>SKER01001844.1_pt1 | contig 15791 bp, 15 predicted proteins | sample 4826961 | NCBI WGS metagenome assembly SKER01 (sample SAMN11008804, study PRJNA524170) | human gut metagenome | biome: Human fecal sample; material: Feces; isolation source: fecal sample from pouch patient p47 | host: Homo sapiens | place: Israel: Tel-Aviv | collected 2016-11-16 | reverse complement strand
TGAATTGAAACAGACGTTGACAGCATATGAAGAACCGCTGAAAGATTTGAGGGATTCACTTTGACTTAGCGTCAAAGAAAGAACGAATCGAAGAATTAGAAAGAAGAATTGAAGAACCTGGATTTTGGGATAATCCGGAGGAATCTCAGCAGACAATGAAATATTTGAGAGGACTCCAGGATTCTGTAAAACAGATTGAACAAATGTTTACAGATTATGAGGATATCGGTCTTCTGATAGAGATGAGTGAAGAAGAACCTGATGACGATACGATACAAGAGATACAAGAGGATCTGGAGCGGTTTAAAGAAGAGTTTGAAGAGTTGAGAATACAGACGCTTCTTACAGGAGAATACGATAAGTGCAGTGCAATCCTGACGATTCATGCAGGAGCAGGCGGAACGGAATCCTGTGACTGGGCCAGTATGCTGTATCGTATGTATACACGTTGGGCCGAGAAAAAAGGATATTCAGTAGAAGTGCTTGACTATCTGGAAGGCGATGTGGCAGGAATAAAAGGTGTAACAATTGAAATTCAGGGAGAAAATGCATATGGATATCTGCGTTCCGAAAAGGGTGTGCATCGTCTTGTGCGTATTTCACCATTTAATGCAGCAGGTAAACGACAGACTTCGTTTGCATCTTGCGACGTGATTCCGGATATTCAAGAGGATATTGAAGTTGAGATTAATGATGATGATCTTCGAATTGACACGTATCGTTCCAGCGGAGCCGGTGGACAGCATATTAATAAAACATCTTCTGCAATCCGAATTACGCATTTGCCAACAGGAATTGTAGTACAGTGTCAAAATGAGCGTTCACAGCATATGAACAAAGATAAAGCAATGCAGATGTTGAAAGCAAAATTATATTTGCTGAAACAGCAGGAGCAGGCGGACAAGATGTCAGGTATCCGCGGTGAAGTAAAGGATATTGGATTTGGCAATCAGATTCGTTCATATGTTATGCAGCCATATACAATGGTAAAAGATCACAGAACGAACGAAGAAATCAGTAACGTGAATGCAGTTATGGATGGATATCTGGATCCGTTTATTAATGCATATTTGAGTGCGAATTAGATGATAGATGTGTATAGCAAGAAAGGGAGAATGAAATGGTAAATATTGCAGTATTAGGTTATGGCACAGTAGGATCAGGAGTAGTTGAAGTCATTCATACCAATCATGAACGGATTAACCAAAGAATTGGGGATGAGTTGAATGTGAAGTATGTTCTGGATCTGAGAGATTTTCCGGGAGATCCGATACAGGAAAAATTGGTACATGATTTCAACGTGATCGTAGAAGATCCGGATGTACAAATCGTAGTCGAGGTAATGGGCGGAATTGAGCCTGCATATACTTTCGTAAAACGTTCCCTTCAGGCTGGAAAGAGTGTTGCAACATCAAATAAAGCATTGGTAGCTAAGCATGGAGCAGAATTATTGTCTATTGCCCGCGATAAGAATATTAACTTCTTGTTTGAAGCAAGCGTTGGAGGCGGAATTCCAATCATCCGTCCTTTGAACTCTTCATTGACAGCAGATGAAATTGAAGAAATAACAGGTATTTTGAATGGAACAACAAATTATATGCTTTCTAAAATGTTTTATGAAGGTGCAGATTATGCAGAAGTTTTAAGAGAAGCGCAGGATAAAGGATACGCAGAGCGAAATCCGGAAGCAGATGTAGAAGGCTATGATGCGTGTCGTAAAATCGCGATTTTATCTTCTTTAATTTCAGGACAGCAGGTTGATTTTGAAGATATTTATACAGAAGGTATCACAAATATCACAAAAGAAGACATGATGTATGCAAAAGAAATGGGAATGACGATTAAATTACTTGCGTCAAGTAAAAGAGACAACGATCATTTGCATGCAATTGTAGCTCCGGCATTACTGCATAAAGAGCATCCTCTTTACAATGTAAATGATGTGTTCAATGCGATTTTTGTTCATGGAAATGTTCTTGGAGATGCAATGTTCTACGGAAGTGGAGCGGGTAAACTTCCAACAGCGAGTGCAGTTGTCGCAGATGTTGTTGATGAGGCAAAACATTTGAATCGTAATATCATGACAATGTGGAAAAATGAGAAGTTAGAGCTTCTTCCACTTGATAATACGAGTAAGAAATTTTTTGTTCGAATCAAAGGTGATGCCGAAGCTATGAAGGCACATTTGGAGAGCTCATTTGGTCCGATTTCAATTGTGAAAGTAGATGGATTGAATGGTGAGTTCGGCTTTGTTACGGAAGAGATGACAGAAGGAAGTTATAAAGAAAAATCAGCAGAGTTTCCGGGAATCATCCATATGATCCGTATAGAAGAATAAGAACAGTGGATTTATGAAATACAAAAGATAGTTTAAAGATATAAAAGAACCATGAGATTTACTTGGAAAAAGTAAGTCTTATGGTTCTTTTGCCTAGTGCGATGCATTTGCTGAATCTAATAACGTATGAATCATGGCACGTGTGTCAGAAGAAGAATCACGATATTTTAAAATCAAATCAATCTCATCTTGCATCAAAATAATGGAATCATTAGATTTTCCTTCGATAGCAAAATGATAATCTCCTGATTCATGGATGATATAGGTTTGGTTAAAAGGCTTAATGATGAGTTCTTCCATTGAAACGTTATAAAGCTCACATAGTCTGATTAACAATCCAATATCCGGATCACGATTAGCTCTTTCATAATTAGAGTAAGCTTGGCGTGAGATGTTAAGATATTTGCTCAGTTTGTCCTGTGTATAACCACGTGCTTTGCGGTATTTTCGTAAATTTTTTGCAAGCTGTAAGTTCGCCACGATGCTCCTCCTTGTTGAAAATTAATATGATTATTATATCAATTTCCAATAAGGAAAGAATCATACGCAACAAAAACGAGCAAAAACGTAAAATGTAAACGAATGATTACAAAACAGTATATTGACTCAACTTACTGTTATGGTATTCAGAAGAAAATGTTACATCTTCGCCGAACCATACAGGAGGTATAAAAGAAAGTGCGCTTTCTTTGTCGTGGAATTCTACTTCTGCAAGAACCAGCCCTTGTAAATCTTCAGAAAAAATATCTAATTCGATTTTTAAATCGGAGTAGGTGCCTCGCGTAATAAAACGTGACAAAGGAATTACATAGCGTTTTTTTGAAATAATTCGACCATCAACTTTAGATTTTAAGTGGTTGTAAGCATTTTTAGTGAGTGGGAGATTATATTCTTCCCGGCTCATCAGCCCTTTTGATTTGTAGGTAAGAAAATAATCTTCATTGTCTTTGCGGATGCGTACAACAGGCTCCGTGCACAAATATCCTTGTTCGATGTGATGAACAGGATAATCTTCAGGTGAAAAAGGCAGTTTTGTGGCATCAATTAAATATTTTCGTTCAATTTCCATGGTAATCTCCTAATGTTTATAAGTAAGTGTAGTTATAGTATATACATGATTTTAAGGTTTAATGGGATTAATTTCAATAAAAAAGCCAAAGATTCTTGTTAGTTTGGAAAGAGTATATTAAAATATTACTGTTAAATTAAATTGCGGAGGAGGAATGGTACAATGAAAAAAGTATGTGTATTTTTAGCAGACGGATTTGAAGAAATAGAAGGTTTGACGGTTGTTGATATTTTGAGAAGAGCAAAAGTAGAAGTTTCGACAGTTTCAATTATGGATACTCTTGATATTCATGGAGCACATGGGATTAACATAAAAGCGGATCAAATGTTTGATGAGGCTGATTTTAGCGTAGCAGATATGCTGGTTCTTCCGGGCGGAATGCCAGGAACGTTACATTTGGGTGAGCATAAAGGGTTGCAGAACATTTTGAAAGATTTTCATAATGAGAAGAAGAACATCGCTGCTATATGCGCGGCTCCGAGTGTGCTTGGAAAGTATGGAATTTTGGAAGGAAGAAGAGCTTGTTGTTATCCATCATTTGAGGCTCAGCTTACAGGTGCCGAAGTTGTGTTTGAACCGGTTGTACAAGACGGACACATTGTTACAAGCAGGGGAATGGGAACAGCAATTTCATTCGCATTAAAGCTGACAGAAGTTTTATGCGGAGCAAAAGCAGCAAATGAAGTAAAAGAATCTATTTTATTTGTATAAAAATTATTCAAAAAGCTAAGAAAACAGCAAAAAGCACTGGAAATAAGGGGATGTTTGTGCTATACTGTTTCAATGACTGCGAATGTATATTAGTAACTGGCTGATAAACATTTCGTGTAAAAACGCATAAACAGGGTTGTGCAATAGAATGTCAGCAGGCACAACATGCGTTGAGATCTATAGGGTCTTCGAATATAAAAGAATATCAATCAGCATGCATAGTCTGCTGAGAAGATACAAATCAAGGAGGAAGTAAAGATGAGTTTACAGGTAGAAAAGTTAGAACATAACATGGCAAAACTTACTATCGAAGTTGCAGCAGAAGAGGTAGAGAAAGCTTTACAGGCTGCTTATTTAAAACAGCGTGGAAAAATCAATATTCCAGGATTCCGTAAAGGTAAAGTGCCACGCCAGATGATTGAAAAAATGTATGGGGCTGAAATCTTCTATGATGAAGCAGCAAACAAGATGATCTCTGAAGCATATGGAAAAGCATATGATGAGTGTGAATTAGATATCGTTTCACAGCCATCTATCGATATCGTACAGTTAGAAAAAGGAAAAGATTTCATTTTCACAGCAGAAGTAGCTACAAAACCAGAAGTAAAACTTGGTGAGTATAAAGGACTTAAAGTAGACAAATATTCTACAAGAGTTACACAGAAAGAAGTAGACGAGGAAATCGAAAAAGAGCGTGAGCGTAATGCAAGAACTGTTGAAGTAACAGATCGTGCAGTTGAAGATAAAGATATCGTAACACTCGACTTTGAAGGATTCGTAGACGGTGTTGCATTCGAGGGTGGAAAAGGAACAGACTATCCGCTGACAATCGGTTCCGGTTCATTTATCCCAGGATTTGAAGAACAGCTGATCGGAGCTGAGATTGATAAAGAAGTTGAAGTAAAAGTAACATTCCCAGAAGAGTATCAGGCAGCTGAACTTGCTGGTAAAGATGCTGTATTCAAATGTACAGTACATGCTATCAAAGCAAAAGAGCTTCCAGAAGCTGACGATGAATTTGCATCAGAAGTATCTGAGTGCGAAACAATGGAAGCATACAGAGCAGAAGTAAAACAGAAAATCAAAGACAGAAAAGAATCTGAAGGAAAAGCAAAGAAAGAAGATCAGGCAGTAGAGCAGGCAATCGAGAATGCAGAGATGGATATTCCACAGCCAATGATCGATCTTCAGGTAAGACAGATGGCAGATGATTTTGCACGTCGTATCCAGCAGCAGGGACTGACAGTAGAGCAGTACTTCCAGTTCACAGGACTGACACAGGAAAAGATGATGGAAGAGTTCGAGCCACAGGCTGTTAAGAGAATCAAAACAAGACTTGTTCTCGAAGCAATTGTAAAAGCTGAGAACATCGAAGTATCTGACGAACGTTTAGATGAAGAAATCCAGAAGATGGCAGATGCATATCAGATGGAATTTGATAAACTCAAAGAGTACATGGGAGAAGCAGAAGCTGCTCAGATGAAAGAGGATATCGCAGTTCAGGAAGCTGTAACATTGATTACAGATGCATCAGTAGAAGGCTAAGATGCAAATATAGAAGGGAGCTGACAGTCTTATGAGTTTAGTACCATATGTCATTGAACAGACAAGCCGAGGAGAACGCTCCTACGACATCTATTCTAGACTGTTAAAAGATAGAATTATCTTTTTGGGAGAAGAAGTAACAGATGTGTCTGCAAATATTATTGTGGCACAGCTTCTTTTCCTGGAAGCAGATGATCCAAATAAAGACATCCAGCTGTATATCAACAGTCCAGGTGGATCTGTGACAGCCGGGATGGCAATTTATGATACAATGCAGTATATCAAATGTGATGTATCTACAGTATGTATCGGCATGGCTGCAAGTATGGGTTCATTTCTTCTTTCAGGAGGTACAAAAGGAAAACGTTTTGCACTTCCAAATGCAGAGATTATGATCCATCAGCCATCAGGCGGAGCGCAGGGACAGGCAACAGAGATTCAGATTGCCGCAGAACATATTTTGCGCACACGTCAGAAATTAAATGAGATTTTGGCAGCCAATACAGGACAGCCTTTAGAAGTTATCCAGAAAGATACAGAAAGAGATAACTTTATGTCTGCACAGGCAGCGAAAGAATATGGATTAATTGATGAAGTAATTGCAAATCACTAAGAAGTGAGTGCAATATGAGGTGAGAGTAGTATGGCAGGAAAAATCGGTGATGATACAGTCAGATGTTCTTTCTGTAATAAAACACAGAACCAGGTACGCAAGTTAATTGCAGGTCCAAATGGCTCCTACATCTGTGATGAGTGTGTTGAAGTTTGTTCTGAGATTATCGAAGAAGAATTTGAATATGAAGAGAGAAACAGATTCTCTGATATTAATCTTTTAACACCGGAAGAAATTAAGGCGTTTTTGGATGATTATGTAATTGGTCAGGATGAGGCGAAAAAAGTGCTGGCAGTATCTGTTTATAATCATTATAAGAGGATTATGGCAGGTCAGGATTTAGGAGTAGAACTTCAAAAGAGTAACATTTTAATGCTTGGACCAACTGGGTGTGGAAAGACACTTCTTGCACAGACCCTTGCAAAAATATTAAATGTTCCATTTGCAATAGCAGACGCAACTGCATTGACAGAGGCCGGATATGTTGGAGAAGATGTTGAGAATATTCTTCTCAAAGTCATTCAGGCGGCGGATGGAGATATTGAGCGTGCAGAGCATGGAATTATTTATATTGATGAGATTGATAAGATTACAAGAAAATCTGAAAATCCGTCAATTACCCGAGATGTATCGGGAGAGGGAGTACAGCAGGCACTCTTAAAGATTATTGAAGGAACAGTTGCTTCTGTACCACCACAGGGAGGAAGAAAACATCCTCATCAGGAATTGATTCAGATTGATACTACAAATATACTTTTTATTTGTGGCGGAGCATTTGAAGGAATTGAGAAGATCATTGAGACTCGTCTGGATAAAAAATCTATTGGATTTAATGCAGAGATTGCATTACAGCACGAATACGATGTAGATGTCTTGCTGAAGCAGATTTTACCGCAGGATTTAACAAAGTTTGGTTTAATTCCAGAATTGGTAGGTAGATTACCAATTACAGTTTCATTAGATATGCTTGATCAGAAAGCATTGGTTCGTATTATGACAGAACCGAAGAATTCTATTGTTAAACAGTATCAGAAATTATTGGAGCTGGATGGCGTGAATTTGGAATTTGATCGTGAGGCTCTGAATGCAATTGCGGAAACATCAATGGCTAGAAAAACAGGAGCCAGAGGTCTGCGTGCAATTATGGAAGATATTATGATGGATACAATGTTTAAAGTTCCATCAGATGAAACCATTAAAGAATGCAGAATCACAAAAGATGTTGTTAATGGGAAAAGCAAGCCGTTGTATCAACGTGACGGAGAAGAGCGTCAGTCATTTTTGACATCTGAAAGTGCATAATATTGTTGCTTGTAAGTTGATTCTGGCAACGACAGATGAATCAGAATTTAGCAGCTTGACTGCAAAAAGATAACGAGAGGCGGGTAACTAGGTGAATACTGGGTATCCGCTTCCTTTTTATATAGATGAGAGTTATAATAAATACGAAAATTAACTAGATACTGGTTTATAAATAGAGATACATAAGGAGATATTAAGATGGCAGAACAAAGATTAAATCTTCCTATGCTACCCCTTCGAGGGCTTACCATTATGCCGGAAATGATAGTACACTTTGATGTGAGCAGAGAAAGCTCTATCGCAGCTGTACAGGAGGCAATGGCAGAGGAACAGAAAATTTTTCTGGTTTCACAAAAAAGTATAGAGACAGAGAAGCCGACGCAAGAAGACGTATTTGAAATAGGTACAATTGCAACAGTAAAACAAATTATGAAATTACCAAAGCAAATAATGCGTGTTCTTGTAGAAGGAGAAGTGAGGGGCCGTTTGATAAATATGAGTGATGATGCACCTTATTTACAGGCGGAAGTAGAAATAATAGAAGATGACGAAGCTATGCCTGAAACTTTGGATGATCAGGCTATGTTACGAGGATTGAAAGATATTTTCGTAGAATACGCAGCAAAGAATGGTAAATTTTCAAAAGAATCCATCGGAGAAATATTAGAGATTCAAGATGTAAAAAAACTGGTGGATGAGATTGCTGCAAATGTTCCATTGCCATATATGGAGCTTCAGGATATTTTAAATCAAACAGAGTTTGAGCAACGTTATGAGACGCTTTGTTTTAAGCTTGTAAACGAAATACAGATCATTGCGATTAAAGACGAGATACGTGCAAAAGTAAAAGAACGTGTAGATAAGCATCAGCGCGAGTATATTTTAAGAGAACAATTAAAGTTGATTAGAGAAGAACTTGGCGAAGATTCCACAATTTCAGATGCAGAAGAATTTGAATCAGCAACGAAGAAATTGAATGCACCGAAAGAAGTGAAAGAAAAATTATTTAAAGAAATCAAAAGATTCAAAAGCTCTATGAATTCTCCGGCGGAAATTGGTGTTATACGCACATATATTGAAACACTGCTGGAAATGCCGTGGAATAAGACAGTAAAAGAGAATACGGATCTGGCTTATGCAGAAAAAATATTAGATGCAGATCATTATGGTCTTGAACAAGTAAAGGAAAGAGTGTTAGAGTTTCTGGCGGTGCGGACATTGACAAAAAAAGGTGAAAGCCCGATACTTTGTCTGGTAGGACCTCCGGGAACCGGAAAGACTTCCATTGCAAGATCACTTGCAAGAGCACTTCAGAAACCTTATGTGCGGATTTCACTTGGTGGTGTTCGTGATGAGGCAGAAATCCGCGGTCATCGAAGAACGTATGTTGGAGCAATGCCTGGAAGAATTGCGAACGGTTTAAAAACTGCAGGTGTCAAAAATCCGGTTATGCTGTTGGATGAAATTGATAAAGTCAGTTCAGACTATAAAGGAGATACATTTTCTGCATTACTTGAAGTATTAGACAGCGAGCAGAATAGTAAATTCCAGGATCATTATATGGAAGTGCCATTGGATTTGTCAGAAGTACTGTTTATTGCTACGGCAAACTCGCTTCAGACAATCCCGCGTCCATTGTTAGACAGAATGGAAATTATAGAAGTCAGTAGCTATACAGAGAACGAAAAACTTCATATTGCGGAAGAGCATTTGATTCCAAAACAGTTAGAGAAACATGGACTGACTTCCGAGACACTATCAATCAGCAAACGAGCAATCTGGAAAATCGCTGAAAACTATACAAAGGAAGCCGGAGTCAGACAGATGGAGCGAGAAATCGGCAACATTTGCAGAAAGACGGCGAAAGAACTTCTGACGACGGATAAAAAGAAAATATCTGTGACAGAGAAGAATCTGCATAAATACCTTGGAAAAGAGAAGTATAAATATCAGATGGTTAATCCGGCAGATGAAGTAGGTATCGTGCGAGGACTTGCATGGACCAGTGTTGGGGGCGATACACTTCAAATAGAAGTAAATGTAATGCCTGGAAAAGGAGAAATTGCATTAACAGGACAGCTTGGAGATGTAATGAAAGAATCGGCTGGGGCAGGAATCAGTTATATTCGTTCAGTCAGTGAAAAATACGAGATTGCTGCAGATTTCTTTGAAAAACACGATATTCATGTACATATTCCGGAAGGAGCAGTGCCAAAAGACGGTCCTTCAGCGGGAATTACAATGGCAACAGCTATTTTATCTGCAATTACAGCAAGAAAGGTACGTGCAGATCTGGCAATGACAGGAGAAATCACCTTAAGGGGAAGAGTACTTCCAATTGGTGGACTGAAAGAAAAATTACTTGCTGCAAAGAATGCCGGAATTAAGACTGTGCTTGTCCCAAAAGAAAATCAAGTGGATGTGGAGGAACTAAGTTCTGAAATAACAAAAGGCTTAGAAATTATTCCGGTAGAATCTATGGATGAAGTTTTGAAAGAAGCATTGGTGTAAAACAGAAAATGATATAGGAGAACGTTATGGTAATTAAAAATATTAACCTGGAAACAGTATGTGGTATTACAAGTAAACTCCCAGAAAATGAACTGCCAGAAATTGCATTTGCAGGTAAATCAAATGTTGGCAAATCTTCCTTGATCAATGCGTTGATGAACAGAAAATCTTATGCAAGAATTTCTGCAACGCCAGGAAAAACGCAGACGATTAATTTTTATAATATCAATGAAGAAATGTATCTTGTAGACCTTCCGGGATATGGTTATGCGAAGGTTTCCGAGAAAGACAAAATCGAATGGGGAAAATTAATTGAAAGATATCTTCACGGTTCAAAACAGTTAAGAGCAGTATTTTTGTTGATAGATATCCGTCATGACCCATCTGCAAATGATAAGATGATGTATGATTGGATTGTTGAACAGGGATTTGAACCGATTATTATTGCCACAAAGTTAGATAAATTGAAAAGAAGTCAGGTTCAGAAACATGTGAAAATGGTAAAGACGGGATTGAATTTAGTTCCGGAAACAAAGATTATTCCATTTTCTTCTGTAACAAAACAAGGTCGGGATGAAATTTGGGAACTTGTGGAGACAGAATATCTTGGCAACGAGAATGAGACAGAGGAATAAGATAAACTAATGAAAACAAGTGGAACATAGCAACATGGGGCAGATAATAGCAGATTATGAAAACGAGGTGACGTGTCTGTATGGAAAAGAAACGCCCGTATTGGCAAGTGGCAGTAAGCTTATTATTTAGCATATTAGCAACGGTTGCATTTATATTTATTGGGGTAAAAGCCGTTTTGTTTTTTATGCCATTTGTAGTTGGATGGTGCATTGCATCGATTGCGGTGCCGGTAGTAAATTGGCTTGAAAAGAAATTTAATATAGTAAAAAAATTAAATTTAGATCAAAAAAGAGAGATTAAAGGAATGTCTTCTAATAGGGCTGATATATTTATGGGGTGTCTAATTTTAATAAAATACTTAATGCTATATATTAATTCCGACAAGCTTTCGATAAGTAAGTTTGGAATTAGAGAAGGAATTTTATTTGAATATGCTGAAAGTTTATAATCAAAAAATTAAAAAAGGAAGTATCAAGTTTGATTTACTCTACTTTGATACTTCCTTTTCAATTATTAATTTTTATTAAAATGCTGGAACTATACTTCCATTATATTTTTCTTCTATAAATTTCTTAACTTCATCACTATTTAATGCTTTTGTTAATGCTTTTATTTTATCGCTATCTTTTTCTTCAGTTCTTATAGCAACTATATTTACATATGGAGAATCACTTGATTCTATTGCTAATGCGTCTTTAGTTGGGTTTAAACCTACGTTTAATGCATAGTTAGTATTTATAACTGCTATTGCAACATCATCTAATGTAGAAGGTACTTGAGCTGCATCTACTTCAACGAATTTTAAATTTTTAGGATTTTTAGTTATATCTTTTACAGTTATTAATTCACCATCTTTAACTTCTATTAATCCTTGTTTTGCTAATAATTTAAGTGCTCTAGCTTCATTAGTTGAGTCATTTGGAACTGCTACTTTGTCTCCATCTTTTACTTCATCTAATTTTTTTATACTGTTTGAATAAATTCCCATTGGTTCTATATGAACTTTTGCACAATATGTTAAATCATATCCTTTTTCTTTAACTGTTTCTTCTAAGTATGGTATGTGTTGGAAATAATTTGCATCTAGTGAACCATCTGCTAATGCATCATTTGGTAATACATAATCATCATATGTGCTAACTTCTAATTTGTATCCTTCCTTTTCTAATAATGGTTTTGCTGCTTCTAATATTTCTGCATGTGGTGTTGGAGATGCTCCAACTTTAATAGTTTTATCATCTTTACTTCCTGATGAACAACCTGTTAATAATCCTACTGCTAATGTTGATACTAATAATACTTTTGCTAATTTTTTTAACTTCATTTTGACTCCTCCTGTTTTCCCTATAACTTTATTTTAAATAATAATTATTTTACTTTTAATATTTCTTATTTTAATTTCTTATATGCATAGTCACCTAACATTTGTATAGCTTGTACTACTATAACTAATGTTATTACAACGTATATCATAACTGCTGTATCGAATCTTTGGTGACCGTATACTAAAGCAACTTTACCAAGTCCTCCAGCTCCAACAGTACCTGCCATTGCTGTATATCCTAATATTGATATTACTGAAAGCGTGATTCCTGATATTATAGAAGGCATTGCTTCTTTTATCATAACTTTAAATATTATTTGTGTTTTTGTAGCTCCAAAAGATTTCGCAGCTTCTATTAATCCTTCATCAACTTCGTTTAAAGCATTTTCTATTATTCTTGCTATAAATGGTGCCGCACCGATAGTTATTGGAACTATTGCTGCTGTCTCACCTATACTTGTTCCAATTAAAAATCTAGTAAATGGTATTAATGCAACTAATAATATAATAAATGGGAAACTTCTCACAATATTTACTACAAATCCAACTACTGAATATACATATTTATTTGGTTTTAATCCTTTTGGTTTAGTTAAAACTAATATGATTGCTAATATAAATCCTAAAATTGTGGCAATTATAGTCGGTACAATTATCATATACATTGTTTGTAAAAATGCATCTCCTAGTATTTCTGTCAAATACTGATGTAATGTTGTTTTATTTGTCATTTTTTATTTCCTCCCACTTAATATTTTTTTCATCAAGATATCTCTTAACTGCATTTGCATAGTGATCCTTGACTGTTATTATTAAAGAACCTAAAACATCTTCTCTGAATTTTTCTAGTTTTCCATAACTTATATTAAAGTCAAAGTCTAGAGTTCTAGCCATATTTGTTATTATATTTTGATTTGCAATTTCTTTAGGGAATATTATTTTTATATTTGTTCCCTCAGGAAGAACTATTTGCTCATCTCCCATTAATGCTTTTAATCCAGCTGTATTATTTAAGAATAAATCTTCTGTATTTTCTATTTCTAAAACTCTACCGCCTTCCATAACTGCAACCTTTGTACAAATTTGTTTTACAACTTCCATTTGGTGAGTTACGACGATTATTGTTATATTCATTTTTTCATTTATATCTTGTAATAAAGCTAAGATTGATTTTGTTGTATTTGGGTCTAATGCTGAAGTTGCTTCATCACAAAGTAAAACTTTTGGTTCAAGCGCTAATGCTCTTGCTATTGCAACCCTTTGTTTTTGACCACCACTTAAATTTCTAGGTTTCGCATCTCTTTTATCTGCTAGTCCTACTAATTCAAGTAAATTCATAACCCTTTTTTCAATTTCTGCTTTTGAATATTTAAAACATTCTAGAGGTAATGCAACATTTTCAAATACTGTTTTTCTCTCTAATAGTGAGAAATGTTGGAATATCATTCCTAAGTTTTTTCTAAGTTCCCTTATTTCTTTTTCAGTTAAATCTTTTACTTCTTGTCCTTCTACTGTAAGACTTCCATCTCTATAATCTTCAAGTCCATTTATACATCTAAGTAAAGTTGATTTTCCAGCTCCACTATGTCCGATAATCCCGAAAATTTCACCTTTTGAAATTTCCATATCTACATTTTTTAATATCTGTACATCTCCATAATATTTATTAAGATTTTGTATCTTTATCATTGAATTTCTTCCTTTCTAGCAATATATAAAATTTTTCTTTTATTTAGACAATTTTATATATTTTGTAAAATTTTTATATTTCTGTAAAACTATATCGTATTTTCTATATTTATTCTCTTTTTCAAGTATTAAAAAAGCCCGAGTATAAACTCAGGCTATCATAATCTGTTTATACTCATCTTTCAACTAAAAAAGTTGCAGGATTTAGCACCATATATTAAAAATATTGGTTGCTGGGTTTCACAGGGCCAGTCCCTCCACCACTCTTGATAAGAGTTTTTCAATTGTTATGTTATTAATGATATACGAGTTATAAATAATTGTCAACATATTTTTCGACATTTTATTTTATTTTTTACTAAATAATAAATTTTATACTGCCGTATCTGTTGAAATTGCTTTATTATATATTATAATATTTTTTTATTTTGCATTATATTATATCTCTTGCACTTGTTTCAAGATTATCTTTTAATTGTATAATCTCTCCAATTTGTATATCATTTATATTATCTCGTTTTGTTTTTTTGATCAATTTTTTTAGGTTTCTTAAATTACCTTTTATCTCAGATTTTTTGCTTCTATCCATTCCAGATTTTGAATGACCTAATCCTTCTTCGACTTTATACATAAGAGATTCTGCATCATTTAAAATATCTATATATTCTTTTTTCTTGTCATCTTCACATTCATAAGATTTTGCATCTCTAATAGCCCTTTGTATATCTTCTTCAGATAAATTTGAACTTGCTGTTATAGTTATGCTTTGGCTGTTTCCATTTTTAAGATCTTTTGCTGAAACATTTAGTATTCCATTTGCATCTATTTCAAATGTAACCTCAATTTGAGGAAAACCCCTCATCGCTCTTTTTATACCTTTTAATTTAAACTCCCCGATTAATTTATTATCTTTTGCAAATCTTCTTTCTCCTTGTAATACTTTTATATCAACACTTGTTTGGAAATTTGCTGCCGTTGTAAATATTTGACTGTATTTTGTTGGTATAGTTGAATTCCTTCCAATAAGTCTTGTCGATACTCCTCCCATAGTTTCAATAGAAAGAGATAATGGTGTTACATCTAATAATAAAACTTCATTTAATCCAGGTTCACCACTCAATTTTCCACCTTGAATAGCAGCTCCTAATGCAACACATTCATCTGGGTTTAAACTTTTATTTGGTTCTTTTCCTGTTATTTGTTTTACCTTTTCTTGAACAGCTTTTATTCTTGTCGAACCTCCAACTAATAATACCTTGCTAAGTTCACTAGTAGATACTTTTGCATCATTTAATGCATTTTTAACAGGAATAACTGTTCTCTCAACTAAATCATATGTTAATTCGTCAAATTTTGCTCTAGTAAGAGTTATATCCATATGTTTTGGTCCATCTTTTCCAACTGCTATAAATGGTAAGTTTATATTAGTTGACATAGCACTTGAAAGCTCTTTTTTAGCTTTTTCAGCTTCTTCTTTAACCCTTTGAAGCGCAACTACATCTTTTGATAAATCAATTCCTTCAATCTTTTTAAATTCTTCTATTAAATAATCTGCCACTTGTTTATCAAAATCATCTCCTCCAAGATGATTATCACCACAAGTTGCAAGTACCTCGATTACTCCATCTCCTATTTCAATTATAGATACATCAAAAGTTCCCCCACCTAAGTCATATACCATTATCTTTTGTGAAGATTCATTATCAAGCCCATAAGATAATGCTGCTGCAGTTGGTTCATTTATTATACGTTTAACTTCCAGTCCTGCAATTTTACCAGCATCACTCGTTGCTTTTCTTTGTGAATCATTGAAATAGGCAGGAACAGTTATTACTGCCTCATTTACAGTTTCTCCAAGATAATTTTCTGCATCTTTTTTTAATTTTGTTAAAATCATTGCAGAAATTTCTTCAGGAGATAAATTTTTATTATCTATTTTCACAGTATAATTAGTCCCCATATGTCTTTTTATCGATGAAATTGTTCTGTCTGTATTAGTAACACTCTGTCTTTTTGCAGTATCACCGATTAATTTTTCTCCATTTTTTGAAAA
>SKER01001839.1_pt1 | contig 15830 bp, 10 predicted proteins | sample 4826961 | NCBI WGS metagenome assembly SKER01 (sample SAMN11008804, study PRJNA524170) | human gut metagenome | biome: Human fecal sample; material: Feces; isolation source: fecal sample from pouch patient p47 | host: Homo sapiens | place: Israel: Tel-Aviv | collected 2016-11-16 | reverse complement strand
TATGACGACAAAATAAACAGTACTCGGCGCAGGCGCCATGGGATTACGTTACGGTGTGTTATTACAAGAAGCAGGCAATCAAGTTGATTTTGTGGATACTTGGCAAGCAAATGTTGATCAAATTCATCGTCAAGGTGGCGTCTACGTGTCGCGCGATCACCAGAATCGACACTTAGTTCCCGTCAAAGTCTCAACTCCCGAAGATTATCACGATGATCCCGACGTGTGGGTCGTATTTACTAAACAGATGCAACTTGCTGATTTTTTGACTCGGACGGCCCACGCTTTTAATGGTCGCCAGTACGTGCTCACTTGCATGAATGGGATGGGTCACGTTGAAAAATTATTACACTACTTCAAACCCGAAAAATTATTAGCTGGGACCGCACTAGTCGCTACGGTCTTAAACGGCCCTGGTGATGTCGACTTCATTGGAGCTCGCGGCGCCGGCACCATGAATCTCGCCAATTATACGGAACACCCTGACGAAATGACCCACCGAATCGTGACAGAATTAGATAAATGCCAATTCCACCCTAATTTAACAACGAACTTCCGCGGCACCTTGCTGGCTAAAGTCGTCTTCAACTCAGTGGTCAACACCCTCTGTACCCTCTTTGAAATTACGATGGGCGAATTCGCGGCCTATCCAGGGGCTGATGAGCTGAGTCGTCAATTGACCGATGAAGCCTATGATGTCTGTGAGCGTGATGGTGTCACCATGTTGAATACCCGCGCGGAAGAGCTCGCCTCTGTCAACTACGTCAGCAAAGTGGCTAATCCCCTCCACTACCCATCGATGTATCAAGATATGTCTCATAATCGGCCAACTGAAGTCGACTATATCAATGGCTACCTCGTCAAGCTCGGCCAAAAGTACCATTACCAAGCAAAAACGCACGCGTTTCTGACCCATCTGGTTCACTTAGCCGAAACCACCCGCCAAACCAGTGCCACAACTGAACACACTACTGAACAAAATGCGCAGAACGCGACCGAACAGGCTAGTCAACAAGCAAGTGCGTAACCGATTCCCCTTTTCTCAGCAAAATCATGTACAATGGAGGTTAAGTTGATTTTACTGAGGAGGCGGTTTGCTGTGCAAGTCAGTCGGGAATTCAAAGGTATCTTTCTTGCTAGTATCAGTGCGACCTTCTGGGGGATTTCCGGAGCCGTCGCACAAACACTTTTTGATACGACCGATATTAATTCTATTTGGTTAACGGGAATTCGCATGCTGGGTGCCGGAATCGCACTATTACTGGTCAGTTTGCTGACCCATGTTGATTTGTGGTCGATTTGGCGTCAACCCCGTGATCTCCTACAGATCGTGGCCTACACACTATTGGGTCTAATGCCGGTTCAGTTCACCTACTTTTTAGCAGTTGAAGCTAGTAACGCGGCGACCGGAACAATTCTACAATTCATGGGACCCGTGTTCATTGCTCTGTGGATGCTAGTCGCTCATCGGCAATTGCCGACCCGTGCAGAAGGCCTTGCAATTATTTGTGCACTACTGGGCTCATTCTTGCTCGTGACTCACGGCAACCCTCAGACCCTAGTCATCTCCGTCTGGGCGTTGATCTGGGGACTCTTATCGGGGGTCTCGTCCGCTACGAATACCTTGCTACCAACCAAACTACTTACTAAGTACGACCCAATGACCGTCAACACCTGGTCAATGTTGTTAGGGGGTATCTTGTTTAACATCGTTCAGCCAGTCTGGTCAATCCATATTCCACTGACTATGCTTAATATCAGCAAGTTGACCTTTGTTGTGCTGTTTGGAACATTGTTAGCTTTCCTATTCTTCTTGCAAAGTTTGCAATATATCCGGCCAACCGTTGTCAGTCTACTAGACGCTTTTGAACCTTTATCCGCAACCATCATTGCGGTGGTTCTACTCGGTGTCAGCTTCGGTTGGCTCGACATTCTGGGCAGTGTCCTGATTATTAGTACCGTCTTTATTTTGGCTATTGGGCAGGGTCCCAATGATCGCACGGCAGAGAATTTCAAGCAACCATAAACGATGACTCATAATTATGAAACCAGTAAAAGCCGGTTGTGACTAAGTCCTAGTCACAACCGGCTTTTACATTGCCGCTACCGTTACATATATTCAATTAATAACCACGATTCAGATCCACTTGGTTACGTACCAGCGTGCCATCTTTGACAAACTGTGCAAAGTTCGCCGCAAAGATTGGAAAAACGGTCGCCCGAAAGTGGGCAATTTGACCTGAAATATGTGGCGTAATCAGCACGTCATCTCGTTGCCACAACGGGTGGTCCGTCGGTAATGGCTCTGGTTCAGTAACGTCCAACGCTGCCATACTGAGTTGATGATGATCCAGGGCGGTCATTAACGCTGTAGTATCAACCGCCGGGCCACGCCCAATATTAATCAACATCGGTTGCTGTTTGGTCTGCTGAAATAATTCAGTACTAAACAAATGATGCGTTGTTGGCGTTAATGGCAAAGCGTTGACAATAAAGTTAGCCGTTGCTAACGCGTCAGCCGTCGCGGTAAATGCCACTGTTTCATGAAAATGATCAGCGGGGTGACCGGTCGTATTGACCCCAATCACGTGCATGCCTAACGCACTAGCCTTAGCCGCTAACGATTGCCCAATTTGGCCCGTGCCATATATCAACAACTGTTGCCCGGTCAAGGTAGATGTCGTCATTGGCAAGGCCCATTGCCGTGCCCCGCGCTGATTCAGCCAGGCCGCATGGTACCCCCGGACTACGCTTAACATCGCGGCTAAGACCGATTCACTAATCGCATCGGCGTGAATACCACTCGTGTTCGCAACCACCACCCCGGCCGCTTGCAATGCCTTTAATGGCAAATAATCGACGCCAGCTGAAATGACCTGTACAAACTTTAACTGATTGGTTGGCCGCGCTAGGATCGTCTTTAATAACGGATGATTACCATACATGACTTCAATTTGGTCGTAATCGGCCGCCGTGACCGCCGCCGCATCCTTGAACGTCCAGTCCGGATAAGTGGTTTGTAACTGTTGCAGCTGTTCAGGTTTGGTTGCTTGAGCCATCAATACCATTGGCATAACTTATTACCCCATTTCTAATTTCTTGATCAATACTTTTATCATACCACTATCATTCACTTGAACCGTAATGATCCACAACCGGATATTAGCTAAGATTGGCCAGTAAGTTAGGCTGACCCTTTTTTAGCCCACAGTTTGGTTTAAATCACAATGTTTGACGCTACTGCTGACAAACGGCTCGCAAAATACCAACAAAAAAGCGATGTTCGAAAGTCGCACTCCCGAGCATCGCCAATCGGTAACTAACCTAATTGGGTTTAATCGTTGACCAATTATTTAACAACCGCAAAGCCACCGGTCCAGCCGATTTGTTCACTGGCTGCTAATGTCATTTGCATAAACCCCATCGCTTCAAGCTCACGGGCCCGCTTTAACTTACCTGCATCCTTCACTTCTAACGGACTGTCAGCCAAGGCGCGGGTGAAGCGTTGCTTGGCGCTATCGTCATTACCAGCAACTAACACGGTTGTTGGTTCCTTACCATTGACCTGCCCACTCTGAAGCGTCGCCGCAAAAGTCGTATTGAAAGCCTTGAGCACCTGACTATCTGGTAGTTGCTGCTGTAATTCTTGGGCAGCCGAACTATCAGCTGGAACAACCAAGTCATCCCACGTGTCAAAATTCAAGGGGTTCGTGATATCAACGACGATTTTGCCCTTCAACTGAGTCGCGTACTGTTTAGCCAGCGCAGCTAAAGCGGGATAAGGTACCGCCATGATCACGATTTCACCGAGCGTTGTGGCTTGGTCCTTGGAACCATAATAAGTGACCTCGTGCCCAGCGATTTCAAAATTATGACCAATTGCTTGCCCCATGTTGCCCTTACCAAAAATTGTGATTTCCATATCAAAACACGCCTCTCTCACTTTATAATTAATTTTATATTTACATTCTAACATTGATGTCCCGTTTACATCACTTTTGTGTCTGCCAGTTACCGCAAACCGGTCGTCATTCGCCCCAGATAATGGACACTCCTTGAATGGTAACAATTAGTGGAACTAATGGCTAACCAGCTCGGATATTCACCTGCCTGCACGCTTCCCAGGTTATTGACACGAGTCGATCAGTCACTAACGACCAAAAACCGACCAACTTAATTATGAATTAATTAAGCTGGCCGGTTTTTAAATTTTCAGACGATCATCAAGTTTACTGGTCTTGTTTACCCAGAAAAATTAATTATTGCCCGTTGCCGTACTATAACCATCTGTAGAAGAAGCAGTGCCACCGGTCGTTGTTGAAGACGTATCTCCATAATTCGTCGTTGAGCTACTATCGGTGTTTGCACTATAACTGTAGCTAGGCGTACTTGAGCTCGACGTTGCCGAGCTCGTGTCCGTATCGTTGCTATAACTATGCGTTGAAGCCGAACTACTGTTGTCACTACTTTCACTATAAGTCGAATATGATGAACTCGACGATGATTCTGGTTCACTATAGCTATACGTGCTCGAACTTGAGGCTGAAGACGATGCGTTATTCGCTTTCGCCAACTTCTTGCGATCCGTAATCAACTTCTGGTAATCATTGGCCGCTAACTGCGACTTTTTGCGATAAGCTTTCAGGTTTGCAAGTACTTTATCGACTGTCGTTGACGGGGTCGAAGCCTTGAGCTTATTTTTCTTGTTATATAATTTTTGGAAATCAGCATCATAGCTGACCACTTTCTTAACCGTTTTTCCCGTTGTCGTAAACAACTTATCATACTTCTTAGCAAAGTACGGCTTACTAGTCGTTAAGCCAGCAGTTGTCAACCGTTGCTGACCCTTAGTAATGGTGTCCATGGTCACGTCGGTCTTAAGTAACCCCTTAGCGTTGCGTAAATCTTGGTAACTAGTCCGGACCGTCAACATCTTAGCAGCCGTATCATGCTGTTTCTGCAAACGGGTCTTTTCACTTGAATCCTTCATATTATCAATATTATTTTGCAACTTGGTCAAAGTCGAGCTTGAGGCACTCGCCCGCAAGTCCCGTTGGGCTGATGATGTATAAACTTGGTCCACGATCTTTTCCGCATTGGTTCGTGCCGCAGCTTGAGTGGCTTGCCCATGGTTCCACATGAAGAAAGCTCCACCAGCAGCAACAACCAGAATCGCAACACCAGCCAACATCAACTTCCAGTTATAGCGCCGAGCTGGCTTCTTAAGATGTGGATTCTTTTCATCCGTTTCTAACTCAGAAAAGTCACGGTCGTCATCCGGCTGATCATCATGTGGTAGCCGCTGTTCTTCGTGCCGAGCGACCCGTGACATGGTTGGCTTATTGGGCTGCTTGCCACCGTTGGGCTGCTGATCACCATACAACTCTTCACGTGATAATGGTAACTCAGGCTGCGTGTCATCATCCGCTTGTTCCGTCCCCTTGACCGCAATCCGCGGTTGCTGTTTACGAGCAACCGGTGGAATATGATCAGCTGGGATGCGCCTTTCGACCTTCGGCTGTTTAGCAGCAGTCGCTTGCGGATCCTTAGCGGTTGTGGCCGTGGCCTGAGATACAGCAGCCTTTGATGTCGCTGACTTGGGGGCTGTGGACTTCGGGGCCGTGGATTGTGCTACCGCAGATGCGGCGGCCGCGGCACTCGATGTCGAAGCACTAGACTGTTGACTGTGCGTCTTGGCCTGACTGGCAGCTTCCTGACTAGCACGCCGGGCCATCCGCGTCATTGGAACTTCCGACGTTGCCGCCGACTGATGAACCTTGGTACTTGCTGTTGTTTTAGCCACACGCTTCTGATCAGACACTGCGGTGCTGGTTGCTTGTGACGCTTCCTTAGCGGCCCGCGCTGGTGCCGATTGAGCCGCACTAGCTGTCGTCGAAGCTGCGTGCTTGGAACGCTGGTCACTTACTGCCTGTGATGAGACCGCGCTGGCCGTCTTTGGCGCCGCCTGACTTGCTGTTGAGGCCGGTTTAGTTGCGGCGGACTTTTTAGTTATTTGCGCGGATTCCGCCTTTGACGACGACTGAGAACCAGCCGAGCCTTTTTGCTTAACCGCACTAGTCGCCCCATGCTTGACGGGTGCCGCCGATTGTTTTACAGCCTGGCGATCGTCTCCGGAATGGCGCGCTTTTTTAGCCACCTTTTCTGGTTCAATTACTGCGTCAACAGGTTGCTTTTCGGCACTGTTATTCGCCGTCGAGCGGGGAATATTGACCGTTGATTTTGCTTCGGCTTCGTCCGCCTTTGATGCGGCCGAGTCTTTCAGATCATAGGCCAAGGGGATCTGTTCATTATCTTGTTCAGTACTATCATCGTCGGGAATTGGCTCAGTAATCGAATTCCAGAGCCGTCTACCCAATCCTTCTTTTTTATTTTTTCTAGACAAAACCAACGCTCCTCGCCAATTTATAATTTACATTAGATTCCTGGTTAAGCGCCGACCAAAAATTTTTATCAATTTCGGTAAAATAACCATTAATAGTTAAATTATAGCATGGAATTGGCTACTGAGAAACCACTGGTCAAGCGGATTTGTGAATAACTGCCCAATACCTTAAATTAAGGTTAAAACTCTGCTATAATCGGCTTATCAAGATATTTGAAAGCGAGGAGTTCATATGGCTACTGCGAAAGTTATTTTTGCTACCATTACCGGTAACAACGAAGACGTTGCCGATATTATTACTGAAAAATTCGAAAAACTTGGGGTCGATGTTGCCAAAGAAGAAATCTCGCAAGCCGACGCAACTGAATTCAACGATGTTGATATTTGTGTTGTCGTCCCTTACACCTACGATGAGGGCGCCCTCCCTGAAGAGGGACTCGACTTCTACGAGGACTTACAGGATTTGGATTTAACCGGTAAGATTTACGGCTGTGCCGGCTCTGGCGATACTTTCTATGATGATGATTATTGCCGTGCCGTCACCGATTTCAGTAACGCGTTAAAGAAGGCTGGAGCTACTCAGGGTGCCAAGGACGTGTTCGTTAACCTTGCACCAGAAGCTGATGATGTAAAAGCCCTGGATGCATTTACTGAACAACTCGTTGCTAAAGTTCAGTAACCTGACTAGTTTGATTGAGTGAATAACAAAGAAACGCTTCAAGAATTCATGACTAATTCTTGAAGCGTTTCTTTTATTAACTGTTATCGACACATCATCCTGACGCTGATACCGAAAATCACAATCACCGTAATCACTTTTATTCAGTCCTTACGATTTCGAGCACGTTGTTTAATGGCGTTTCACACGCCGAAATCCGAGCCAACTACCGAACATGGTCAACCCCAATAGCACTGTTCCCATCACATTTGCACGACTTGGCGCTTCACCAGTTTGCGGTAAAGCCGATGTGCCGAGTTTGGCCGTTGCGGGCTGAACAGCTACCGAAGCTGATTCAGTCGGCCGTGATTCTTGATGATGACCGGCAACGATAGTTTGCGCGTGTTGTGAACTAACTGTGTTGGACGTCTGGCTCCGATGCGGCCATGAAGTGACTACTGATTTAGCCCCATTAGCCGTCGTTTGCATGCCAGAATTACGATCCGCACCCTTTCCATGATTCGTGCCAACCGCGGGTGTTGCGTCATCAATAACTGCATTTGCATCAACGTCAGCCGCATCACCCTCCATCTGGTCAGCATCATCCGTAGGTATTTCTGCTTGATCATCACCATCGATACTTCCAGTCGAGCCGCCGTTCACATCGTCATTGGTATTGGTAGCGCCTGGCTGTTCAGTATTCGTATCGCCATCGCTCGCCGCAACGACCGTGACTGTTGCCACGCGAGTGAAAACTTGACCACTCGCATCCGTATACTGATAAGTCACCTGGTAAACACCGGCTTGATTAGTATCGACCGTGCCAGTTACGACTAGGTCAGCAAGCGACAATTCACCGCCATTAACATCCGTAGCCAAGACTAAATTATCGCTTGGTTGCCACGACTCACCGACAGTAATAGTTGAATCATGAATCTGTAAATCGCTTTGGGATTCCGCCTGTTCGTCGGCCTCCTCGATAACCACCGTTACCGTCATCGTTGCCGTCACCAACTGACCAGTCTTGTCAGTAAATTGATACGTCAACCGATAGTCCCCGGCTGTAGTCCAATCTGGCGTTCCAACGACCTCAATGGCCGACCAGTCTAACGTTTGACCATCACTATCAGTGGCATTCTGAAAATTGCTTTGGGGCTGCCAAGTACTGGTTCCCTGCCCATCCGTATGCACCGTTGCGTGGTTTTGATATAAGTTCAAACTGGCTTGGTTTTCCTTAACAGTTACAGTAATCGTCTGCGTCTGACTACCATACGTGTAAGTAATCTGGTAATCACCCGGAACCATGGTGTTCACTTCACCTGTTATCGTCACATCGTTAAAGTCGATGGCGTGACCGTCTTTATCCGTCGCCCCGTCAAAACCGTCCTGCGCATGCCAAGTGCCACCAGCGTGTAACTCTGTATCATGGACAGTCAAACTTGTCTGGTCAGCTTTCACGATCACCAAAGCAGTGACCGTCTTACCTGCATACTTGAAAGTGACCTGGTAAGTACCCGGCTGACTTGTATTTACTCGGTCACCCGATAGTTTCACAGCCTGGGGATTAGCCACATAGAGGGCCTGAACATCGACTTTTTGACCAAATTGGTCGGTTAAACTCTCGATACTGTCCGTCCAGTTCCAATCATCGCCAACTTCCAGGGTAATGTCGTTGGCATCGATAACTGCTTGGTTTGCTTCCCAGATGTAGGTTCCAATCGGCGTATTTTTTCCTGAATACAGATTCATCAGTTCAGCACTAGTTAACCGTTGCTGGGGATTGGCTACATTTATCCAGTAACCGGTATATTGGTCATTAGCTTCAATGTCCATTAGCCCAACCGACTCGATTTTGGCTGGCGTCAAATCAGTATCCGGACCAAGTGTAATTTTTTGTAGACGCTCACATCCCGCAAACATGTCGAGATTTTGTTCAACGCGATGCAAATTAAAACCAGATAGATCCACCTCAGTTAAATTGGAACATCCTGAAAATAGCAAATGAATCCAAGTAACCTGATCTGTTTTGAACTGAGACCCGAATTTAACACTGGTTAAGTTGTGCATGTCCATAAACCAAGCAGCCATATTGTCAAGGCTATCAGTCTTCCATTTGGATAAGTCTAGCTCCGACAACCCCGTTTTGATAAACAAACCGCCTGCTTCTTTTAGGCTTTCAAAGTTCAAATTCTCGATACCAATAATACGAGTTAACTTTTCATTGGGACCAAACATGTAGTCCGCTTCACTTACTCGACGAGTGTCCCACCCTGAAATATTGATTGTCGTTAGTTGGCTAGTCCCTGGAGAATTGAAAAACAGGTAAGACATATCAGTCACATTTCCCACCTGCCAGCTGCTCAAATCTAGCTCCTTAACATGCGTATTTTCTGAAAAGAAATATCTTAAATCCGTCGCAGAACTAACATCAATTTTTTCAAGCCCTTCATAGTGTTCAACATTCGTCAAATTTTCAAAGAAGCCCCCACTATCACCTATAATGCGAATTGGCTTTGAAATCACAACTTTAACTATTTGTAACACCCACGATTTTGATTGCCACGGACTATCCCCATAGCAATCGTAAATATCGCCACCGTCCAACACTAACACACCAGAATCCGCGTCAAAATGCCATTTAATGCCATCGGCGTTGTAACCAGCACCCCAGATGCCGGCCATCGAGTCATCGTCTTCCATATCATCGTTGCGATAACCATCCGTGAGATGTGGGCGTTCTGGATTTCGAATCACGCCAGCCAAATCACCGCTTCCCCGCTCATTGATGGTTTCCGTTTTATGCTGCGACGACAAGACTTTTGCAGTACTATCCGTGTCAATATCTTGCGACTGCTCGTCGGCACTAACTGGCTGTTCAGAATCATCAGTTGTCGATTGGTTCGGATGCGTATCAAGTGTTGCAGTATGTTCGTCTGACGGAACGGGGGTCTCACTGTCAACTTGATCCGTGACCGGTACACTGACCTGATCAGAATTCGCATGCTCATCATCAGATTGATTGACAATCTCATCAGTATACTGTTCTTCAGCGGCCTGCACTTTAATTGGTTGAGCTTCAGTTACCAGTTCACTCATTGCGGATTCATCCATGGCGTCCGTTACTGGGGATTGCTGCTCAGCGTTACCTTCAGACAAAGTTGCCACTGCCGGTTCAGTCAATGCTTCTACGTGTGTTGATTCATCTGCTCGTCCCGTCACCACATTCATGTTCAACGTAACGAGCGTGATTCCAGCGAACAACCACACCTTACCACTCTTGTACATCTTGTACCGTTTCTTCACTTGTTCCATTAATTTCTCACTCCTTTATTAATTAACCTTGCCGACGTTTAATGCCGACGATGCTGGCTAAACCAGTCACCATTAACATCATGAGTCCCAGCAACCCGAAGCGATTAACTTGTTCGCTAGTTTGCGGTAGCTCACCAGCTACTGACGCTGGATGGCTGACTGGGGCCATAGTCACTTCCGGTTTAGCTGTATCAGCCTTAGCATAACGTTTAGCATCAATTCCGTCCTCATTGCGTTCAGCCGTATTCAGTTTCAAGTTATCACGAAACACCGTGGTCACTTGCTTCTCTAAACCACCGTTAAATTCTGGTCGCACTATCGTGTCTGCTTGCTCCCTTTGACTGCTGGAACCAGCGTTTGCGCCCGTTAAACCACTGTTAGGATCACTAGTATCAGGGTGTTCAGTAGTTCCCGGTTGTTCTGATTGTTCAGGAACTTCCGGCAGTTCTGGTTGATCAGGTGTCCCTGGCGCTGACGGTTCCCCTGGTGTTTCGGGGGTTTCAGGGGTTTCAGGGGTTTCAGGCTGTTCGGGTGTTCCTGGTTCTTCCGGTAACTCCGGTTCAGCTGGTTCTCCCGGTAACGGCGTTTCACCATTGCCAGCACCTTCGACTACCGTAATGGTGGCTGTTTGAGTCCACTGCAGGCCATTGGCGTTCGTGTATTGATACGTGATTTCATAAGTACCGGGTTGCGTCGTGTCAACGTCACCAATCACAACTAAGTCCGCTAGTGTTAATGGCCGTCCCGTCGCATCACTGGCACTTACGAAGTTGTCTGCCGCCTGCCAGTGGTCGCCAACTGTCACCGTTGTATCTTGAACAACCAGTTCTGTCAGGTCTTCAACGTCAGCCTCTTGTTCAGTCACCGTGACGGTCGTTGTCGCCGTGACTAACTGTCCGGTCAAGTCAGTGAACTGATAAACGACCTCATATGTCCCCGGCCGTGTTAAGTCTGGTTCTCCAAGCACCGTCACGTTCTGCCATTCCACTGAACGGCCATCTGCATCCGTTGCACTCGCAAAATTATCCCGTGGGCGCCAGACAGCGCTTCCCGTTGCGGGATCAATTTCAACCGCAACTTCTTGCGCATGCAAATTTAGTTGACTTTGATTAGCCACAACCGTGACAACCACGTTTGTTTGCCGACCCGCATAAGTTAGTATCACGTGATACGACCCTGGCCGGCTGGTGTCAACAGGCTCACCGCTAACTGTCACCGCTTGGGGGTCTGTACTGAACAAGACTCCTGGATCAACTAACTGGCCATTTTGATCAACTAGTTGCGCAATATTTTGTGTCCAGTCCCATTTTTGATTCAAGAAGAGCGTGCTGTCTTTACCGGTAATCGCGGCCGCAGAGACGGTTTCCCAGACAAACGTCGCCGTGTCAGCGTGGTTTCCCGAATATTGCGCCAGGAGTTCAGCACTCGTAAACGTTTGCGAGCTATCAGCTACGTTGACCCATTTGCCGGTATATTTGCTATTCTTAGGCACTTCCGGTAAATCAACTAAGGGTTGCGTGCCGTGTTGACTAAAATCAAGTCCCGGACCAAGTGTCAACGTTTGCAAACTTGTCAAACCAGCTAGCATTTGCCAGTTTTGTTCAACACTCTGCATATTGAAATGGGACAAGTCGAGCACCTTTAGTTTGGCATCATCATTAAACAAACTATTGATTTGAGTGACTTTAGCGACGGTAAACTGCGTACCGAATTCGATACGCTCCAAATCGGACATCTGCGCAAAGGCACCATCGATTTCAACCAGGCTGGCTGAATCAAAGCTCGTCAGATTCAAGTGACGGACGCCTGTGCGCGCAAACATGTTAGCCATCGTCGTCACACTGCGCGTATCCCAGTCAGTCAAACCGTCAATAGTTCGAAGTTGGCCGTTGAACTGGAACATATTTTGCATGTTGGCGACATTATGAGTATCCCAGCCACTGAGATTAAGGTATTTAAGTTCAGTACCCATGAAGTTCCCCATAAACATGTTCACCATTGTGGTCACATTGCCGACTTGCCAAGCACTCAAGTCCAGTCGCTCTAGCGAGGTATTTTCTTTGAACAGAGACTGCATGTTGGTCACAGCACTGGTATCAATCTTTTCTAACCCTTCGTAACGCGTCACGCTGTCAAGATTCGCAAACAGACTATTCATGTTAGTACCGGCAACAATTTTGTCAGCAATCACGATACACTTGATCATCGGCGCCCAAGACTTGCGACGCCAAGGATTATCCCCATAACTGTTATTTAACGTTCCCCCGTTCAGCGTTAGCGTGCCTGTACTGGCATCAAAGTGCCAATCAACGCCAAAGTTACCAGACATTTCATCCTCATCCGCCCTAGTCACAGCACGAGTATCAACGTGCTGTGACTCCACCTTAAGGTCATCTACCAGCTGATGCTGCTCAACATGTTGCAAGTCAGCGGCGGGTTTACGTTCTGACGCGTCAGCAGTATCGAGTAATAACTGTTCACTCGCTTCAGGCTGTTGTTCACTAACAGTCGATTCTGCGGCATTACTGAACAGATCGTCAGTCCGTGATGCTTCATAACTGTTCGTCGCGGGCGCTACCGTGTTTAGTCCGTTCACTGCTGCCATCGAATCAGCGGCTACCTCACTATTGGGCGCGCCAGATGTCCCGTTCAACGCAGCCGTTGATGCAGCGGATTGCGGCTCGTCATTAGTAGCTGGCTGTGCATCGATTACCGTCTGATTAGTAATCGAAGCGTTCTCATCATTAGCCACGACAACGTTATCCGTTTTAGAAACCGAACTTGCCAGTGTTTGATTGCTGCTACCTTGATTTTGAATTGACACACCGTTAGTCGCTACGACACTCGTTTCGCTAGTCGATGCAGATGTTGGTTCATCCGCATGTGCGGTTAACAGTTGAGTATTCAACAATAATAGTGAAGCGCTCGCAAGAAACCACATCTTGCCACTTTTATACATTTTATAACATTTCACTTCTGATTCACGGTAATTGATAGTAATTCCCCATTTCTTCAAAAACAACCTAACTGACCTAACGATTAATCTCATTAAATAAAGTGTTCTTACTATATTTGATTATCGTGTTTAACTAGTACATCATTTACGGTTTTTAAATATACCATGGTACCCTCATAATGCTCAACTGATTATCACAATTCTAATTAACCTGTTATCATTATGATTAATCCGCTTGTTTATCGCAAAAATATAATTATCAACTCCCTATTTCTGCAATCGTTTTCATCGTGGTGATTCATTAATTCTGGTCGTTTTAGTATTCGACCACCACTATTCGTTCACCATACTGACAATTGCATCATGCACCGGTCAGCTGTCACCATGGCGACTGACCAGTGTCTTCCAGTAATCCCCGGCCATCAAAAAAGCCTTGAGCAATATTACTGCTCAAGACCTGGTTTACCCATTCTAATAGCGTATTTCCCTAATTTGAATCGAAAGACTCCCCCCGCGTAATCATGAGCTAGTAGATACGATAATTGTCACTCGGCCCCGAGTCATTTGGATCGTCGTTTCACAACGATTTGTCGAATCGCATTATAAACTAGCTCAACGATGACAAACAGCACCGTGATACCCACAATATCAATTAAATACGAACTAAGTCGATAGCCCACCTTGCCGATCCACAAATCATACGGCCCTTGAATCAGTAAGAAATAGATGACTAACGTTTCAAAAATCGTCCGGGTATGCCGCCAAAACGATCGCCATTGCATTGATTTCACGCCCCTTCAAGTGGTGCCAACATTTGTAACGCCTGTTTGACCTGACTCACTGCTAATTGACTTTGATCACCGACCCGGCCGACGTGTCCAAAGGCAACTGCCGACCCCGTCAACTGACTACAGACACTGTTATAACGACCAAACTTGCCCATCGCCGTTGCCACGATTGGCACAACTAATTGCTGCCGTGCTTGCTCAGTTGCCGCCATTAATGCCAACACCGTCTGTGCATCATGTCCAGCCACTGTCACCCGCACGACATCAGCACCAGTTGCTGCTAATTCGTGATAAGTCGCCAATAAATCGTCAGTTGTTGCTGTCGTGACGGTCTGGCTCGCAATTAACCGAATTTCGTTGGCACGCATCTGTTTGGTCAACGTCATAAAATCTGGCTGATTGACCATGGCTAAGTCAATATCCACGCCAGCCACGCTTCGATTATTCACTAATGTTTGATAAGTTTGATAATATTCGGTCACTTCAGCTGGATCGTTTGCCAGCCCAAACATGGCAATTAATGGAATCGTCCCCAAAACTTGTTGCAATTGGGCCGCTGTATTGACTAACTCCGCACGGTTATCCAATTCCTGATAAGGATCTAACCGCCAAACAACAATTTGTGCCACCGAAGTTAAAATCTGCCCCGCTTTACGCAAGAGGTCCTCCCGTGTGGCCCCCGCTAAAACAACACCAATCTTAGGCATCCCTGTCGCTAACGTTAACTCCCCAACTGTAACTTCTTTCAAGACCATTCCTGCTTTCATTTTCATTCGAACAATGCGCGTCCGTTGCCGTTAAATTTTATCTACTCTTAACAATAGCAAATTTTCGCTGTTTTGACACTCAAAATTCATTTTTTGACTTAAAATTTAAAGCGCTTTTAATATTAACTTGTTAATACTGGCATCGCTTTCAGTTTGGCCTTACAATTAAGCATACTTTAGCTCACAAAGGAGTTCAACATGGAAAACGAAAAACAACTTCGATGGTCCAACATTGCTTTAATTGCATTCGTGGCGGTCTGGGGCCTAGGTAACGTTGTCAATAATTTTGCGTTACAAGGGCTTTCAGTCGTCACTTCTTGGATTTTGATCATGATTATTTATTTTATTCCCTACACCTTGATTGTGGGTCAACTGGGTTCGACCTTTAAGGATGCTGAGGGGGGCGTCTCATCTTGGATTCGAGCAACGAGTACCAAGCGCCTAGCTTACTATGCTGCCTGGACTTATTGGATCGTGCACATTCCGTACTTAGCACAAAAACCCCAAGGGATTCTAATTGCATTCAGCTGGCTGTTCCGCGGTAATGGGAACTTCGTCAACACGACACCTGCGTTAGTCGTTCAAGCCATTTGTTTAGTGCTATTCTTATTCTTCCTCTGGATTGCTTCATTGGGACTAACGACACTGAAACGCATCGGGAGCGTTGCTGGTACGGGGATGTTCATCATGTCGATTTTATTCATCATCTTGGCCGTATCAGCACCGTTTATGACCAAGGCGACTGTTCAGACACCGAACATGTTTTCACTCAAGTCCTACTTACCTAAGTTTGACTTTACCTACTTTACGACCGTTTCAATGTTAGTCTTCGCGGTCGGGGGATCTGAAAAGATTTCGCCGTACGTTAATAAAACCAAGAATCCGGGACGTGAGTTTCCGTTAGGCATGTTAGTGCTCGCAGGTATGGTCGCAATCTGTGCCCTGC
>SKER01001838.1_pt1 | contig 15837 bp, 9 predicted proteins | sample 4826961 | NCBI WGS metagenome assembly SKER01 (sample SAMN11008804, study PRJNA524170) | human gut metagenome | biome: Human fecal sample; material: Feces; isolation source: fecal sample from pouch patient p47 | host: Homo sapiens | place: Israel: Tel-Aviv | collected 2016-11-16 | reverse complement strand
ATATTGAAACGGTTAAAGAAGATGCAGAAGGCTATAAGATTTATATAAAGGATGATGTTCCTCTAAACAGAAGTGACCGTGAAGCATGTGCAAGTGTTGGAGTGGAGGAAACTGACGAGAAAAAGGTAACAGAATCTTTAAAAAAATTAAAGAAAAATGATGAGAATGTTGATATCAAAATCCGGGATTATATGTGCCAGAACTTTTTTGATATCCGAACATTTGGTGCTGTGATGACAACTTTTGTAAAGGCAGCTTTAAATTGTGGACAGGTAAGAGGGCCGGTACAGCTTGGATTTGCACGAAGCATTGATCCAATTGTTTCTCAGGAAGTTACGATCACGAGAGTAGCGATCACTACAGAAAAAGATGCTGCCAATAAGAGTACTGAAATGGGAAGAAAGAGTGTAGTACCTTATGGACTGTATCGCGTAGAAGGCTATGTATCTGCGAATCTGGCTCGGAAAGTGACAGGATTTTCAGAGGAAGATCTTGAATTGTTGTGGGAAGCAATTATCAATATGTTTGAACATGATCATTCTGCTGCAAGAGGAAATATGGCAGTCCGGGAGCTGATCGTATTTAAGCACAGCAAAGAATTAGGAGATTGTCCGGCTTATAAATTATTTGATTCTGTGGAGGTACGAAAAAAAGAGGAAGTGGAATATCCTAGAAGCTATAGAGATTATATTGTTGAGGTTCATGAGGAAAATATACCAGATTCAGTAGAAATGAAAAGGATGATTTGATGGAATATGCAGAAGATGATTATTTGATGCTGTCAGGTATTCAACATTTTAAATTTTGCAGGAGGCAATGGGCGCTGATCCATATTGAACAACAATGGGCTGAGAATGTCCATACAGTTGTTGGAGAATTGATGCATAAAAAAGCACATGATCCTTATCTTGTGGAAAAGAGAAAAGACTTACTTGTAGCCCGTTCTCTTCCGATTGCCTCAAGAAAAATGGGAATTAGCGGAGAATGTGATGTTGTTGAATTTCATAGATGTGAAGATGGAGTAAAATTGCATGGGCATAAAGGCAATTATTCAGTTTATCCAATAGAGTATAAAAAGGGGAAACCTAAACTTACAGAGGAAGATCGTCTGCAGCTGGCAGCTCAGGCGATGTGTCTGGAAGAAATGTTTTCTACGGATATTCCGGAAGGAGCACTGTTTTATGGGGAAACGAGGCGGCGTGAAGTTGTGGAGATTACGGAGGATTTACGTCAGGAAGTAAGGAATATGTTTCAAGAAATGCATCAGTACTTTGAAAGAAAATATACTCCGAAAGTAAAATATAGTAAATCGTGTACGGCGTGTTCACTTAAGGATATTTGCCTGCCGAAACTTGGAAAGTCAGGTTCCGTGAAGGATTATATTCATCAGATGCTAAAGGAGGATGAAGAATGAAAAAATTATTGAATACATTATATGTAACCTCTGAGAATAGTTATCTGGCGTTGGATGGAGAAAATATTGTTGTTTTAGAAGAAATGACAGAGGTAGGCCGCCTGCCTTTGCACAATTTAGAAGGAATTGTTTCTTTTGGGTATAGGGGAACAAGTCCGGCTTTAATGGGAGCATGTGCAGAGAGAAATATTTCTTTATGCTATATGACTCCGCAAGGTAAATTTTTAGCAAGGGTGACGGGGAAGACAAAAGGAAATGTCATATTAAGAGAGCAGCAGTATGTCAGCGCGAAAAATGAAGATCAAAGCCTTGAGATTGCAAAAAACTGCATTTTAGGGAAAGTGCATAACGCAAGATGGGTATTGGAGCGTGCAACACGAGATCATAGCTTGCAAATTAATGTAGAACGAGTAAAAACAGCATCGGAGTATCTGAAAAATTCGTTAAACTATATTCAGGACAGTCAGTCAAAAGAACAACTGAGAGGATATGAAGGAGAAGCAGCAAGTATTTATTTTGGAGTATTTGACGAGTTGATATTGCAGCAGAAAAAAGATTTTAAATTCCAGGGGAGAAATAAAAGACCACCGTTGGATAATGTAAATGCATTATTGTCTTTTGTGTACACCTTATTGACAAATCAGATTACTTCGGCATTGGAAAGTGTTGGCTTGGATCCTTATGTAGGATATCTCCATACAGAACGTCCGGGCAGAGTCTCATTATCATTAGATTTGATTGAAGAGTTAAGAGCGGTACTGGCGGACAGATTTGTTTTATCACTGATTAATAAGAAAGTAATTACTGGGAAAAATTTCATGACAAAAGAAAACGGTGCAGTACTGATGACGGATGATTTGAGAAAAAAGTTGTTGTCAGAATGGCAGAACAAAAAGAAAGAAACATTGACACATCCATATCTTAAGGAAAAAATAGAGTGGGGAATGGTTCCTTATGTGCAGGCGATGTTATTGGCGAGATATTTAAGAGGCGACTTAGACAGTTATCCGGTATTTTTGTGGAAATGAGGCGAAAATAGGTATGTTAGTGCTGATTACATATGATGTAAATACAGAAACAGCAGCTGGAAAGAAAAGGTTACGCCAAGTGGCGAAACAATGTGTAAATTATGGTCGGCGAGTGCAAAATTCTGTTTTTGAATGTATTCTGGATAATGCACAGTGTGTGATGCTTAAGGCAAAGCTAACAGATATTATTGATGAAGAAGTAGATAGTTTGAGATTTTATTATTTGGGAAATCAATATAAAACAAAAGTAGAACATATTGGTGTAGACAGAGGAATTTCGGTGGATGGAATTCTTATTATGTAACTGGGGTGCGGATGATAAGCAAACATAAAAATGCTGGGAGATTCGCACCAGAAAAAATGCACAATAATTAGTTGAAGAGGTGAAAGTTAGAGAAATGAGATGAGGAAAAGAGAATGATATTGGTAGAATTGAGTAATATTAAAGAATATAAAGCCTAAAATTAGGTAAAATTGCTGTCACTCCCTTCGCGGGAGTGTGGATTGAAATGCTCGATAGAGCCTTTCGGGAGCAAGGAGTAGACGTCACTCCCTTCGCGGGAGTGTGGATTGAAATGTTAAATACGAATAAAATCACCTTTACAGTAGGCGTCACTCCCTTCGCGGGAGTGTGGATTGAAATCTTACTGCAGTCTGGAATTGTCAGACTTTTCCGACGTCACTCCCTTCGCGGGAGTGTGGATTGAAATAAAAGTTGATATTGCTTTTACAACCATAACATAATGTCACTCCCTTCGCGGGAGTGTGGATTGAAATCGTAGATGCCAAGGTAGAAAAAGCCACTGAACCACGTCACTCCCTTCGCGGGAGTGTGGATTGAAATTGAGGACATCGAAAAGATGATAAAAACCGCGCTGAGTCACTCCCTTCGCGGGAGTGTGGATTGAAATCCTCCTTATTTAAATTCTGACTGAAGTACTTCTAGTCACTCCCTTCGCGGGAGTGTGGATTGAAATTTGTAGCTATCAAGCCTTTGTCTCGAAGCAATCTGTCACTCCCTTCGCGGGAGTGTGGATTGAAATAAGGAAGTATCGATAAAGAAACTTATCCTGGTAGTCACTCCCTTCGCGGGAGTGTGGATTGAAATTATTAAAAAAGGCGCCCAAAGTGTGAAAGATGGAAGTCACTCCCTTCGCGGGAGTGTGGATTGAAATTGTAGCAAAAGGAGCGGTCAGCACGGTATTTGACGTCACTCCCTTCGCGGGAGTGTGGATTGAAATCATGTTGTTGCCGGGTGACGGGAATGCGGTTGTGTCACTCCCTTCGCGGGAGTGTGGATTGAAATTCTACTTCTATATCACAATTTGATGTTAGGATTTGTCACTCCCTTCGCGGGAGTGTGGATTGAAATTGTCTTGCAGTGTACTGCAATCTTATTTTCTTCGTCACTCCCTTCGCGGGAGTGTGGATTGAAATTGCTGTCAGATTTGTTGTGATAATAAAAGGCAAACCGTCACTCCCTTCGCGGGAGTGTGGATTGAAATTTGCCGTTCTCGTCGGCAAGCCCTGTGTACTGGCAGGTCACTCCCTTCGCGGGAGTGTGGATTGAAATAGGTGGAAGAAAGTACTACTGTAACACCCTACGAAGTCACTCCCTTCGCGGGAGTGTGGATTGAAATCTGTAAATTTCATCAATCATCACCGTATTTATTGTCACTCCCTTCGCGGGAGTGTGGATTGAAATTCCATGCTTTGGAAATACTTACCGCCCTCAGATGTCACTCCCTTCGCGGGAGTGTGGATTGAAATACAGCAAACGAAGAAATTGAGAGTAGTACAAAAGTCACTCCCTTCGCGGGAGTGTGGATTGAAATCAAAGATTCTGTTGCAGTCTCAAGCTGACTCTTGGTCACTCCCTTCGCGGGAGTGTGGATTGAAATGATTAGAGTCCGGATTACAAGAGTGCGCGGAAGAGTCACTCCCTTCGCGGGAGTGTGGATTGAAATTCGACTGGAAACGTGAAAATAAACGAACATATCGTCACTCCCTTCGCGGGAGTGTGGATTGAAATGAAATTCCTGAACATATAATACTATCTCAGGGAAGTCACTCCCTTCGCGGGAGTGTGGATTGAAATTCACTATCACATCCGACAGACCAATCACAAAGTGGTCACTCCCTTCGCGGGAGTGTGGATTGAAATTGCAATATTTTCGTATCCCTCTTTTTTCATCCAGTCACTCCCTTCGCGGGAGTGTGGATTGAAATTTGTCACGGTATCGCAGACCGGAGGTCGAGAATAGTCACTCCCTTCGCGGGAGTGTGGATTGAAATCCTTTCACGACCGATATGCTTGCCTTTGCCATAATGTCACTCCCTTCGCGGGAGTGTGGATTGAAATTTGGTAGAATTAATAGCTGCGGTTGCCTAAGAACGGTCACTCCCTTCGCGGGAGTGTGGATTGAAATTGTATTTCTGTTTGAATATTGGTCTGCTTCGTAGGTCACTCCCTTCGCGGGAGTGTGGATTGAAATTTGTATGATATGTGCGACAACGAATTTCCAGTCAGTCACTCCCTTCGCGGGAGTGTGGATTGAAATCAACAGTACAGATGGTTCAAAAGATTTTTCGGTGTCACTCCCTTCGCGGGAGTGTGGATTGAAATCAACTGTACGAAATCCGAATCGAATTCCAGCTTGGTCACTCCCTTCGCGGGAGTGTGGATTGAAATAGTTCTTTCAGTTTATCAGACGATTGGTCTACCGTCACTCCCTTCGCGGGAGTGTGGATTGAAATGCAAAATAAAACGCTCATCATATTCGCTACTCCGGTCACTCCCTTCGCGGGAGTGTGGATTGAAATTGGAAATACGGGATGATTATGAAAATCTGAAAAAGTCACTCCCTTCGCGGGAGTGTGGATTGAAATAGTTTACAGATAAATGGTAACAACCCATTATCCGTCACTCCCTTCGCGGGAGTGTGGATTGAAATCTGAATATATGGATGTATGTTACAGCTCATCTTCAGTCACTCCCTTCGCGGGAGTGTGGATTGAAATGTTGCTGATGCACCGCCGTGAATCTCCACTGATCGTCACTCCCTTCGCGGGAGTGTGGATTGAAATTCTCCGAGGGGGCAGGGCTTTGCCCTACCAACCCGTCACTCCCTTCGCGGGAGTGTGGATTGAAATCTTGGACAGCTATTACCACTCCTTGAAAAACGGGTCACTCCCTTCGCGGGAGTGTGGATTGAAATATCAAATTGAGACGATTGAAAGAATACCGAAACCGTCACTCCCTTCGCGGGAGTGTGGATTGAAATCTCTTGTTGTCAGCATAATGTGAGCATGAGGGTGTCACTCCCTTCGCGGGAGTGTGGATTGAAATTGTTATGGCAAGCATAGTTGCCTACTATGTGTGCAGTCACTCCCTTCGCGGGAGTGTGGATTGAAATTTGCAAACTACTCCATGTGAGAAGGCTTACAACAGTCACTCCCTTCGCGGGAGTGTGGATTGAAATAGCTGACGAAAGTCGCAAGGCTCTAAAAAGACGCCGTCACTCCCTTCGCGGGAGTGTGGATTGAAATTCCTGTTATTGTGTTATATTATTAGTAACTTTTGTGTCACTCCCTTCGCGGGAGTGTGGATTGAAATTTTTTGGGTTCCAGCTGGAATACCCCGTTTGCAGTCACTCCCTTCGCGGGAGTGTGGATTGAAATCCGCCTTGCATCGTGAAAATATAAGTTTTTCCACGTCACTCCCTTCGCGGGAGTGTGGATTGAAATCATCCTGAAAACACTGTACGCGCGCTTGAATTCCGTCACTCTCTTCGCGGGAGTGTGGATTGAAATCTACGGTGGTGGAAAGAGCAACCTAGTCCAGATCAGTCACTCCCTTCGCGGGAGTGTGGATTGAAATAATAGAACTTCGTATGTCTTTGGAAAATGGTTCTAGTATAACGAATATTAAATAATTGCTATATTAAATTGATACTGCTTCCTCTTCACTGATTTCATCCATTTTATACTTCCAGTGATAAACCACGGGTTCACGGTTCACTTCGTCAAAGTACTTGTAAATTCGTTCTTCCAACTCCTGTTTGGTATTGACACGAATTCCTCGAAGCATCTGTCTGGTCATCTTGCTGAAGAAGCTTTCAATCATGTTTAACCATGAGCCATGTTTTGGTGTAAACACAAATTTAAAACGTCCCTTTGGCATAGTATCCAGAAAGCGCCGTGTTTCTTTGGAAGTATGTGCAGAATGATTATCCAGGATGATCCGAATGGTATCCTGTGATGGATATTTTTTGTCCAGTATCTTTAAAAACTCAATAAAATCAGAACTCTTATGGGTCTCACTTACTAACGGAATTGCTTCTCCAGTGAGTAAATCAATGCCAGCCAGTAAAGAGAGCGTTCCCAGACGTTTGTATTCTGCATCACGATATACTTCCCCATGTTCTGATGTCGGGCGTAAATCCGGTGCCGTATTGGAGATTGCCTGAATGCCCGGCTTCTCATCATACGATACCGTAATCGTCAGTTTATAATCGTCTGGAACAATGAGATCACCATTTTCATCAAACTGCATTTCAATCTGCTTATAAACCAACAGAACCTCATGCATTTTTGATTCAAAATCAGGATCCCGTTTTTCACAGTAATATTTGATTTTAAAGGGTTTCATATCCTGTTCCTTAAGAAATTTCTGGATATACGGTTTGGTAACGGTTGAAAGCCTTGGATATCCCGCTTCTTCTGCATGTTTCTGAATGTATTTGTGGAGAGAGGTCAACGTCCACAATTCCTGTGCATAACCGAGTTCTGTCGGTCTCTGACACGCAATATGAATCATCCATGCTTTTGCATCATCAGTGATTTCCGATGGACGTCCAGGACGCTGAACATCAAACAGTGCAGCATCTAAACCGCCTTTCTGAAACTTCGAAATACAAAGGCGTACCGTTGCAGTACTAATGGCAAGTTTATCAGCAATTTGCTGGAATGTCATTCCATCGGCTTTATATAAAAGGATTCTGGCACGGTCCACAACTTGTGCCTGAATGGTTCTCTTTTTGGATAATGCTTTAAGGTAATCTCTGTCTTCATCTGACAGAGGAAGATATGTTTTTCTCATAGTGTTCATCCTTTCTTAGATAACACTATTTTACCATACATTATCCTCAAAATATATAGTAGAAATTTAATTTATTCTATACTATTGGGGAATATAAAATTTTTGTATATCAAAGAATAGATTTTTCAACTTCACATATTCTGCAAAATAAACCAGGCACAACTTTCATATTCTAAAATTAAACTGAACTTCATTAATTCCTAATTTTTCTCATTAAAAAAGACGTTTCTTCTGGAAACGCCTTTTCATATTCTATTTTCTTAATTCTCCATGTTCCCATTTTCCCTTGGACAAATCAGAAGCAATCTGACGATATTTATCATCGGAAAGTCCATAAAGGAAGAAAATAATGATTGCTGCCATTGCCAATGCGAACGCAGGATATAATGTCATAGCACCTTTGATTCCTGTTAAGGTCTCGCTTGTTGGAGCTGTATTTCCCACATAACCTGTCAATCCAAGAATTGCCGCTGATACCACAGCCGCCAGGGACTGTGCAATTTTTCGTGAGAAGTTAAACGCAGCATAAGTGATTCCCTCTTTACGAATTCCCGTATGCCATTCTCCGTAATCAATCACATCTGATACAAATGCCCATGTAATTCCATTTGGAATTGCTAACGCAACGTATCCGATAGATACTAAAATAATAAAAGTAACTGTATTGGTAGGAAGTACAAAGTTCATTCCATTTGCAATTACTCCTATAATAAAGGAAGCTACCGCTGTATTCTTCTTTCCAAACTTCTTTACTAATGTAGGAATCAGAAGAATTGCGACTACAGAAGATCCCATCATAATTCCATTTACAATTGGCTGAAGATGAATATTTCCCAGATTATACTGACAGAAATACACCATCATTGTATTGTTTGTATTCATTGCCGAAATAGTAAAAATTGTCAGCAGAATAATCGCACCCAGAGGCTTATTTGTAAATACAACTTTTATATAATCTTTTATCCCTTCCTTTTCTGCGTTGACAGAACGATTGATTTGAATATGTTCTCTTGTTCCAAGAAAGCATACCAGAAATCCAAGAACTCCACACAATGCCATAACTGCAGCAGCAATCGTATAACCATGAGCATTGATTGTTCCGTCTGCTTCGGAAAACAACATAACAATCGGGATAAATGCAACTCCTGTTACCAACTGTGCTCCCAACGAACCTGCCTGTCTCGTTGTCGCCAGATGTGCTCTGTCATCAATATCTCTAGTCATAACCGAAGCAAGAGAACCATACGGGATATTTGTAAAACTATAAACAACTCCCCATATCATATATGTAGCAAATGCATAAGCAATTTTTCCCGTCATGGAAAAATTCGGCATTGTAAATGTAATAATGGTCAAAATTGCCAGAATAATCGATGAGAACATCATAACCGGACGAAACCGTCCCTGCTTTCCATGATTCTTTCTTGTATCTACAAATGACCCCGCCAATGGATCCATAAACGCATCAAAAATCTTGGTAATAGAAAAAATCACACCTACCATTCCCGCTGGTATCAATGCAATATCTGTATAAAATTTCGTCAGATATGCCTGTCCCAGGTCAAACATAAAGCCATTTCCAAAATCACCAAATCCATACGCAATTTTTTCACTCCATTTAAGCTTTTTCTGACCATTCTCTGTTGTATCTAATTCTTGTTTCATTATATTTCTCCACCTTTTAGGAATTCTTTTAAACTTCTTTCAACTCAAACCCAAAATAGCGCACTGCATTATTATAGGAAATGTCTTTGATAATTTTTCCCAGCATCCGCTCATCATCCGGGTATTCTCCATTTTCTACCCATCCTCCGATCAGCTCACAAAGAATTCTTCTAAAATACTCATGTCTGGAATAAGACAAAAAACTTCTGGAATCTGTCAGCATTCCAAGGAAATTTCCAAGAAGTCCTAGGTTTGCCAGAGATGTCATCTGTTTGATCATTCCAGTCTTGTGGTCGTTGAACCACCATGCAGATCCCTGTTGAATCTTTCCTGCCACACCCGCATCCTGAAAACATCCAAGAATCGTTCCGATAGCTTCATCGTCATTTGGATTCAGACTGTAGATAATCGTCTTTGGAAGGCTGTTTTTCTCGTTCAATGCATTGAGAAAATCTGCCATCTGTGCGGACGGTGCATAGTTATTGATACAGTCATATCCGGTATCCGGTCCAAGCTGTGCATAACGGGCTGCATTGTTGTCTCTCTTACATCCATAATGAAGCTGCATTGCCCAGTTTCTCTTTGTATACTCCTCTGCTGCAAATGCCATAAATGCTGTTTTAAATTTCAGTTCTTCTTCTTTTGTCAGCATTTCACCCTGTTTGCGTTTTGCAAAGATCTTTTCCAGATTTTCTTCTGTTTCCGGCACATACATCACATATTCCAACGCATGATCGCTGGCACGACATCCCATTTCTTCAAATGCATCCATTCTCTTCTTTAATGCCATTTTTAGATCTGCAAATGTTTCGATCTGACATCCTGCAGCCTGTCCCAGTTTTTTCAGATATTCTGCATAATCCGGCTTTTCGATATTCATTGCTTTGTCCGGTCTCCATGCAGGAAGTACCTGTACCTCAAAGCTATCGTCTGCCGCCAGTTCTTTATGCCAGTAGAGGCTGTCTGCAGGATCGTCTGTTGTACAGATTAAAGTAACACCAGAACGGCGGATCAGATTCCGTACGCTCATGGATGGCTCCTGTAATTTCTGATTGCAGAGATTCCACACCTCTTCTGCAGTTTCTCCATTTAGCACGCCATTATAACCAAAATATCGCTTTAATTCCAAATGACTCCAGTGGAACAGCGGGTTTCCCACAGCTTTTTCCAGCGTTTCCGCCCATTTTTGAAATTTTTCCCGTGCAGGCGCATCACCTGTGATATAGTACTCATCCACACCGTTTGAACGCATCTGTCTCCATTTGTAATGATCTCCGCCCAGCCATACCTGGGTAATATTTTCAAAACAGACATCTTTTGCAATCTCTTCCGGATTGATATGGCAATGGTAATCCAGAATCGGCATTGTTTCTGCAAAATCATGATACAACTTCTGTGCTGTAGGAGTGCTCAGCAGAAATTCTTCATCCATAAATGGTTTCATCTCTTATTCCTCCTGTTGATTTGTTATTTTCCTTTTTCCTTGTAAGCTCTTACATTTATAGATTATATTTCTTCGTTAATAAAAAGTCAATCACTCTTTTGTTAGCGTTTTGCACAATATTTTTCTTAATTTTTTGTATATTTTTCCATTGACTTGTAATCAAAAAGGTTGTATTTTAATTGTAAACGCTTACATTTTTTATTTTCTTTCTATTATCATTATGGAGGTTTTTATGGATTCAACACACACTTTTATTCAGATTCATCCAAAAGACAATACAGCAGTTGCACTCACTTCTTTAAAGAAGGACAGCGTATTAAATCTGGATGGACGCATGTATACTTTATTAGAAGACATTCCCCAGGGACACAAATTTGCACTGGAAAAAATCAGCGCCGGAAGTGCCGTGATCAAATACGGCTCCCCGATTGGTTATGCAACAGAAGATATTCCGGCCGGTTCCCGGATCCACACTCATAATATGAAAACAGGACTGGGAGATCTTCTGGAGTATTCTTATCAGAAAGAATTCACTTCTTTAGAACCACAGGAAGAACGGTTCTTTGAAGGATACAGAAGGACGGACGGAAAAGCCGGTGTCCGCAATGAAATCTGGATCATCCCGACAGTTGGCTGTGTCAACAGTATCGCAACCTCTGTTGCTGCCAGGGCAAAAGAATTTCAGCCGGACAGCGTAGATGCGATCGTCGCATTCCCACATCCTTATGGATGTTCTCAAATGGGAGATGATCAGGAGCACACTCGCCAGATCCTTGCAGATCTGATTCGACATCCAAATGCAGCCGGCGTTCTGGTCCTTGGTCTCGGATGCGAAAACAGCAATATTGAGGAATTAAAAAAATATATCGGAGCCGTAGATGAAGATCGTGTCAAATTCCTGGTTGCTCAGGAAGTGGAGGATGAAATAGAGGCATCTCTTGCCTGCATCAGACAGCTCTGTGATTATGCCTCTACCTTCCAGAGAGAAAAAATTTCCTGCAAAGAGCTTGTCATCGGAATGAAATGCGGAGGTTCTGATGGATTATCCGGAATCACTGCAAATCCGACAGTTGGTGCTTTTTCCGATCTGCTCATCGCCCGCGGCGGTACTACGATTCTCACAGAAGTGCCGGAAATGTTCGGGGCAGAGACTCTGCTGATGAACCGCTGCAGGGATGAAGCTGTTTTTGATAAAACAGTAGACCTGATCAATTCTTTTAAAAACTACTTTAAAAGCCACAATCAGACCATCTACGAGAACCCTTCTCCGGGAAATAAAAAGGGAGGTATCTCCACACTGGAAGATAAGTCTCTTGGATGTACCCAGAAATCCGGTTCTGCCCCGGTCGCTGATGTGCTCTCCTATGGACAGCCTGTGCAGACAAAAGGACTCAATCTTTTGAGCGCTCCCGGAAATGACCTGGTAGCCTCTACTGCACTTGCAGCTTCCGGTGCACAAATTGTACTGTTTACAACGGGACGCGGAACTCCTTTTGCCTCTCCGGTTCCGACTGTAAAAATATCCAGTAATACAAAACTCTATGAGAATAAGAAAAACTGGATCGACTTCAATTGCGGTGCGCTGGTAGACGGCGGCTCTATCCCGGAGATGGGAGAATCTCTTTTTGACTATGTTCTGGAGGTTGCTTCCGGACGTCCGGTCAAAGCCGAGGAAGCAGGATTCCACGATATGGCGATTTTCAAACAGGGTGTGACTCTGTAACAATAGATGAATATGATTTTCAGAAAGGATAATTTTTGCTATGAAACAGTTAAATTACCAGACCTTACAGGATTTAAATTATGATGGATATTTATTAAACGAAGCTCCGGAACGCGTTTTACAGTTCGGAGAAGGAAACTTTATGCGCGCATTTGTCGATTTCTTTATCGATAAAATGAATGAAACTGCAAATTTTAATTCCAAGGTTGTACTGGTACAGCCAATTCCAAAATTCACAACTCCGGATGTGGGAGATTTTATCAATGAACAGGAAGGTCTCTACACACTGTATTTACGTGGTTCCGAAAACGGACAGGAAGTCTCTTCCAAACGGGTAATCTCCTGTATCAGCCGCTGCTTAAATGCATACAGCGACTATGAGGCAGTTATGGAATGTGCAAAAAATCCCGAACTGCGTTTCATCACCTGCAATACAACAGAAGCCGGAATCGTATATGATCCGTCCTGTCAGTTCACTGATACTCCGGCAAACAGTTTTCCGGCAAAGCTGACACAGTTTCTGCATAAACGTTTTGAAGCATTTCAGGGAGATGTCAAAAAAGGATTTATCATCCTCTCCTGCGAACTGATCGACAACAACGGAAAAGAACTGGAAAAATGCGTCTTAAAACACGCTGCCGACTGGAATCTGGGCGAAGCTTTCACTGAATGGATCAAAGAGGCAAACCTCTTCTGCTCTACTTTGGTAGACCGGATTGTAACCGGTTATCCACGCTCTGATGCAGACGCTTTAAATCAGGAAAACGGCTATATTGACAAAGTGTTAAACACCGGTGAAATCTTTGGATTCTGGGTAATCGAAGGACCTCAGTCGATCAAAGAGGAATTCCCTTGTGATACGGCAAATCTTCCGATCCTGATCACAGATGACCACAAACCATACAAACAGCGGAAAGTCCGCATCTTAAACGGTGCTCACACTTCCATGGTACTCGGTGCTTACCTTGCCGGACAGGACATTGTCAGAGACTGTATGAAGGATGATGTCATCCGTGGTTACATGAATCAGGCAATCTATAAAGAGATCATTCCGACACTGACTCTGCCGGAAGAAGAACTGATGAGCTTTGCTGCGTCCGTGACGGATCGCTTCCAAAATCCGTTTATCGATCATGCACTGCTCTCCATTTCTCTGAATTCGACTGCAAAATGGAAAGCCCGTGTGCTTCCTTCTCTGGAAGGATACCTGGAAAAAACAGGGCAGGTTCCTCCTTGCCTGAGTGCCTCCCTCGCTTTTTACCTGGCATTTTATAAAGGCATTGGATTTGTGGACGCAACTTTTACCGGGGATCGAAATGTCAAAAACCAGTATCCGATTTCTGACGATCCGAAAGTTCTGGAATTCTATGACGCACACAAAGACGATTCTGCCGCTGACTATGTTCACGCCGTCTTAAGCGAAACGTCCTTCTGGGGAAAAGATCTGACAACACTTGCCGGACTCGAAGAAACTGTTGTAAAGGACTTTACTTTTATTCAGGAAAAAGGATGTTATGAATTGATGAAACAGATTGTGAATGCTGCAGAATAATCAAATGTATGGGAAAACAAAAACCTCACCATTTCTTTGGCGAGGTTTTTTGTATTTCTCTAATTTTCATCCAACTTCAATACGCTCATAAACGCTTTCTGCGGAATCTCTACGTTTCCGACCTGGCGCATTCTCTTCTTTCCTTCTTTCTGTTTTTCCAACAGCTTTTTCTTACGGGAAATATCACCGCCGTAGCACTTGGCAAGCACGTCTTTTCGCATTGCTCTGACGGTTTCTCTTGCGATGATCTTGCTTCCTACTGCTGCCTGGATCGGGATTTCAAAAAGCTGTCTTGGAATCTCTTCTTTGAGCTTCTCACACATCTTTCTTCCACGCTCATATGCTGTTGCACTGTGTACAATAAAGGAAAGTGCATCCACTTCTTCTTTATTGATCAGAATATCCAGTTTTACCAGCTCTGACTGCTCGTATCCCAGCATCTCATAATCGAAAGACGCATATCCTCTGGAACGGGATTTCAACGCATCAAAGAAATCGTAAATAATCTCATTCAATGGCAGATGATAATGAATCACTGCACGCTTTTCTTCGATATACTCCATTCCCTGATATACACCCCTGCGCTCCTGACACAGATCCATGATCGCACCGATAAACTCGGAAGTCACCATAATCTCTGCTTTTACCATCGGCTCTTCCATGTATTCAATCTCCGCAGGATCCGGCATATTCGTCGGATTGGTCAGATCGATCACTTCTCCGTTTGTCTTATGGATCTTATAAATAACACTCGGCGCAGTTGTCACCAGATCCAGATTGTACTCTCTCTCCAGTCGCTCCTGTACAATCTCCAGGTGCAGAAGTCCAAGGAAACCACAGCGGAATCCAAACCCAAGGGCCACGGAAGTCTCTGCCTCGAACTGCAGCGCTGCATCATTCAGCTGCAATTTTTCCAGTGCATCCCGCAAATCCGGATATTTTGCTCCATCTGCCGGATACAGTCCACAGTACACCATCGGGTTGACTTTTTTATATCCCGGCAGAGGTTCTGCACAAGGACGTGCGGCATCTGTGATCGTATCACCCACACGGGTATCTTTTACATTTTTTAAGCTGGCCGTGATATACCCAACCATCCCGGCGCTTAATTCCTCACAAGGAATAAACTGTCCTGCACCAAAATAACCGACCTCGACTACATCGGCCTGGGCTCCTGTTGCCATCATCCGGATCGTTGTTCCTTTTTTCACGCTTCCCTCTTTGATCCGACAGAATACGATTACCCCTTTGTAGGCATCATAAACCGAATCGAAGATCAATGCTTTTAACGGCTCTTTCGGATCTCCCTCCGGTGCCGGTATCTTCTTCACGATCTGCTCCAGCACTTCCTCGATGTTGAGTCCCGTCTTTGCCGAGATCAGAGGCGCATCATCTGCCTCGATCCCGATCACATCCTCAATCTCTTCTTTGACACGATCTGGCTCCGCACTCGGCAGATCGATCTTGTTGATAACCGGAAATACATCCAGATCATGATCCAGCGCAAGATACACATTCGCCAGCGTCTGCGCCTCCACTCCCTGCGCCGCATCCACAACCAGGATCGCTCCGTCACAGGCTGCAAGGCTTCTGGATACCTCATAGTTAAAGTCTACATGTCCCGGTGTATCGATCAGGTTAAAGATATACTCCTCCCCGTCATTCGCCTGATATACCGTACGCACAGTCTGTGCTTTAATGGTAATTCCTCTCTCTCTTTCCAGGTCCATATTATCCAGAACCTGAGACTGCATCTCACGGCTTGTCAGAAGTCCGGTCTTCTCGATGATCCGGTCTGCAAGCGTAGATTTTCCATGGTCGATATGTGCGATAATACAAAAATTTCGTATTTTATTCTGATCAATTGATGACACTTTCATTCCTCCAGTAACTCTGTCTTTTTCTATTTG
>SKER01001832.1_pt1 | contig 15848 bp, 7 predicted proteins | sample 4826961 | NCBI WGS metagenome assembly SKER01 (sample SAMN11008804, study PRJNA524170) | human gut metagenome | biome: Human fecal sample; material: Feces; isolation source: fecal sample from pouch patient p47 | host: Homo sapiens | place: Israel: Tel-Aviv | collected 2016-11-16 | reverse complement strand
ATATAGGTTTGATTCACTTAATATGATACCTGATGTCACGCCGAATGGCGTTTTTGCATTTACCACCAATTAGGTGGCTAACTTCATTCTATAATCCACCTTGGATACTAGGAGCTAATTTTGACCCATCTTTGAGCATGTAGAACAACATCACTGGTACGGTGATTGTGACCACCGTTACGTTTGTCACTACCCCAATGATGTCGCCAACTCGGCCACTCAAACCCTTCAGAATCTTTTGGGCATAGGCAGCTAGCTGGTGGTCAAACTGTTTGTAGTAAGTGGTCATGTCGACATGCTTTAAAGGCGAGTGTTTAACCGTGTCGTTTAACAATCCCTGCAACCCACTGACCGTTTGGGGAAGGTGATTTACTAACTGGGTAATTTCCTTAACAACCGGTGGAATCAATGAAGCAATTCCCCACAAAACGATCAGGATCATTACGGCCACAATTAAAAGACTAGCAATCCCCTTTTTCATCTGAAAGCGGCCAATTCTGACCTTCATCAATAATTTTAAAATGGGGTTCAACATATAATACAAGAATCCCGAAATAATCAATGGTACAAAAATGACCGAAATGAAGGTGAGAAAAGGTTTAAAAACAAACTGGATCTTTGTACAAACAAAGATCAAAGTCGCAATAACTAACAAGACACTTGGCCAAAAGAGCCAGTGGTAATACTTTTGTTTATTCATGATTAACTTCCTTAATAAGTGCTCCCTCAATAGTACTAAAAAAAGCTCCCCATTTTCTGGAGAGCTAATTAATTATATTATTCATCTAACTACTTACGCAAGTTTGTATGGCATCAAATTTCTGAATCCCATGCTGCTAAGCCATTAGCGACAATCACGTTATTTAAGCTAGCCGCGTAAGTAGGTGCTGTAGCATAACCATCATATTGTAATTTAGCAGTAACGTCACGGTAATTACGATTCCACAATAGGTTATGGTAACGCGAGTTTACTGCTAAGAAACGACCGTGGTCTACTACACTTTCGTAGTTACTTTGATAACGCCGAAAGGCAGCATTGATGTAATAATAACCACCACCACCATATTCAGCAGTTCGCATGGTAATAGATTGACCATTGTAACTTCCCTTGATACCAAAGAGATTATGTCCCTCAGTAGCTAAGCGAGATTGCCCCCAGGCACTTTCCAAAATGGCTTGAGCAGCTGTGACAGAAGGAAGGACTCCATATGTCCGCCAGCCATCTAAAGCTGCTTGCTTAATACTTGCGAGAAACGCGGCGTGACCACTGATTTCGTGAGTGTGCCCCCAAACATCTGCTTCGTATGACTTGGAACCATCAGTAAATGCTTCGTTAGCGGCCATAGCGCAGGAGCTCTTAAAGTAGTACCATGCACCATCAATCAATTGCCATCCCGTATCTGCCCATGCGTTGGTCTTGTCAAAGTAGTACCACTTATTGTTAATATACTGCCAACCGGTGTCTGCCCAAGTATTGGTTGAGTCAAAATAATACCAGTTATAGCCACTCCAAAACCAGCCTGTCTTTGCCCAGACGTTCTGAGGATCGAAGTAATACCATAAACCAGCCGCAGACTTAAACCAACCTTTTTGAGCCCATGCATTAGTTGGATCAAAATAGTACCAACAACCGGCCTTAGATTTGAACCAACCAGTTTGAGCTGAACCATTATCAGTAAAGTAATACCAATTACCAGCTGCAGACTTGTACCAGTCCTTCGTAGCTTGACCATTCTGACCAAAGTAATACCACTTATTATTGATTTGCTTCCATTCATTTGAAACAAAGCGTTTAGTTTTAGAATCGTAGTAGTACTCTTGACCGTTGATTACATTTAAGCCTTCTTTTAACTCACTAGTCTGATGTTGACCAGCCCAATTAGAAATACTATTTGCCTGACCACTGTAAACTTCCTTACGAATACCAGTCTGGTCATCATAGTAGGACAGTTTGCCACTGGCATTATCAAATACCATCCCTTTAATTTGATGGCCAGAAGAAGGATCAAAGTAATAATGCAACCCAGAAACTTCTGTATCTCCAGTAGCCATCTGTGCAGTATTAGGGTCTAAATAGTATTTAGCGTTGTTAATGTCTGCCCAGCCTGTTTGTGCAGCTCCATTACTTTGGAAATAGTACCAGTGATTATTCAAGTACTGCCAACCAATCTTCATAGCACCGTAAGTACCATCATGTTGCTCATTTAAGTAGTAAGTTTGATTATTGATGTTTTGTAAACCGACTTCCATTTTGGCACTATTTTGATTCATATAATACCAATTATCGTCGATGGATTGCCAGCCAGTTGATGGTGTTCCATTGCTAAAATGATACCAATCACTGCCAACTGTTTGCCAACCATTCAGCAGCTGACCATTACTATTTTCCCACGCAGAGTTAACAAGGCCCTGTTTAACATATCCATTGATATTTTCAGGAATAGTATTAACGTTAGTCGTACTAATGTTGGCTGAATTAGTAGTACTGCTACTTAGTTCATCAGCATGTGCGGAATGAACACCAAATAAAAGAGCTCCTGATAAGACCGCAGTCGTCATTAAGAGGCCTTTTTTAATTTGATTAAATTTTGCAAGATTCCGGTGAACCAATTTGTACTCCTCCTCAAATAAGTACGTCATCTAAATAATGTTACAACGTCTCTTAGTATATGAGAGTTAATAAAAGATGACAATAGATTCAATCAATTCGTACTGAATTGTAAAACTATTGTCATCTTTTTGTGATATTTAATTATATTAACCAACCATCAGTAGAATCAAATGATAAGGTTCGTCCATTGACATTATGTTGTCCCGTCAGCATGGCACCAAAAGAACCATCGTGATATGGATTAAGGAAATATAGCCGTCCATTAATCCAAACTAATCCTGATAGCATCTGACCACTAACATTGAAATAGTACCAATGTCCATCAATCAGTTGCCACCCGTGATCCATCCAAGAATTAGTAAGATCAAAGTAATACCAATTACCATTTAAGCATTGAAAGCCTTTCAAAGCCCAGGCATTAATTGGGTCGAAATAATACCAGTTTGCACCGGACCAGAACCAGCCCTTTTGAGCCCAAGCATTGTATGGATCAAAGTAATACCAATTACCTGCAGCGGTTTGGTACCAGCCAGTCTGGGCATATCCATATTGGTTGAAAAAGTACCAGTTACCAGCAGCGGACCGATACCAGTTTTTTACACCACTCCCGTCTTGATTAAACAGGTACCAATGACCATTGATATTCCACCAACCAACTTGCATTGCACCATTACTATCTAAGTAATACCAATCATTATTAATGGGTACAATTCCAGTCATCATTTTGCCAGAATCAGTAGCAAAATAATACCAATAATGATTAATGGACTGCCAACTCGTCTGCATCCATGCATTTGTTGGGTCAAAATAATACCAGACGCCAGATAGGTATTGCCAACCGTAGTTTGCCCACGCATTGATTGGGTCAAAAAAGTACCAACGTTGATTGACCTTGCCCCAACTAGTATCGGCAACACCAGCATTGTTAAAGAAGTACCAATGACCATTAATCCACTGCCAGCCCGTTGCTGCAGCTCCACTATCTTGGAAATAATACCAATGGTTATTCAAAAGTTGCCAACCCGTCTGCATCACACCACTATTGTCGAAGTAATAAGTATTGCCATTAATGTGTTGAATTCCTGTGGCATTTGCTTGATTAGTTGTCTCTTGGCCATCTCCGTTACCGGTTTTCGTAACAAATATGTATGACCATTTTCCACCATTGTTTTGCCAATGACTGTTAGTATCTTGATTTGCCCAAATAAAGTGCATATCAACGTCAGCTACCTGAAAGTCAAACTGTTGCCCGTTAGAATAACGTCCGCTATGGTTAGTCTGAGCCACGATCGAAGGATAAACTCCCATATTCTTAACCGGTTGGTAATAAGTCAAGAAATTTTTGGCATGACCGAAAGTATCATGGGCATCATAGAAAAGCATCCCCATCACGCCATAGTAAATCATTGCCCGAAGATCATCCATCGTTTCCACACTAAAAAGAGGTACACTATGATCATCTTCAAAATCCTTACCCTTGGCTGCCGCAAAAGATTTGAATCCTAATCCAGCAATATGATCATCATAGATTTGGAAGGATGAAATATTTTCACTGTGATTTTGTAAAATACTAGCATCGTGCCAACTACCATTTAATAACGATTCATTCTTATCTTGGTATTGAAGGGCCATTCCCTTTACAGCATTAATGCTTCCCTGATTTTGGCCGAATGGTTCCACACCTAGTTCATAGCGCACTTGATTAACCAATCCTAATGCATATTGGTTCATTTGGGTAACCTGATCATTCGTCAGATTATTAATTTCAATTTGTTCCTGAGCAGCCTGCTGGTTAGACATGTAATTATTATTCTCTAGTCCTGGCTTTTTAACTTGATTCTGCAGTGCTTGAGCAGATGCAGAATCGTCAACATTTGTAATATTTTGTAGAGTGAATCCCGCAGGTAAATAAATTGATTGTTCCCCGTAACGAACATTGTTATGAATATTTACAAGCTGATTGGAATACAAATCATATGATTGGTTTGTATTAGTCGTTACTTGAACAGTTTGCGTTGTTGGTTCAGTTGCATCGGCTTTAACGTTATAGTCACTAGCTATAATTCCTAACGCTGTCGTCATTACAGTCAATGCTATTAACTGAGCACTTCTTTGCATTAATAAATCCCTCCTACTTCAAATTGTTACTATCCATATATTGTACTATATAATATTAACCGATGTGGTTACAGTTAGATGATATTTCATTGTCAGGTGTATAATGTTATATTGTCAAAAGTAATATAAGTTTTAAAGTTACCATGAAAAATTGAAATCCAACTATTTCTTATAGTATAGTTAAAAAGTTAGAATTTTCGATTGGGGTATTGTCTTATGAATGATAATCACGAATCACGCGAAGAATATCGACGAAAACTAGAAAAAAGAATTCAAGCTAAGGTTCAAGAAGATGAAGCCAACGAGAAGCCTTCTTCTTCATCAAAATTCGGTTGGCACAAGCGAACACGAAAACAACGTCCGGATACTCATTATCAACCATCAGCAAAGTCTGTCCAAATACCCAAAGTTCATCACTATCGGACACCACGGTGGGTCAAAGACATTATCTGGGCCATCGTTATTCTGCTTCTAATTGGTGGTGGCTATGAATACCATAAAATTCACTCTGCTGCATCCAATATTTTTGGTAATGGCAACGGTCAAATTAGTAAAAAATTACAAAAAGGTGAGCCGGTTTCTGTCTTGGCAATGGGTACCGATGTTGGAGCCCTTAACCGGGGCAATACTGGTGGAAATACTGACTCTCTTGAATTATTCACCATTAATCCCAAAACTAAACGAATTACGATGACCAGTATCCCTCGTGATACCTTAGTCCGAGTAAATACCAAAGATGGACCCGATTACGTGAAGATTAATGCCGCTTATGCTCTTGGTGGTCCTAAGAAAACTGTTAAGCAAGTTTCTGAATTATTAAATGTACCAATTGATTACTATGCGGTGCTTAATATGGGGGTTCTGAAAAAAGTCGTTAATACGGTTGGCGGCGTCACCGTTGATAATCCCTTTGCATTTACTTACGAAGGTCACCACTTCAAGAAAGGCAAACAACACTTAAATGGTGAGTTAGCGCTGAAGTATTCGCGGATGCGTTACAGCGATCCTAATAACGATTATGGTCGACAAAAGCGTCAACAACAAATCATTGAAAGTGTTATTCATAAGTTTAAGGCTTCTGGATCTATTGGAACTGCAAATAAAATGATCGATGCCGTCAAAGATGGTGTAAAAACGAATATTCCAATTGACGATATTGCCACCCTTTATGGTAATTACCACGCCGCAATGAATAGCGTAACGACTTACCACTTCAAGGGACAAGATGCGACAATCGATGGCGTTTCATTCCAAATTGCTAGTCCAAAGGAAATTAACCGGATATCTAAGTTGGTTCGTAAAGAACTAGGTTTAAAGTATAAGAAAGTTACGAACCATGAAACCAAGATGTATAAGTCGCAACCACTATATGATGGTGTTGTGCATACAGACTTCATTCTTCCTGGTGGTGCCAGTTATAACGATCCTGGTTCAGGCAATGGCAGTGATTACGTCACTGGTAGCTCTCATCACAAGACAAAATCCAGTACTATAAACACTAATCCTTATGATTCAACTAGTCCTTATGAAGAACCACGCTATGAACAACGAACGGTCCCTTCAACTAATGGCATCAGGGCCAGAGCTCAATATCAAACTCCTCGGCGAATATTTGCATATTAAAACAAAAATTGCCCCTTAGCAATAATGCTAGGGAGCAATTTTTTCATTTAACCATGATTGCGAATTACCGTTTCAGGATTAAGCCAGTACCCACTACCAGTTGCTGCATTTGAATCATACCAACTTGGTTGGAAAGAATGATTCAAATCCATTTCGTAATTAGGGCTAGTGTTAATCCCTAAATGTAAGTGGCTTAGATCACGCCAGCCAATTACTTGGCCTGGGTAAACAATATCATTAGGACTTACTGCAATTTTATTACGATTACTAAATGCTTCTTGGTAAACATATAAATACTTACCATCCCAAATGGTGACATACCACCACATTGGTTGTCCATTATCATCATCACAGGTAGTTACATCTAAGACCTTTCCACCGTGAACAGCATGGACCTCATAACCCGGATGATCTGATACACCAAAGTCTAATCCATCATGATAATGATTCTTTCGTGGATATGATGAGTAACCAAATGCTTGTCCTGGTAAGAAGTAACCTTCGCCAGAAGATGGGAATGGCCAACTCCACCAATCGTTCCATGGTTCAGCAGTTTCAGCACCACTTGCACCAAAGTTATAACAGTGACCATCAACCCATTGCACACCAGTATACATTTGGCCGTAATTATTATCGGTCCTTACCCAAGCGCCGGTACCATGTTGACATTCATAGCCGTCAGCAAAGTAGTACCAATTATTATTAATGTAGCGCCAGCCAGTTGTTGCATTAGCATTTGTCGGATCAAAGTAATACCAGAAGCCAGCTGGTGATTGGAACCAACCAGTTTTGGCAGCACCATTATTGTTGAAGTAGTACCAATTTCCGGCATTTGATTTAAACCAGCCAGTTGGCGCTACACCATTGTCATTAAAGTAATACCAACTACCGTTAATTTGTTTCCACTCATTACTTACAAAACGATCACTGGCTTTGTTATAGAAGTAAACGTGGCCATATATGGTATTTAGGCCATTTGTCAAATTATCGGTATTGATATCTCCCGTAACAGAGTTAAATGTATAGCCATCAACACTAGTTTGGCGGATACCTGATTGCTCATCATAGTAATTCAGTTTTCCTGTCATAGGGTTAAGTAGCATGCCCTTCTCTTGCGCACCAGAAGATAAGTTAAAGTAGTAATGATTACCATCAATTATCGTATCGCCCGTTGCCATCAGCCCAGTTGTTGGATCTAAGTAATATGTAGTACCATTAATATTTTGCCAACTAAAAAGTTGACTTCCTGAATCAGTAAAGTAATACCAACCGTCATTGATCCACTGCCAACCAGTCTTCATAGCACCATACGAACCATCGTGTTGTTCGTTAAAGTAGTAATGTTGACCATTAATTTGTCGAAAACCAGTTAACATTAATCCATGATTAGCTGGATCAAAATAATACCAACTGTTATCGAGCCATTGCCAATTTTCATCTAGCCAGGTTTGGTTAGGATTAAAATAATGCCAGCCATCTGACAACCAATGCCAACCACGTAAAGTCCATGCATTGGTAAGATCTCCATAGTACCAGTGACCATTTACTTGGTACCAATCAGTCTGAGCTTGCCCTTGTTGGTTAAAATAATACCAATTATTAAATGGCGTCAGCAACCAACCTTGGTGCGCGGCCCCACCATTATCGAAGTCATACCAATGGCCATCAACATATTGCCAATCGCGTTTCATCGCCCCGTAAGTACCATCATGTTGCTCATTCATGTAATATGTTTGATTATCAATCCGCTGAATTCCCGTTAACATTTGCCCATGATTAGTTGGATCGAAATAGAACCAATTATCATTGATCCATTGCCAACCGGTTCTCGCCCAGGTTTGAATAGGATCAAAGTAGTACCAATTATTGTTTAAATTTTGCCAGCCAGTTAAGTTCCAAGCATTTGTGGGATCAGCATAATACCATGCCCCCGCTTGTGATTGGTACCAGCCGGACTGTGCCTGGCCATTTTCTTTGAAATCATACCAATTGCCGGCTGGACTCTGATACCAACCCGTATGGGCACTACCATTATCATCAAAATAGTACCAACTATTATTAGCATTTTGCCAACCAGTTAGGTTCTGACCAGCATCATTTTGGTATGTCACATTACCGTTTTGGTTATGCTTAACATACCCGTTAATACTATCCGGCATTGTGCTTGCAACATCATTATTAGCTGTCAGTTGAGCGGTCGGTTCGTTATTAGTTACATTATCATTTGCAAATGCGGTTCCTACGCCAATCGTAACTGTTAAGGCAGCCACAAGAGCGCTGACCCACAGTTTACCTGATTTGTATAACTTAATGTGTTCTTTCAATATTCTCCTCCTCGATAATCCATAATATTTTATTATAAAACGATAACATTATACATAAAATGTGCAATTATGCAAAATACCTCTAGCGCTTTAATTGAACAAACGCTAGAGGTATTGATCCCTGTAATCCTTTATATATGAATGGATCTTACTATTGCTTTGCTATGCCCAATAGAAGTTTGGCCGGTAAACCATTTGATATGGCCGGTCGTCTTCATTCCAGTACCATTGATAATTAAATTCTTGTACAGCTTTACCAGCAGCACCATAGTGAGAATATGGATTTTCACTCCAGTAATATCCACAAGTTGAAATGCACATTGGATCAGGACCTGCTGTTGAAATCACGACTGTGTGGCCAACACCACCAGCAGAAGCACCAGGAGTACCCCAAATGACAATATCACCATATTGAACATTCTGAACACCACGGCCATATCCGGCAATGTAATAACCATTTTGTAATAAGTACCTACCTAAATCAAGAGTTGAATACGTGTGGGCAGGTGTACGACCACCAGCACTCCAAACAGCTTGAGTCATCGATCCTGAACAATCGGCGGTACCATCAGCCCCAGTTCTAGAGCCATACATGGAGTAGGTTAACTTACCTTCCCGGGCTAAGAACCAATTGATTACTCGCTGACTAAAGCCAACGAATGCCCCATTACTTTGTAGGTTTACCCAATGGCCATTAATCCAATGACCACCAGTATACATATTGGCATTGGTTGGATCCATGTAATACCAATTGTGATTTACAAATGTCCACCCAGTATCAGCCCAAGCATTAGTAGGATCGAAGTAATACCAAAATCCTGCATTAGACTTGTACCAACCAGTAATTGCATTAGCGTTGAGGGCATCAAATAAGTACCAATGCCCATTGATAGATTGCCAGCCAGTACGAGCGGTTCCATCTGGGTTGAAGAAATACCAGTTACCAGCGGCTGACTTATACCAACCGGTGGTAGCAGCGGCATTAGAGCCAAAATAGTACCAAGAACCATTTATTTTCTGCCAATCATTAGCGTCAAAACGATTAGAGTTCTTCAAGAAAAAGTAACGATTATTACCAAGCAGGACTAAACCGTTAGTGATATTAGTGGTGTCTAGATCACCAGTAGTAGAATTAAAGGTCAGTGTTTGACCATTTAACATTGCTGATATCTGCCGGGTTCCGGTTGATGGATCATAGTACTGAAGTAAGCCTGTTGTCGAATTGTAAACTAGTCCTGTTTCTTGATTACCAGATGGTCCAAAGAAGTAGTAGTTGTTGTCTAATTTTTGGATACCAGTCATCATCTGATAATTAGCAGGATTTAAGTAATAATGATATCCTGTAATAGTTTGCCAACCGGATAGTGCGTCACCATTACTATTGAAGTAATACCAATTACCGTTAACGTTTTGCCAGCCAGTCTTCATCATTCCAAAAGTTCCATCATGCTGGTCATTTAAGTAGTACAAATGATTATTGATTGTTTGTAGGCCATTTAATGATTTATAACTTTCTGGAGAGAAGTAGAACCAACCGTTTAAGTTCTGCCACCCGGATAATGCCCATACATTGCTTGGATCAAAGTAGTACCAATCATTATTTAAACTTTGCCAACCACGCAATGCCCATGCATTAGTGGGGTCAAAATAGTATTGATGACCGTTAATAGTTTGAAAACCAGTACGGGCTTCACCATTGTTGTTAAAGTAATACCAATTTTTATTAATATAGTGCCAACCGGTTAAGGCAGAACCATCACTTGGACCACCAAATCCATACCACTTGCCATTAATATTTTGCCAGCCATTCATCATTGCACCAAAAGCGCCATTATGCTGGTCATTCAAGTAATAGCCCTTGTTATTGATTTGTTTAAGACCTGCTTGCATGATGGATGTTGTTGGATCAAAGTAGTACCAATTATGATCTAACCACTGCCAACCAGTACGGGCAGAACCATTATTGGCAAAATAGTACCAATTGTTATTAACATTCTGCCAACCAGTTTTCATTGCCCCATATGTACCATCATGTTGCTCATTAAGGTAATACGTCGCATTATTAATATTTTGTAATCCTGTTTCCATAATATGACTGTCAGGATTCATATAGTACCAATTATTGTTAATCCATTTCCAAGACGAAGAATTTTGACCGTCTTGGAAATAGTACCAATTGTTCTGATCCGTTTGCCAACCATTTGCTAATTGACCGTCAGAAGATTGCCATTGTCCATTCTTCTCTGTATAACCATTAATACTTGTTACATGTTGTGCTTTATTAACAGGTTGTGTTCTTTGTTCATTTTGTGGAGTACTTGTCTCCATGTTTTCTGTTTGCGCATTTGCAGTACCAGTAAAGCTTAGTAACCCTAATGTCAAGATACAAGCTGTTATCCATAATTTACCTGATTTATATATTTTATAATGTTGCTTCATCAAAAAAACTCCTCCCGCATATTTAAACTAACCACAATGTATCTTAGCACGAAAAAATGGACGTGAATAGGAATTCTATGCTTTGGTTAATCTGAACTGTTGTCATAAAATGGTGATCTTCGTTTCGAAATCACCACATTCAAGCGCTACTTACGAACTAACAACAAGTTAACAGTCATTAACCACCTATCTATGGATTCTATAACTCTTACGATTTCAGAGCAAAAATCTTACTTTTGGACTAATTTCTCATTTTATCGTCCATTAAATTATCAAAACAAGCAGCCCGCGTTGCAATAACGCGAGCTGCTTTAAAACAATTCAATACATTTAATCAAATACTAGCTACTTCAAGCGATTAATATAGTAGTCTAATGAAGACATTGCATCAGGCAGTAACGTGCCATAAATACGATTGTTTCCACTGTTAAGGTAAGCATAATTGCCACCATCAATTTTTACTGCCAAGCCAATACCAATGTTTTGCAAAGATGTACCGTTCTGGTACTTAGCAGACCATTCTTGAATCCGTGTATTTGGATCAGGGGCAACCCCCGTAGAAGCAGCTTTAGTAGTGAATAAGTCAGGATACTTTGCTTTTAATTCTGCAAGGTATTTCCCACCATATTCTTTCTGGCCTTCACCGCCACCACGAGTGTAAGCAAAATAAACTTCATTGGCAAAAGTTTGACCGTCAACAGTTAACTGTTTTGCATGTTCATCAGTCCGCGTGACAGTAACTGCTTCTTGACCGCTAAAGCCAATCATCTGATTCATTACAAGATCTTCTTGAACCCTTAAACCAGCCGCATGTAAAGCTGCGATCGCATCTGCAAGTTCTTCGCCACTACCATATTTGGTTGGGTTCTTTGCAGTCCCAAGATTGTAACGATCGGTCATTGAATACCCTTCATTGTAGCGACTCATATTAAACGGCATGTAACTTGGTGCCATCCAAAAATCAGTGATGCCAAGATTACTAAACAGATTGGCATTATTTTTAATGACATTGTAAGCATGTTCAGTCGTTGACGTTGGTTCTGGTTCAAACAATGAAAAGTCTTCCCAAATCATGTGTGAATCTAAAGCAGCATTAGAAACATAAATCTTGTTGGCGGCATTTTCAACTTCTTGAGAGCTTGTTCGTGCATCCTGATCACCATTAATCAGCGGAACCCAAACACTCAAGTAACCACTGACGTATGGGTTACTATATCCCTTAACAACAACACGAAGAATTCCTTTGCTGTCGGTAGACAAAACCTCAGGATTAATTGCTCCACTATCATCATAAGTCAAGCCATCATCGGTACTATCGATTAGATTCCGGTACTTTTCATTAGCATGGGCCGCTCCCATATTAATCTCAACAACCTGTTCCTTCATCGAAGGATCATTACCAACAACAACTGCCATCCCAGTAGTCCTACTCAACGGATCTGTACCCATACTCGATGCATTCATAACGCCTTTTCCGTAACGAACACTAGTTAATAAGTGATCATTAATCTTATTCATGGCTTGACCACCACTGACAAACTCAGCTCGTGCCTTCATCAAAGCAGTAATAGCATCGTAATACATACTCTTAGTTTGCATATACTGATCAGTTTCATTATAAAGATCACCATAATATACCTGCGGAACAGTATCCTTATTACTCAAAAGTAATGCATATTGCGCTGGCAAGTTATATTGAGCATAATGCTTATTTGTCAATGACTGATCTGCATAAAACTGTTTCCATGCCTCTGCAGCATATGAAGCCTTGTATCCATTAGCCATAATGTCAGCAACACCCGGATGGTTATCAATAATAATTTGGTTAATAACATTCTTACGCTGATCATGGTTGGTAACAAAGGACCAGTTTGGAGTTGCCTGATTATCTGAAACATCATTTGCTCGATTAACTATACTATTTGTAATCAAATTATTAATACTATCCCGTCCATGGGCACGACCAAGGACATTTTCAAGAGTATAGAAATACCCAGAATCCATATATAATTCAGGATTATTCTTCTGATTCAGCATTTGGGCAGCGCCAGAATGATATCCTTCATTGTAAATCAAGTGGTTATTAGCATTAACTGCGTTACCCTTAGTGTGATAAAGGTCATTTACCAACTGAGCAACTTGATCAAGAACATCTGCATCAATATTATCTGCAGCGTCGATACGGAAACCATCAAAATTACCATTAGGATTATAGCCCTTCAATTTACCATAATTAAGTAAGAAGTATTCCCAATTCAAATTCTCTGCTTGTACAACAGGGTTAGAATTATCAATATCATTTCCAACCAGTAGCTCTGGACTATTATCGCTTTGATCAGAATTAGTTTGATTATTAATGGTCCTATTCATCAACCGATAATTGCTGTCAGCGTAACTTGTATCTCCATTACGTTGATTACGTGAATTATTGTTAACAAAGATCACCTGATCTTTATCAACCGTTCCACTATGATCAGGAATGTAACCAATACTATTTACAACCGACAATTCAGAAGCGGCTGACAAAGACGGAATAGTTGCCATAAAGCCGTTAATGTCATTGGCTAACTGACCAGTACTCTTATTTGCTGCGATGTGCTGTTCAATCACATAACGTAGATTTTGGGCAATATCATCAAGAGTCTTGCTGTCAGTATTAGCAGACAATCCATTAACACTCGTCTTGGTCAAATTATAGTCAGCATTTTCATACCCATGATTGACAAAGTATTTAATAAATTGAGCCTCAACAGTCTTGTTTGGCCATACGTACATTAAAATAGGCCGCCAGTCTGACACACTAGTTTTATACCAAGTCTTACCATCTTGACTTGTTCCATACGGACGATACCAACCACTATAGCTCAAATAACCATCTATATTATTAATGGAGTTGCTATCCTGACTATATGCCACATTTTCCCATGGACCTGGTTCCACAATCTTAACCTTTTGATCAGTTGCTGCGTCATAAATCACCAGTTTACCATTTTCAATTTTTCCATATTGCTTGGTCATCTGGCCGCGATCATTAAAGTAGTACTTATGGCCATTTATGTTTTGGTGACCAGTTAATGCCCAGGAATTTGTAGGATCAAAGTAGTACCAAGTACCATTCAGTTTATGCCAGTTAGTCAACGCCCAAGCATTGATAGGATCAAAATAATACCAATGGTCATTAATTAGTTGCCAGTCGGTCTCTGCCCAGGCATTGTGATTGTCAAAGTAGTACCAACTACCGTTAATCTTCTGCCAGCCAATTAGTGCCCATGTATTCGTAGGATCAAAGTAATACCAACGATTGTTAATCGACTGCCAACCACGAAGAGCCCATGCATTTACAGAATCAAAATAATACCAATTATTATTAATCTTCTGCCAACCGGTTTGCGCTTGGCCGTTTTTAAGAAAGTAATACCAGTTGCCATTAATGTCTCGCCAACCAGTATAAGCAGCACCATCGTTTTGGCCACCAAATCCATACCACTGGTTGTTTATCTTTTGCCAACCAGTTTGCATGGCGCCAAAAAATCCGTTGTGATAAGGATTAAAATAGTAATAAGGCCCATTATTAACCTGGCGAAGTCCAGACCACATCTGACCATTATCTGTGTCAAAATAGTACCAATTACTATTTATCTGTTTCCAACCAGTGACAGCTAAACCATTTTGATTAAAATAGTACCAATTATTATCTTGTAGTTGCCAGCCAGGCCGACCACTCGGTAATGTTGTTTGGACGCTTGAAACATTACTTATAGAGGAAGTAGTTTCATTAGCTGATATTGTATTGGTTGTCGCAGATACTTGATCATTTTCTTTATTAACATTCTGAGCAGAATAAGAATCAGCTTCATTTGCTGTATTTGATACAGCATTCGTTAAATCATTGGTTTTATTAACCGACTCCGCAAAAGCAGTATGTGTAAAGAATAATGTACCTGAAAACACTGCCATGGTAGCAATTGCAGCAGTGCACCACTGCTTGCCAGCTTTATATAATTTATAATGCTTCTTTATGGACATTATTATCCTCCCTTGGTTAAATTTTTTTGTCCTTCAAACGGTCATCATTTTATAATCCATCCATTTATCTGTCAACATAGCAAAGAGAAGGCTGTCAGTTCTTAATCAACTTAATATCATTTGATTTTTCAAACTTTAAAAGTCAATTGACTTAAAACGTTACAACAAATTTAATTATCCAATTGCTCTGATTACAAAAGCGTGCAGAACCTTTTAAATTGACATTTTAAAAAATATTGGACGCTCTTATCAGGCTTGTAATATTACTTTATAGACACTCTTCTCCTTGGCTTTCAATATATATCATAAAAAAATGATCTCCATATACGGAGATCATTTTTATTATTTTCACTTAATTAATCCACTGACCATTATTGTTAAATGAATAGTTTTTGCCATTAATAATGTGATTTCCCGTGTACATCTTATGACTAATTAGGTCAAAGTAATACCAATTATTATTAATCCACTTCCAACCAGAATAAGCCCATGCGTTATTTTGGTCAAAGTAATACCAATCACCATTAAGTTTTTGCCAACCGGTTATTGCCCAAGTGTTTAAGGTATCAAAGTAATACTTATTATGATTAATAGTTTGCCAGCCGGTTACCGCTTCACCATTACTGTCAAAGTAATACCAGTTGCCAGCGCCTGATTTGAACCAACCGGTTTGTGCCCATGTATTTAGGGTATCAAAGTAGTACCAC
>SKER01001827.1_pt1 | contig 15886 bp, 21 predicted proteins | sample 4826961 | NCBI WGS metagenome assembly SKER01 (sample SAMN11008804, study PRJNA524170) | human gut metagenome | biome: Human fecal sample; material: Feces; isolation source: fecal sample from pouch patient p47 | host: Homo sapiens | place: Israel: Tel-Aviv | collected 2016-11-16 | reverse complement strand
GGGATAGGGTCGGTATTATCTGCGCCGATTTTCGCGCCGCTGCGCCTCGCTGCTGCGTCGTTTTCGGCTCATCGTGGTGGTTTGAGGCAAAAGAAAAGCCCCTGCCAGCGGGCTGCTGAGGGGCTTACGTGCGGTGTGGTCAGTTGCGGCCGTGCTGGCCGTTCCTCGGTGGTGGTGGGTGGGTCCGGGCTGGCGTCAGATCGCTGCCTGCAATAGTGCGTAAGGGTTGAAGCGCACCACGTCGATCCCAAGCCAGTCGTTTAACTCTTTCAGGCTTTCTTGTATCGGGGCCAGTTCGTTGATGGAAAACACCTTCGCTGCTTTCTCTACGTCGCCGAAGCCACCGGAGTTATTCGGCATTACCCCCATCAGAACGGGCGGCACGCGGTGCGCGGCTAACAGGTCGTCGCGGGTGGCGTCTTTGATGCCGGTAAACTCATCCTTCGCCGCCACCTGGCTGAACGGCATAATTTGCAGGCCGTCTTTTTTCCCGCCCGCCGCGTAGACAAACAGGTTTTTAAAAGCACCGTTGCCACGTGCATCTTTCAGCGACTTCTTAAGCTTTTCCACATCGTTATTATTCGCTACCGGGTCAGTGAGGTAGACGATCACTCCCGCATGACTGCCGTTAATGTAGTAGTTGCGGCGGAACACCGTTGCTTCACCGTTCAGCATGGCGCTTTGTAGTGCGGCCAGATATTCCGGCGCGCCGTAGATCTCCTGGTGCGGGCTGGGGTTCTTGATCTGGCAGACGCTGCCCGGTTCGAAGGCGTGATCGTCAACGTAGCGCGGAACAAACCAGAATTGCGCCGGGTCTATGCCGCGCCGCGTATATTTCGCCTGGCTGTGCCGCAGTTCAATCGGCTGGCCGAGTCGGTTGCGGCGGCATTCCATGTAACAGTTACCGAAAATTAAATAATCCTGCACCCAGGCGGTGAACTCCTGTCGGGTCAATAGCGGGTGTGGTATGTAGCAACTGGCGATAACATTGCGTTTAAATATCAGCGGTGACTGGTGATAGGCGGCAACGTCGAACATGCGCGCAAGCCCGTAGGGGCTGATCGGTGGTTCATACCAGCGGCCATTGTTATGGCATTCGAGGCACTCCATAAGAGATGCGCGATCGTTGACTGCGATCGGGTCGCCAAAGCTGAAAGATTCCACGCTTTCCAGCGGGGTGGCTGCGTTGCTGGCCGTGCTGGCTGGCGCAGCAGTTGGCGCCCTGAATTTCTTTTTGCCGCTCAATTAAAACTCCTCCACAAAACTGCCGTTATCGCCGGTCACTTCCGCGCCGATCGGTTCGTTGTAAATGCCCTGCATAGTTGCCCATGCCAGATCGCCGTGATTGCTTCCACGGGCGCGATCGGACTGGTAGGTAATAACGCCGCCAGCGGTGACTTTACGCACGGTCATAAACGACTGTGCGAGATCCATCATTCCGGCGTCGAACTCAAAGCGCCCGGCGCGAATGACCATCAACATTTTGAGCACCATCGACCGCTTAAGAACCGGTGAATAGTTGTATTTAACCGCCTGCGGGAAGAACTTGATCACCAGTTGATAAACCGCATCGCCGATCCCCGTGCCGTCGATAGCAATGTGCTGCACGTTGTAGCGGGTGGTGATCTCTTTAATAAAATTGGCCTGCTCTTCGTACTCCATGCCGCGTAACTGGTGGCGCTCTACCGCGCGGAACTTACCACCCGGCACGGCTGGCGGGGCCAGCACAACCAGCCCGGCGCTGTCGCCTTTGCCGCTGCTGCCGTTGGGGTCATAGCTAACCCAGACAGGGCGATTACCCAGCGGGCGGGGTGCAAACGGGTTCCAGTCGGGCCACGCGTCCGGCATGTAGCCATCAACGCCGCAGCCCAAAATTGCGTTGTAGTCGAAGGCGCGTTCCCCTGCTTTAATGAAGGTACATCCGTACAGGTTGGCGTATTCGTCAAGGGAGTTTTCGCTACGGATTTCATCAATATCAACCAGATCGAAACCAAGCTTCATGGCGTCTTCCAGCGTGACTATCTGGCGCCAGATGTTATCCCCGCATAGCTTGCCGTTTTTCAGTGCCTTATAACTGGTGTCGATATCCACCCGATCGGATCGGCGGCGGCTTTCATTGAACTGATCGCCAGTCCAGAAGGGATAGGCTTCATGTTCTTCACTGGAAGGCGTCGAAAAGTAGGTGCGGCGTAGTCCTTTTTGTGTCGCCATGCCTGCGGCCACCGAGCGCAGTTTGATGAAATTACTGATCCAGAAGACTTCATCAAGGTACAGATCGCCGGTGTAGCTCTGGGCCGACGCAGCGGAGGTGCCGAGAAAATACAGGATCGCACCGTTGCTTAACTCAATGGCATCACCGCCCTTAAGCTCTACTCCTATTTCCCTTGCCAGCTTCTGAATGAACCGCTTGAACTGGAACGCCTGGGCGCGGCTGGCTGACAGGAATATCTGGTTATTTCCGGTTTCCAGCGCACGCAACAGCGCTTCGCGGGCAAAGTACCAGGTGGCACCAATCTGGCGCGATTTGAGGATAAAGCGGTTACGCCGGTTCCACTGTTTGAACCAGCGTTTTTGATGCTCGTATAGCGAATCAAAGACCAGGGCGCGAAGCTGGGTTATCTGTTCTTCGGTGAAATGGTTTTTCGGGGTCTTCGCCTTCTTCTTTTTCTCCTGGTCGCGTCGCTCATGCCGTTCAAAGCGGTCAAGCTGGCGCGCCAGCAGGTCAATTTCTTTGAAGTCCTTCGGGGTTTTGTCGTCCTTTTCCACCAGGCGCAGGTAACGAACGTGCGTGCGATCCTGCACCCGCTGCATGGGGGTGGCTTTATCCCATTCATAGCGGCGGCGCCAACTGTAGATCGTGTTAATGCTCACCCCGATTTCCTTAGAAATCTGAGTGATGCTAAACGCCTGCCAGTAGAGGCTTTTGGCTTTTGTGCTGAGGTCTTCGGCTGTATTCATGGCAACAGGCTATCGCGCTCGCGCGCGCAACAATATCGCCGCTGGTTGTCGCCTGAGTCCGACAAAGTGAAGGCTTTGCGCCTTCCGGCTGCAAAGGGAATGATTGGGGCACTGGTTAATATCAATCGCTTACCAACCCGGAGCTTTGTCACCATGCCAATGACAAATTTTTTCCGCGCCGCAGTAGAGGGCGCAACCTGTGACGGCCGCGTGCTGGAACGTCAGCACATCACCGAAATGGCCGAACAGTACGATCCCCAGGTATATGGCGCCCGCGTCAATCTGGAGCACATTTTAGGCTGGTCGCCGACAAGCGATTTCCGCGCGTATGGTGACGTGGTTGAAGCCAAAGCCGAAGAGATTGCCGAGGGCCCGTTAAAGGGCAAACTGGCGCTTTTGGTGAAGGTGGACGCCACGGACGAACTGGTAGAACTGAAAGGCAAACGCCAGAAAATCTACCATAGCATTGAGGTGCATCCGTCCTTTGCCGACACCGGCAAAGCCTACCTTATGGGGCTGGCCTGTACCGATAACCCGGCGAGCCTGGGCACCGAAATGATGAAGTTTTGCACCCAGAACGCCAGCGCCAACCCACTGGCCGCGCGTCACTACGCACCTGAATGCTTCTTCACTGAAACCCTGGAATCATCCCTCGAATTTGCGCAGGAAGAGCCGCCAGCGTCCGACACCGGGAAGAGCTTCTTTTCTCGTATCAAGGAAATGCTGACCGGAACCCGCCAGCACTTCGATCGTGAAAATGGTGATATCCGCCAGGCGGTTGAACTGGTAGCGGAAAGCCAGGGTGAATTGCTGGACAAGATGGAAAAACTGAGCGCAGGGCAGCTTAAGAACAAGCAGACCGCCGAAGCGGTGGAGAAGTTGCGCTCTGAGTTCGACGAGATGAAAGCGCAGCTTTCTACCCAGGACGCCAGCAAATTCCGCCGCCCGGAAGCGACCGGCGCAACTGAAAAATCTAACGCCCAGCTTGCTGACTGCTGATCGCCGCCAGTAACGAAGGAACAGTACAGGAAATATAACTATGCGTAATTCTACCCGTGAATTGTTTGATGCGTATCTTGAGCGACAAGCTGAACTGAATCACATCAATAAGTCCCACGTAACAAAGTCGTTCAGCATTGATCCAAGCGTTGAGCAGACGCTTGAAGACAAGGTGCAGCAGTCTTCCGAAATGTTGAAGCTGATTAACATCTACGGCGTTAACGATCAGACCGGCGAAAAAATCGGTCTGGGTGTGAGCGGGCCGATTTCCAGCACCAATAATTCCACCACCGATCGCCGTCAGCCTGTTTCCGTCACGGCGCTGGATTCGAACAAGTACACCTGTAATAAGGTGAACGCGGATACTTTCGCCTCTTATGCGCAGCTTGATGCGTGGGCTAAATTCCCGGATTTCCAGCAGCGTCTGAGCAATCAGATCATTCAGCGTATCGCGCTTGACCGCATCATGATCGGCTTTAACGGAACCAGCTATGCGGATAAGTCCGACCGCAACGCTAACCCGCTTTTGCAGGATTGTGGTATCGGCTGGCTGCAACAGTACCGCGCGAACGCGCCGCAACGAGTCATGAAAGATATCACCGTGACCAGCCGCGACGATTCCAACCAGGTGATCGCTAAAGGTGATTACGGTAACTACGACTCGCTGGTTTATGACGCGGTTAACTCACTGATGGACGAATGGTACAAAGATTCGCCCAATCTGGTTGTGATCACCGGTCGTAATCTGACGGTTAGCCGTTCGTTCCCGATCATCAACGCTGTCAGCACCAATAACCCGAACTCCGAAGCGCTGGCCGGTCAGTTGATCGCATCGCGTAAGACGATCGGCAACCTGCCTTCATTCATCGCGCCTTTCTTCCCTGATGGCAGCATGTTTATCACTTCGTGGGAAAACCTGTCGATTTACTGGCAGGAAGGTGCGCACCGTCGCCGTATCGTGGAAGAGCCGGAATATAACCGCGTCTCTACCTACAGTTCGTCAAATGATGCCTATGTTGTTGAAGATTACGGCTTCGGCTGTCTGATCGAAGGCATTACCGCCGCCGAACCAGCACCGGCACCATAAATCAGCGCAGGCCAGCTAACTGCTGGCCGCTTTGGGGGCATCATGTTGACACCTGCTCAACAACATTTTAACCGCGTGATGGCTGAACGCCGCCACGCCAGCCGTGAGCCGTCGCAGCTTGAAATGACGGCCTACGAAACCATGCTTCACCGCCTGCGGCTGGATAAAGCCCGTTTAAGCCGTGTCCAGTCCCAGAAGGCTAAAGCGGATTTAAAACGCGAACTGCTGCCGGACTACCAGCCGTGGATCGAAGGCGTACTTACGGCAGATTCCGGCCAGTCTGACGACGTGTTAACCACCGTCATGATCTGGTGCTGTGACTGCGGAAACATCGCCGAAGCCCTGCGCATTGGTCAGTATGTCTTGCGCCATAAGTTGCCGATGCCGGATCAGTATCGCCGCACCACTGCCACCGTACTGGTGGAAGAAATTTGTGATCCCGTCCTGGCTGCATTCAAAGCTAACCCGGCTGTTGCGCCGGTCGCCGCTGACCTGCTGGAAGCGTTACGGGGCTTAACCCTGAACGAAGATATGCCGGATGAGGTGCGCTCAAAGCTGCTTAAGGCGCTGGGGTATACGCTGCGCCTGACTGACAACGTTGAATCGCTTACCGCTGCGGTTGAATACCTGCGCCAGGCGGCAGTGTTGAACCCGAAAAAAGCAGGCGTAACCCGTGATATTGAGCTTCTACAACGTGCGCTTAAGAAGTCCGGACAACCTGCTGACGGTGACGGCGCAGACGGCAAGCCAGAAGCAAACAGCACCGAAACCCAGACGGCAACGCCGCCAGCCCAGCCAAAAGCGAAGCGGGAAACCAAAAAGCCCGCCGCTAAAAGCAAGACGGCAGCGAAGAAAAGAACCACGACAGCCCGCCAGAAGGCGGCGTCATAACCGAACGTGCCCCCGCGCACCCAGGCGGCACGGCAGGCGAAAACAGGCAACGCCGCGTCTTCGTCCTGCCGTCCACCGCCTGACTTATACGGAGTAGAGATCATGAGTCTGGTAGCCACTGAGCCAGTACGGCCACCATCCGATCCAGTGCCTGATGATGGCGGCGCGAAGGTTGAAAGCCTGCCATTCTGGCCGGTCATTTCGCTGGCTGAACTACGCCGCGCGATGCGTCTTGATGGGCAGGTTACAACCGATCGCCTGATGTCGCGAACGGTGGAAGCGGTGGCCCATGTTAATGATCAGCTTTTCCTGTGGCGCCAGGTGCAGATTGATGCGGGATATGAGTCATTGGCAGAAATTCCGGCCAGTCCGGTGAATGGCACTTCCGTGAAGGTATGGCGCTATAAAAACGCCGTGTATTCACTCACTAAGGCGCTGTTGATTGAAGGCTACCGCGATATTGACACCACCAGTAAAGGCGAAGACCACGCGGCGGCATTGAGCACGCAGATCGATACGCTGTGGCGGGATGTGCGCTGGTCAATCCGTGATATCCAGGACGAAAGCCGGGGCCTGGCGGAGTTGGTGTAATGAACGTTCAGGCGCAGCAAAACGACACGATCGACCTGCTTTGCTGGCGCTATTACGGCAGAACAGCAGGCGTTACCGAGGCGGTGATCGATGCCAATAAGGGCATTTCCGCCGCCACTGAGTTGCAGGCCGGGCAGATTGTCTACCTGCCAGAGATCCAGCCGCCAGCCCAGCGGGAAACCGTGCAGCTATGGGATTAAGGGGGAGGGTATGCACGACACACCACCGGGATTACTCGAACAAACAATGAAATGGATCGCTACTTATCTGCCGACACTGTTTGCGGCTGGTGCGGCGCTGAGTATTTCGGCGCTAATGAGCCTTTACGATGGGCAGTCTTTGCTTAAAACCGCCACCGGATCGCTGGTATGTGGGATTGTCACGCTTGCTGTGGCCGGTTCGCTGGAATATCTGGGGCTTCCGTCCAACGCAGTAACGTTCGTGGGCGCCTCAATCGGATTTATGGGAGCGGATAAAGTCCGCAACAAAGTTACCGGGTTTATCGAAAACCGAATCGGAGGGATGAAAGGTGGAGATGAGCAATAACGGCATCAACATGCTGAAAGGCTTTGAAGGGTGCAGGCTGGCCGCTTATCAGGATTCTGTAGGCGTCTGGACGATCGGTTATGGATGGACTCAACCTGTCAACGGCGTGCCGGTTGGCAAGGGCATGACCATCACGCAGGAAACTGCCGATAGCCTGTTGCGTAGCGGTCTGGTGCAGTATGAAAAAGGCGTTACGGGGCTGGTTAAAGTCACTATCAATCAAAATCAGTTCGATGCGCTGGTTGATTTTGCTTACAACCTGGGCGTAAAGGCGTTGGAAGGTTCCACACTGCTGAAAAAGCTGAATGCTGGCGATTTCACCGGGGCTGCGGCTGAGTTTCCGAAATGGAATAAAGCAGGTGGAAAGGTGTTGCCGGGGCTGGTTAAGCGTCGGGAAGCCGAGCGCACGTTATTTCTGGCCTGATCATTTTTGACAGTGCTCCAGCACGTCCGGTATTGACGGTGCGAGCTGGCGAGAGGTTTTGAAATGGGGCTGTTATCACGCTGGAAAGTGATCGTTTGTTTTGTGCTGGCCGCTGCTGCTGTATGGGGTTTTAGCCACTGGCGTTACAGTGCTGGTTACGGTGATGCCGATCAGCACTGGCGTGAAGAGTGGGCGCAACGTGATGCACGCGACGCCACCGCGCTGGCGCAAAGGCAGGCTGAGGCCAGGGCAGAAGAACAACGCCGACAAGGTGAAATTGATGCGATCAGAAAACAAGCCAGCCAGCAGCTTGCTGGAGTGCAGGCTGATGCCGATCGTGCCCGTGCTGCTTCTCGTGGGCTGCACGACAGGGCCGACAAACTCGCCAGGCAACTGGCAGACAGTGAACGCGCCTGCGGTGCCGGAACTCCCGGCAGAAGCGAGGCAGAAACCAGCGGCGCCGTACTGCTCGCCGACCTGTTCCGCCGCGCTGACGATCGAGCGGGGCAACTGGCAAAAGATGCTGATGAAGCAAGAGCCAGAGGATTAGCCTGTGAGGCTGCATATGATGCGGTTAAGTCCGGGAGGGATAAGTAATGCTTAAACCCGATTTGCTGCGCCAGATGATAAGCCAGCATGTGCCCTGGCTGCGCGAGAATCCAGATAATCTGGCGGTTTACCTGCGTAAAGGCCGTATGGTCAGCACCGGCCAGCGTGCTGCTGCGTTTGAGTATCGCTATACGCTGGAAGTGCTGGTGATGGATTACCCTGAATCTCTGGATACTATCAGCGTGCCGGTGCTGGCATGGGCGCGCTTATATCAGCCTGATCTGTTGTTTAACCCGGACAGGCAGCAGAACGGCATAACATTCGAAGCCGATATCCTGAGTAACAGCACGATGGACGTGCTGATCCAGATTCAGGCTGATGAAGCGGTGATCGTCACCCGTGAAGATGGCGAGATCGTCACCCGTCACCGTGCTGACCCTGCGCCGGGGCCAGAAATTGGCGCGTGGTCACTGGTATTTGTTGATGAGGTCAGCGGCGAAACATGGCAGGACAACAAACCGATCCCCTCTTCCAGCAGTTAGACGACTGGCTAGCCAGTGTGGCCGCGCAGCTTTCGCCGGGGCACCGTCGCAAGCTGACGCGCGACGTTGCGATCGGGCTGCGTAAGCGCCAGCAAAAGCGTATCGCCAGCCAGAAGAACCCCAGCGGCGAAAGCTATCAGGCCCGCCGCCGCAAAATCCTGCGCACCCAGGGCGGGATAAAGTTCATATGGAATGATGAAGCCAGGGAGTTACGCAACTGGCGAACTACGGGCAGGGGAGAGCACCGCGCAATCACCGGCTATGACGTGGATCGCGGTGCCCTGCGCACGTTCTATAAGCGCGATATCCAGCGCTATATTGAAATCAATCTCAACCAGTCAAAGCAGAACCGTACCAGAAAAGATCCGATGTTCCGCAAGCTGCGTACCGCACGCTTTCTTAAGGCTTACGGTACGGGCGGCATGGCCGTGGTTGGCTTTCAGGGGCATACCGCCGAAATTGCCAGCGTTCACCAGTACGGTGAAGTTGATAACGTGGTGCCGGGTGCCCGTGCGCGCTACCCGGTGCGTGAACTCCTGGGCATGACCGAGGGGGATTTAGACTGGATGGCCGATACAGTTGTTACCTTCATGCAAGAGATTTGATTGTCACCAACCCGCCACAATGGCGCCGCATTGTTTGCGCGCGCGCGACTCCTGATACTGACTGCATAACCCAAAAGCCGAAACGGTCGTAAAGCCTGCTACCGGGTGGAAGCGACGCCGGACAGCGTAACCGGCACCACGGGAAACAGTCAGCACTATGAATTTAAACGAACTCTACCGCCTTATTTGCAATCTCGCCCGCATTGGCACCGTGCTGGAAGTGGACACGGAAAAGTACCTTGCGCGCGTCGAAACCGGCGAGAACAAAACAGACTGGATCCGCTGGGCGGTGCCGCGCGCCGGTGAAGCCGTGACGTGGTGGGCGCCGACAGTGGGCGAACAGGTTTATATTTTGTGCCCCTGCGGTGAGATGGAAACGGCATTCATTGCCGGAAGCCTTTACAGCGAAGATGCACCACCGCCAGATGCTGGCGCTATCTCCTGCGTGATCCTGCACCCGGATGGCGCCCGTATCTCATATGACCCTGAGGCCAGCGCGCTGGTTGTCAGCGGGGTGAAAACGGCAAGCGTCACCGCGTCGGAATCCATTACCGCCACCGTGCCGGTGGTAACGGTCAAGGCAGACACGCGCGTTACCCTGGACACGCCGGAAGTGGTCTGCACCAACAAGCTGATCACTGCCACGCTGGAAGTGCAAAACGGTGGGGAAATGAAGGGCAACATTACCCATTCAGGCGGATCGCTTTCGTCTAATGGTGTCGTTGTCCATTCGCACAAACATAGCGGCGTCCAGTCCGGTGGTAGTAATACAGGTGGCCCGGTATGAGTACAGTCCGTTACAGCGGCATGAATGCCAGTTCAGGCCATGCCATCACCGACAACGAGCATATAGCGCAGTCTATCGGCGATATTCTGTTAACGCCGATCGGTTCCCGTGTAATGCGCCGCGCTTACGGTTCGCAGCTTTTCAACCTGATAGATCAGCCGGTCGATAACGCCATAACGAAGCTGCGCGTTATGTCTGCCATCTACAGCGCCCTGTATTTATGGGAACCGCGGATCTCGCTGACCAGTATCACCCTGAGCGCGCCGGGTGCCGGTCGGCTGGTTGCCACTATTCAGGCCAATCGCACTGACAATCAGACGCCATTTAACGCCGATATCACATTGAGGGGCCAGGCATGAGCGGCACGATCGATTTATCGCAGCTACCGCCGCCCGTGGTGGTTGAACCGCTGGACTTCGAAACGCTTTTTGCGCAGCGCAAGGCCGCATTTATTGCGATGTACCCGGAAGACGAACAGGAAGAGATCGCCCGCACGCTTGAGCTTGAATCGGAGCCGATCACCATGCTGCTGGAAGAAAATTGCTATCGCGAATTGCTGTTGCGCCAGCGGGTGAATGAAGCGGCCCGCGCGGTGATGCTGGCTTATTCCACGGATAGCGATCTGGATAATCTGGCGGTCAATTTCAACGTTGAACGTCTGACCATTCAGGAAGAAGACGACAGCGTTACACCTCCAATTGAAGCCGAGATGGAGTCTGACGCGGATTTACGCACGCGTACCCAGCAGGCTTTTGAAGGTCTGAGCGTGGCCGGGCCAACGGCGGCGTATGAATTTTGGGGGCGTTCAGCAGACGGGCGCGTAGCTGATATTTCGGCGGTCAGTCCTACCCCTGCCTGCGTCACCATTTCGGTGCTGTCGCGTGAGGGTGACGGAACGGCCAGCGATGATCTGCTTTCCGTTGTCGCTGCCGCCCTGAACGATGAAGAGGTGCGCCCGGTAGCCGACAGGGTAACGGTGCAGTCTGCGGAGATCGTGCCGTATCAGATTGATGCGACGCTTTACATCTATCCGGGGCCGGAAGCTGAACCCGTCCGGCAGGCATCGGAGCAACAATTACAGGCGTATATTGCCGCGCAGAATCGCTTAGGGCGTGATATCCGTCTTTCTGCTATCTACGCCGCCCTGCACGTCGAAGGTGTCCAGCGCGTTGAACTGGCGCAGCCTGTTGCGGATATCGTGCTGAGTGACTACCAGGCATCGCACTGCACCGAATACACCATAACGGTGGGTGGTTACGATGAGTAATGATCTGTTACCACCCAGCGCCAGCCGAATGGAGCGAGTCGCCGCGCGCGTCTGCGCGTCGTTGGGTGAAGTGCCTGTGCCGCTGCGCCAGTTGTGGAACCCGTGGACGTGTCGGGCTGATCTGTTGCCCTATCTGGCGTGGGCCTTCTCCGTTGATCGCTGGGATGAGGCCTGGCCGATAAGCACAAAACGAAAGGCGGTGGCCGATGCGTTCTACCTGCATAAGTACAAGGGTACAACGGGCGCCATGCGCCGGGTTGTGGAGCCGTTCGGCTTCTTCATCCGGGTTAACGAGTGGTGGAACATCGACACCACACCGGGCACCTTCACGCTGGATATTGGGGTGGAGGACCAGGGCATTAGTGAAGAAACCTATCAGGAGCTTGAGCGCCTGATCGCCGATGTGAAGCCGTGCAGCCGTCATATGCTGGGAATGTCTCTTCACCTGCAAACAACCGGCGATCTGTATATCGGCGCGGGAAGTTATTCCGGCGATACGCTGACCGTGTACCCGTATTTCCCTGAAACCATAGCCGTGGGCGGTGATGATTACACCGGGGCGGCAATCCATTTAATTGATACCGTGGAGATCGCAAGTGGCGACTAAATATTATGCCGTGCTAACCAATGTGGGCGCGGCGAAACTGGCAAATGCCACGGCATTGGGTGCGCAGGTTGAGATCACCCAGATGGCTGTAGGCGACGGCAACGGCGTACTGCCGACGCCGAACCCGGCACAAACGGCGCTGGTTCATGAGCTGCGACGCGCACCGCTCAATAGCCTGAGTATTGACCCGAACAACGCCAACCAGATTATTGCCGAACAGGTGATCCCCGAAGACGTGGGCGGGTGGTGGATCCGTGAAATTGGTCTGTTTGATAAAGACGGCGATATGATTGCCGTCGCCAACTGTGCGGAAACCTATAAACCGCAGTTACAGGAGGGAAGCGGACGCGTGCAGGTAGTGCGCATGATCCTGATTGTCAGCAGCACCGCCGCCGTAACGCTGAAAATAGACCCGTCCGTAGTGCTGGCAACTCGTGCTTATGTTGATTCTCAAATTATTAGCGCGAAATCCTATGCAGATGATTTGATGGGTACACATCTTGCGAATGCGAATCCACATGATCAGTACCCATTGATTGCGAATGCGCTCAAAGAAATGGCCGACGCCGGATTGGTTGACGAGGTTCTCACAAACCTTGGTTTGGTAGATACAGATAAACTGGCCGGCCGCCTACTTGCTCCGCCAATCGTAATCACCGCATCAGGCCAGTTCCTTATGCCATCAAAGGGAAATCTTTTTCGTATTCGCGTGCAGGGTGCGGGTGGTGGCTCTGGCTCAGCAAGGGCGACCAGCGCGACAGGACTTTCTGCCAGTGGTGGTGGGGGTGGTGGTGCCTACGTTGAGTTGTGGTTGACGCGTGCAGAGTTGCAGGCATTGATTGATGTAGCTGGCGGTTATCTCGATATTATCATTGGCGCAGGTGGTGTGGGAGGAACTGGCGGCGCGGGTGGAACTGGTGGCACGACTCAATTTGGTAGCCTGATTGTCTGTCCTGGTGGTAAAGGTTCAGATTATGGTATCGCAGCGTCAACTTCCACTACCGCACTGGCTAGCGGCGGTGCTTCCAGTGCCGATCCGGTCATAGCTATCCCTGGACTGGATTCTAGCAAAATAATTCTTTCGATGGCTGGAGCACCTGGTCATTTTGGTATTTCTGTCCAGTCACCAACACTCGCCGGGCACGGTGCAAACTCACCTCTTGGCAACGGCGGCGTCGGTTCTGGTGCATCAGCTACGCAGTCCGATGGAAAAGGTTACGGTTCTGGTGCTGGCGGGGTGTCTAATGGCCTTAGCTCTGTGGCGAAAAACGGCGCTAATGGTGGCGATGGCGTCATAATAGTCGAGGTGTACGCATGACGGATAAATATGCTGTTGTTGATAGCACAGGCATTATCGTAAATATGATTAAGTGGGATGGAGTAACGCCATTCAACCAGGGTGAAGGGCTGTCGTTGATAAAATATGGTGAGGGTTACGTTATCGGCGGGACATTGGTAGATGGCGTATATACGCCACCTATAGTCAATGAGGAGTAGGTTAAGATGCATAGCATGGCACTGGCGGCCAGGTAATATCAGGTGCTGTTAGCGTATCAATGCGCATCAGCAGCACCCGATACGCTTTCCAGTCAGCAAGCGCGGCGGTTTCTTGTTCCGTCGCTATCCCCGCATCCAGCGCATCCTGTCGCCAGGCGATTTCAGAATCAGCCACTGCCCTTAGAGATAGCTTTCTGGTATTTGCCTGAGAAACAAACTCTTCTTGAGTAAGTGGCAACTGTTCAGACAAAGCAGGAAGCCCATTATCACCGACAATAATTATTTTCCCGTTGCGCTGCCCTTCGAAAATTTCAGCGTGTAACTCATCACTGATTTCAGTGGCATCAGCAGGAATGGAGCCATTAATTGCGTCATCATAAAATGACTTTGTTGAAGCTGAAAAAAATTTCATATCACCAGCCTATCGCTAAAATTATCGGATGAACAAGCCCTTGAGAACCCGAGCCAAACCACTGAGGAAATACCTTGGCAGTTGATGTTGTCCAGGATACTGCCTGGAAAATCTGGTCTGCTGATGTGGTGTTATTACCTACAGTGAATGGAGCAGCAAAAAGACATGCATTAGGAAAAGTTACAGGGAAAGTAACATTTGGGTAATTTACAGTTTCTGCGCCAGCTGTTGGTCCAGTTACCCATTGCAGAATTACGTTTGTTTTTACACCGCCAATGATCAACGGCAGTGTTATATAGCCATCAGATGCTAAAAGCCCCCCAGCAACTCCAGCTTTTGCGACATCTCCCAAACCAAGGTTTGTGAGAGCGGTAGCAATCGCCGCAGCACCATCGTTTTTGATGTCACCGAATGGGTTAGTACGCTGCAAAAACAGCGCGTTTAGTGCAGTAAGAAGCTGGTCATGCTTTGATTTATCCAGTTCGATACCGGCGCTCTCAACAACTCCGACAAGTTCTTCCTGCAACATGTCAAAGTAGTCATCATCAAGATCTGTCGCCGGAGTTCCTGTTTGTGGGTTTCCACGGGTAAAGCCATCCTTACCCGCGCCGAATTTATCCTTCTGCGCAGTTGCAGTATCAATACGATGCATAATGTCTCCGGTTACGGATATTTAAATATTACGTAGGTGTGTGAGGGGCAGAGTTTATTGATGACGCATTCAGCCACGGTATCGCCCCAGTAACGTACTGGTGTTTCGCAGTTATCTGTACAGGTCATCCAGGTAGCGTTTGTTGAAGCTGGCATATTCACCTGCCAGTAATAACGCCATTCAGTAGAGTAAGTCGCATCGACACACGATGAGGTGCATTTAAATGGACCGTTGTTATATCGGGTTATCGTCGCGTCTGGCTTACCAAGAGCCGCCAGTTGCCGTAGATAAAAATCTTCATTAATACCACCAGCAAGGTTGACCTTTGCGTCAAGACGCTGCTGCCGCTGGCGCAAGGTCTGTGTTCCGGAAGGAATACACTCGTCAGGCAGGCCACAGCATCGCTCCCATCGGTCAATAAGCTCCGTTGTGGTTCGCGGATCGATCTCCAGCATGAGTTCATCCCCACGCTGATGCACCCTGAATAATGACGGAGCAGCACCGCTTATCGCCACATCGTCAACTGACCATGCTGGGCCCGGAGGGAGAAGTGCCCCCAGAAGATGGACATAATCATCATTGCTCACGCCCACGTTATTACCCCCAGAACGGCAAGTTCATTTTTTGCTATCGGCGTATCTGCAGTAGGCGACAGAAGTTTATGGCTGTACTCGCCTGCAGCAATAGAAATCGCCTCATTCGTCCGGGAAAGCTCCAGCGTTCCTTCCGGATAGCCGTCCCGCAGAAGAAAGGAGCGGAGTTCAGCCTCCACAGCAGCGCGTATTTCTGGCGTGTCAGGATTCAGGTCGATTGTGTAGTTGACCGTTTTTGGCGTGCCCTTAAACACATAGAGGTCTGAACCGGCAACGGGTGCCAGAGGTTCTATATGAGCCTGAGCTGCTGCCACCGTAGCATCATCCAGGATGGGGTTAATCAGGTCACTGCTGGCTATCAAAACGCCAACCGTTCCTGTTCCCATCCAGTGCCGGTAGGTCCATGCGCGGGTTACGCCTGGAACTTCTTTTGCCCAGACAACATAATCGCCGTCTGCGCCTCCCTGAGGGGTCCAGTAATAACGCTCAAGAACTCGGGCGCGCCATACCTCAAGATCTTCTGTATCAAAGCCACCAGTGATCGTATCTGCGATACCGCCTGATGGGAGTCCGTTAACAGGCGTGACCAGTGAAAGCGACTCACCATCATCCATATTTCCGGTCATACCTGGCACACTGCAAAGAACGGGGACGCGAAGAACGCCGCCCGCACTTGTTGCATCTGCCTGCGCCGTATACTGCACGAGGTCATCACGCTGAATTACCGCCCCGGCGTTCACCTTCAGCCCGTTCGATACGCCATCCCAGCGCATAAAACCCGACGCGGCCACGGCATCTTTTCGGGGGCAGCGTTTCATTGCTGCGTGACGGTAAAGCCATGATTCGTCGCAAAGGTCAGGCAGCATATTCATTGCCAGG
>SKER01001825.1_pt1 | contig 15906 bp, 32 predicted proteins | sample 4826961 | NCBI WGS metagenome assembly SKER01 (sample SAMN11008804, study PRJNA524170) | human gut metagenome | biome: Human fecal sample; material: Feces; isolation source: fecal sample from pouch patient p47 | host: Homo sapiens | place: Israel: Tel-Aviv | collected 2016-11-16 | reverse complement strand
ATACAAAAGGACCTGAAATCCGTACTGAATTGTTCGAAGGTGATGCTAAAGAGTATGCATACAAAACTGGTGAACAAATTCGTGTTGCTACTAAACAAGGTATCAAATCAACTCGCGATGTTATCGCTTTGAACGTTGCAGGTGCACTTGACGTTTTTGACGATGTAGAAGTTGGTAAACAAGTTCTTGTCGATGATGGTAAACTTGGTCTTCGTGTTGTAGACAAAGATGCTGAAAAACGTGAATTCATCGTTGAAGTTGAAAATGATGGTATCATCGCTAAACAAAAAGGTGTAAACATCCCTTACACTAAAATTCCTTTCCCAGCACTTGCTGAACGTGATAACGCTGATATCCGTTTTGGTCTTGAACAAGGTCTTAACTTTATCGCTATCTCATTCGTACGTACTGCAAAAGACGTACAAGAAGTTCGTGCTATCTGTGAAGAAACTGGTAACGGTCACGTTCAATTGTTGGCTAAAATCGAAAACCAACAAGGTATCGATAACATCGATGAAATCATCGAAGCTGCTGACGGTATCATGATCGCTCGTGGTGACATGGGTATCGAAGTACCATTCGAAATGGTTCCAGTTTACCAAAAAATGATCATCACTAAAGTAAACGCTGCTGGTAAAGTTGTTGTTACAGCTACTAACATGCTTGAAACAATGACAGAAAAACCACGTGCAACTCGTTCTGAAGTATCTGACGTATTCAACGCAGTTATTGATGGTACAGATGCTACAATGCTTTCTGGTGAGTCTGCAAATGGTAAATACCCAGTTGAATCAGTTCGTACAATGGCTACAATTGATAAAAACGCTCAAACTCTTCTTAAAGAGTATGGTCGTCTTGATTCATCAACATTTGACCGTTCAACTAAGACTGAAGTAGTTGCGTCTGCAGTTAAAGATGCTACTAACTCAATGGATATCAAACTTGTTGTTGCTCTTACTGAATCAGGTAACACTGCTCGTTTGATTTCTAAATACCGTCCAGAAGCTGATATCTTGGCTGTAACATTCGATGAAATTACTCAAAAATCATTGATGCTTAACTGGGGGGTTATTCCAGTGGTTACTGAAAAACCAAGCTCAACTGATGATATGTTTGATGTTGCTGAAAAAGTTGCATTGGAATCAGGTCTTGTAGAATCTGGTGACAACATTGTTATCGTTGCTGGTGTTCCAGTAGGTACAGGTGGTACAAACACTATGCGTATCCGCACAGTAAAATAAGAATTAAAGAAAAAGCCTATCATATCAAGGGTTAAGCCTTGATGGATAGGTCTTTTTTTATTTTAAGGGGCAAGAAAGGGGCAAACTATCAATGATTTCAACTACCTTGTTTTTCATTTTGTTGGTAACATGGGTATATATTTTCATCGTTGTATCACTGTCATCGTGCCCTACCCTGTCCATTATCGCCTTCAACGGAACACCACTTTCAGCTAGATAACTGACTAGCGTATGCCTGAAGATATGTGATGATATCGGCTTATTAATCGGTTTATCTAGCCGCTTGTTGGCAGCTTGGATAGACTTGTTAAATGAGTTTCGCTGAAGTGGCACGCCTTTGTCTGTTACAAAAATATAATCTCTATCCATAGTCACCCAATCGTCTGACAGCGACCTGTTTAGATCTCGAATCTGTATGGCTTCATCTAACAATTCCATTTCACGTTTAGTTAACTTGTTACTGCGATAGCCCGCTGGGGTCTTAGGTGGTTCCTTTTTCGCTCTCTTATACCCTTGAACACTATCGAGAGTCCCAAAAATATCGAGATAACCCTCCTCTTTCCTATAATTACATGTTTCAAGAGCTACCGCTTCACCAATCCGAGCACCACTAACGAAAAGGAACTCAGCAAGGATGGCATTTCTATAGGTTCGTTTCTGCTTTCGTAATTCTGCAAGTAGCGGAAGCAGTTCAGTGTCAATCTCTAGGAACTTGTTCCTTATCTTATCGTAATCTTCCATCGTTTGCTGTTTCTTAGGAAGTTTCGCTTGTCTGGCTGGATTGCTATCAATATAGCCAATAGTGCAAGCGTAATCGAAAGTTAGATTCAATATAGATTTAATGCGCTCAATGATTGAACGTGGAACATCGGCATCGTTGATAAAGCGTTGAATATAGTGTGTATCAATGTTTGCTATTTTGACATCTATAGCGAAATTCTCTGCAACATATCTGACATTGCTGGTCATGGAACTAATAGAAGTCCTACGAATTCCCTTCTTGTGAAATTCCCACCATTCATCCAACACGTCGTTAAATGATGCGTCGGTAGTGTTTAAGCCAGCCATCTTCTCAGCTATCTTATCATCCAGCAAGCGTTGAGCTTCTTTCTTTGCTCGATTCGAGCCACTATTAAGCGTAACAGACACCCGTTTCCATTTCTCGGTGTAAGTGTCCTTGTACCTCTCAAAATATTTATATTTGCCGTTTGGTAATTCTTCTACCCACATTGTCATATCTCCTTAATTTTGGTAAAATGGGTACAGAAAAAGAAAACACAACCTTGTTGGTTTGTTTCACTGTAAGTGTGTTTTCTATTTTTCTGTGATGCATAAGCTCTATAATCAAACTTTGGCGAGGGAGATTATAGGGCTTTTTTTGAGTTGTTTCCAAAATGGAAACAGTTGATTTTTTACTATTGTTCGTTGTAAAATACTGATGAAAGGTGGGGCGATGATATGTTTTCTTTTTTTACTCACATCAATCAAGAGCGTCAAAAGATGGAGCAATCTCGAAAAGAAATGGAATTGCGCCACAATGAATTTGCTGATAGAGTCCGCATGGATATTAAAACAGGCAAGGAAGAACTCGATTTAAAAAGAGAGTGTTTTAATCAGCGCTACGGACATCTATTTAGACCTCGAAATAAATAGCAATAGGTCTTACTAGGTGGTCATCCTTGTCTACCTTTACTAAACAGTTTGTTTTTGCTAAAATCAAATTAGGAAAGCAAAGAGGAGGAGTTGGTATGAAAAACATTCAAATCCTTTGGGGGTATTTATTGTTGTATTCTATTTTTTCCCTCACTCTTTCTTTTTTAGACAGGGGTATTATTTTAATAACTTTTGTGATTTTTATTCTAGTTGTAAAAATCATCCCTCACCCTGATTCTCATAGGAATCCATTTGCGTTTGGGCTACGTTTTCGTAAGAGACATTAGGAGGTTTAGTCATGGTCAAAGTCCGTAAGGTTCCTGTAGTAGTAGATGCAGTTCGAACTGATATAGAAATGTATATTGACACTTTAGAAGGGGTTATGAAAGCATCTCCTGGAGATTGGATTATTACTGGTGTCAACGGAGAGAAATATCCAGTTAAGCCAGATATTTTTCAAAAAACTTATGAGATTTTAAAGTAAGGCTTTTATAATTGCGCTTTTCGAAAAATCCATAGCCCATTTGGCTTTTTTACCATATAAAGCAATAGGTGTATCGTAGCTACGATTTATTTTAACGGCTACGATTTTTTTATTTAGTTGATAAGCTGTTTCAATTTCCCAATTGACCCAATCTGAGCTTCCCGTGTTTTTTCCAACAAGACATAACACAATGTCTGATTCTTTTATTCGGTCTTTTATTACTGATTTGATATAGTTTGCATTGACCGAATTGATGGAAATTCCGATAGAGGTATCATGAAATTTAATTTCTGGGAAAAAATAATCATTTGCAGACCACGCTACTAGAAGATTCTTATGTTTAGTTCCTTCGTCGTCTGCTCTGTAACTTACAAAAACTTTATCTGCCATTTCTATTCCTTTCTTTGGGTTGTATCGGTTTGAAGATTAGCCCAGTTTATATTTTCGCTAGATATGGTGGTTTCGCAACGCTCAACAAGTAGTGCGAAATCATCTTTTTCGTTCTTATAGACACCTGTCCCTGTTAAGAACATATATTTTTCGTGCTTTAAAGATTCTGCTGTTCTGCGGTAGTCAATCCAATTGTCGTGGTGTTTTGAGATTGATATAAAACTTTCGCAAAGTAGCATAGCTCCTGCGCAAGCAGCAGAAAAAAATTCAAAGTTAATCGGCTTGGCGATTGATATCAATGGAATTAAGAATCCCATTGATACCTCCGTGTATTTCAGAATCTTAAATCGGTGTTGATGATACTCGCTTTTCGTATCATACCATTCTATCTGATTATTAAGACGTTCCTCAAGGTAATTGTTTTTATCCATTTATTTCCCTCTATACACCCCAACTACTGAAAAAATCTTGATGTGTGTATCTTCGGCTGGTGGGAAGTCTAAGATGATGTCTTCATACTTGTCGTTAAGCGATACTAGGCGTAAGCGTCCGTTTTCGGTGTATATCTTTTTGAAGTAAGAACGGTCTCCGTATGCGATAACTGCTAAATTACCACTATAGGTAGTCAATCCTTTATCTACCAAATAGAGAATATCCCCATCTTGGTAGTCAGGTTGCATGGAATCGCCACTAACTTTAGTCGCAATGTCGTGGCGTGGTGGTTTCTCGTCAACCTCTATAGTCTCTCTGTCTGTGTCTTCGTAACCAAATCCATAGTTAAATCCACAAGCTGCTGCCGTCTCAGATACAACCTCAACTTGGTACAAGCTGATAACTTCCGATACTTCGTTTATCTTAGCTTTTATTCGTTTCTCTTGCTCGTCCCGTAATTTCTCAGCGTATGTTACAACTTTTCTTTGTTCCAACGGTTCTAGTTCGTCATATATGGATTGGATTTTGGATTTTGAAAGAACAGCTGGAGTAGCGTTGATTTGAATTTCTTGTTCATCATCTAGCATATTAATTAAATCATCTGTAGAAATTTGCATCCCTTTAGCGATTTTTTCTATTGTGTCATAAGATGGGACAATGGGTTTTTTTGATTTCGGATGTTCATTTTTTTCAAGCATAGAAATATATCCTTTTGTTAAATCAGATAATTCACAAAAAGCATCCATCGATAATTTATGCTCTGTTCTATATGATTTGAGTAATTCTCCTAACTTCATTTAAAAATCCCTTTTCATATAATGTTTAATCCATTATACATCTTTAAATAAAAAAAGTAAATATTTTTTGTTTAACACGCTTGACATTTTATGTTTAACGTGTTAAACTATAATCAAGCTTAAGGGAAAGGAGGTAAGGCAAATGATGGAACACATCATAAAAAGCCTAGCAACCAAGGACGCTGCAATCGTCATCTTGGGACTAGGCTTAATCAGAGAAGCTCGTCTTTGGCATAAGCAGTACTTAGCTTACAAGCTCAAAGACAAAGAGCTTAATAAAAAGTAGAGGAAGGGGCAAAAGCCCCAATCTCTACTTGTTAGTGTACCATCATTTGCCGTGAAAAGCAATGAGTGAAGAAACTGGATTGATAATCCTGCTAGGATTAGCGGTTGTGTCTTTTGCTATCCGTCAGATAGTGAAGTACCGAAGTGATAAAAAAGGGAAGGAGTAGAAAAATGAATGAAGAAGAAACAATTGAATTATTGAAATTCTTAACTACTGATTATGGGCGAGGGTATCTAGCTGGATTAGTTGCCGGGATTTCAGCAATTTTTAAAATTTTAAAAAAAGCAGAGTAAGTACCCTACTTTCATCAAATTATTTTGGTAACTTGTCTACGACTTTTTGAAGTTCTGTGATGCCATCAATGGCTCTAGCAATATTCTGGAAATCAACTTCGCCTGAGAAAACTTTTGAAGTGATATCTACTTGTTGGCTTTGTTTCAAGGCATCCAGTTTCAATTCATGTTCTTTTTCAAGTCTCTGTAACTCACTTTCAGATTGTGTTTTTAATTCTTTTATTTTGGCGTTTGTTTGATGTTTATTAGTGAGATAAACAAGGAATGCAGGAACGCATGAAGTAAAAAAAGTTATTGCAATTTGATTGAAATCCATAATTTTCCTCCTTTCTATTGGAATTTTGACTAAAACGTGAGAGGTCTAGGTCAAGATATATTATAACTCAAATATATTTGAGTTTCAACATATTGTATAAGAAAGGATTTAATGTGCTTGAAAAACACAACATATGGTATTTTTGATGTGGGATAAAATTGAAAAACAATTAAAAATAAAAGGCTGGTCGATGTATCGTTTAGCCAAGGAATCGGGTGTCCATCCATCTAATTTTTCAAATCTCAAGGCTGGAAGATTAAAAGAAATGTCGTGGACAAATATGTGCAAAATTGCTGATGCACTGGAAGTCAGCTTGGATGGATTAAGATAAGGAGGTGGTAATGTGCAAGGCGAACGTTTAAGAAAGTGGCGTGAAAAAGAGAAAATGTCACAAGAGGAACTTGCAAAGAAGTCAAATGTTTCTCGAACAACAATACACTTGATTGAATCAGGTCAGTCGTCGACAGTAAAAATTCGAACACTTCAAAAATTAGCATTAGTTTTCAATAAACAAGTGAAAGATTTTTTTTAAAGCAAATGTTTAACAAGTTAAACAAGTTTTTGGATTAAAAAAATAATGATTGAAACAAGTGAAATTAAACCCCCGAAAAAAGCACCCGGTTGCAATCAGGTACTCAACGGAAAAATTTGAGGAGTAGAAAAAATGGCAAATTTGATTTCAGAAAAAGGTTTAAAAAATTCTGTACCAGTTGCAGAGATAGCTACAGCGATCATTACTCTATCGAACGGTAGGAACATAGAGGTTACAAACCCTGTAATGAAAATTGTTGAATTATTCCAATTTGTTGAAAACCCTAAAAATAGGTTTTTGAATATAGGTGGCGTGATGGTTAATATCAATCAAATAGCTACTATGAAGTGGGTCACACAAAATCCTATTAAAGGAGATGTGTAGAAAGAGGAGTAGAAAGGAGACACTATGAATGAAATCAAAATTCGTGAAGGTAAAGTGTCCTTGGACGGTCAAGAGGTAAAAGCTATTACGGCATTTGAAATAAAAAGCACAACCGAGGACGGCTATGCAGAAGTGGAATTAACCTTACTTGCTAAGTTGACCTGATATGAGATTTGAAATAACCTGAGCTGCAATATCTTTCATGACATCAAGAGAAGTAGAGCCTACAGATTGAGCGATTTCTTTGGTTTTGTTCCAGTTGGTATCTTTTCGGATGTTAGCAAGGAACTCGTGACCAGCAGGCGAAAGATCTTTGATTATGCAACCCTCATAGAGGAATCTAGTGTTACCTATAAAAAATCCACTTTCGTGACATTGCCTGATGTGATAAAGAACCTCATTAGGAGAATAGTTAGGGAATGCTTGGAAATCTATTGAGTTAAGGTAGCTTACAGTTTGGCCATAAATAGCACGCTTTTCAACATCTAAGAGAATCTCTCTGACACAGTCTGGTTTTAATCTCATTTTAATACCTCGCTTTTTATTAACTATTATATCAAACGGAAAGGAATAGGAATGAACGAAATTTTTAACTTCCACGGACAAGATGTCCGAGCAGTAACTATTAACAATGAACCTTACTTTGTGGGTAAGGATGTGGCTGGGATTTTGGGCTACCAAAATGGTAGTCGAGATGTCAATAGACACGTAGATGAAGAAGATAAGCTGAAGTACCGTTTCGGTACCTCAGGTCAAGACAGAGAGATGATTATCATCAACGAATCAGGTCTTTACTCTCTAATCTTATCCAGCAAACTACCACAAGCCAAGGAGTTTAAACGTTGGGTCACATCAGAAGTTCTACCAACAATTCGAAAAAACGGCATGTTTGCAACTGACGAGCTGCTAGATAACCCTGATTTTGCTATTGCTACATTGCAGAAGCTAAAAGACGAACGAGCTAAAGTGGTGAAACTAGAGGCTGAGTTGGCCTTGGCGCAAGAGCAAGCACGCTACTTCGACATCATTCTAGAAAGTAAAGGAGCGGTGCGTGTTACCCAGATTGCGGCAGATTACGGCATGAGTGCCAAGAAATTCAATGCAATCTTGCATGATCTAGGTGTTCAGTACAAGGTCAACGGTCAATGGATTTTGTATAAGAAACACATTGGTAAGGGGTATGTCGATAGTTCGACATTTGATTACAAGGATAAGAACGGTCAAACTCAAGTCAATATGACAACGACTTGGACACAAAAAGGGCGCTTGTTCTTGTATGAATTGCTAAAAGCTAACGGCATCCTGCCAATTATCGAACAAGAGGATTAAAGGAGCAAAAATGAAGCAATTAAAACTAAGTATTAAACCTAAACGAGAACCAAGTGAGGGACAATCTCTTAATTCTTCAGGGTATTCAATAAAAATCAACGACTGGGAATTAGGACGTGGCGTTACTGATTTTAAGTTAGAAATGTCAGCGAACAAAAAACCAAAAGCCACCATCACATTTACACCAAGCGTTACTGATGTTGATGAGATGATGGCAGTTGTAGGACTTCAAACATCAATGTCTGAACTCGATGAATAGACCGCTGAAATCTTCCTTGAGCGAGCCAGTGATTTGACCAGATGAAATCAGTTGTTTAGCAGTATCTTCGAAATCATCTTCATCAAATTCTGGATCGTAGAAGTCGTGCCCTGTACCTACTGGGATAGTTGGTTCAAGTGCAGCGAATTCAAGGATTCTATCAGCTAGAGCTTGGTTAAAACTCACGATTTTTCCTCCTTTCGTTAGGATAAGTCGATTATATCAGAAAGGACTACCAATGGAAATCACCTACAAACCAGTCGGAATCAATGAAACGGCTGAATGGGGAGACTACGACCACCTCATGCAGCGGTGGGAAGGTCTAGGAAAGTCGATGGCGAAGAACCTTATTCGAGAAATGAGGGACAACAAAGATTTCCGAGACTACGTATTCAACCCGACACACAAGTTAGTTTTCATCAACTATGAAGGCTTCAAGTCCTTCATTGAATGGAAAACTAGAAACAGATTTAAATAACATTAACACCCCTAGCTCTCTAGTGCGGTTAGGGAGTAGAAAGGAATTAAACATGAAAAAACTTATCAATTGGATTTGGTCAAGCAAGCAAGAAAAAACAATCGTACACCGTCCTTATCGAATGGTTGACGAAAAGGCGCGTGATTACAACGAAACTCATGGACTGCCATTAGATCAGCTAGTGGGCTGATAGCTTGAAACATCAATCTTTCAGCGTGTAGCCATAGCCCTTCCGTGGAGTGTAGCATATACTTTAATACCCCAAAATTATAATTTACTTTTCCACACACTTATCTTTTAAAAAAACAAAAAACATGAAGCGGTGGGGCTGTGGGTGCACGTTGAGAGCACTAAAAAAGCACAGGTAAGGGCCTGTGCAAAGAAACTCTAAGGAGATTATACCGTAATGATTAAGAAGTTTGAATTAGATTTATCATCTAAAATCACGGCTTGGGGAATGGAGCTGTTCAGAATACGAGCGTTGATTTCGTTTGGAGACGTGAAAAAAGGCGATTTAGGCGGGTATGTTGAGAAAGAAGAAAACCTAAGCCACTCTGGTGGCGCATGGGTCTATGGTGACACATGGGTGACTGGTGACGCTAGGGTCTTTGGGAACGCCGAGGTATTTGGTGACGCGTGGGTCTATGGGAATGCTAAGGTCTATGGGAATGCTAAGGTCTATGGCGAAGCTAGGGTGTGCGGTGATGCTGTAGTCTCTGGTAACGCTAAGGTATTTGGTGACGCTGTGGTCTCTGGTAACGCCAAGGTCTCGAAATTAAACGACTACATCGTTTTCAAAAACAACTGGTCTAGCGGAAGATATTTCACTTACACACGCTCTAATAAGATGTGGCGTGTCGGCTGCTTCTACGGCACTGGCGAAGAGTTAGTTGAAAAAGCATACCAAGACAGCGAAAACAGTGGCAAGCACTATGAGGCCTATGTCAATTTAGTTAAAACGCTGGGAAAACTGGAAAAATAAATAATAGTAGTCGAAGAGAAACGAAGAAAAAGGAGAATATATCATGAAATTAACAGAAACACAAGTCGTATTTTACAACGCTGAAAAAGATGGATTTCTTGGAAAATACAAAGACAGAGGCACCCTAGCATTTGAAGTGGGTTTCAGTAAAGATTTAAAAAATGCTCTATATATGCCGATTGAATCGTATGAAGACCAAAAAGACGAGCTCGACAATCTTGCTGAAGCGTTTGGCTGCGAAGTGCTTATCGTAGAAGCCGAGTACAACGTAACTAAACTTGACGGTTCGGACTTCGAACGCACGGAGCGTGAAGGACTCAAGGAAGATGATATCAAAGCCCTCTTAGAAATATTGGCAAAGCAACGAAACCAGCAGCAGTGGTGGGAGGGTAGGCGTTAAATATGGCAGATAATCAGAAATACTATTACACAGGAGGCAAAAAATGGGAAACCGTAGAATGATAAGTAAAACCGTGACTCAAACGCATCGCTTTCTACGTTTACCCCTAGAAACACAAGCTCTTTATTTTCACCTCATTCAAAATTGTGACGATGATGGAGTAGTGGAAGCGTTCCCTATTCTCAGAATGATAGGGGCTAACGAAGATAATCTAGGGCTTCTAGTTATCAAGCAGTTTGTAAAACCTCTAAACGATGAAATGGTTTATTTCGTGGTTGATTTTCACGAACAAAACACTGTCAGAAAAGACAGATATGTTCCTAGCATTTATAAAGAATTGCTAGAGGAAAACACCGATGAAACCACTGGTAAACCACTGGTAAACCAAACGGCAACCGACGGTTTACCCAATATAAGTAAAGATAATACAAGTAAATATAATTTAAGTAAATCTAACAGTAGAGAGGATGAAACATCAGAAAATAATCAAATTTCATCTTCTGCTGCTGATAACCAATCAGATTTTAATATTTTCAGATATTACCAAGAACGAATTGGGCCTATTGACGGGTACCAAATGGAAAAACTAAAAGGCTATATCGATTTTGATAAGTTGGAAATCATGTTGGTCAAACGTGCCATTGATAGAGCTGCGGATAACTCAAAGAGAGGCTTCGGCTATGTTAACTCTATCCTAAAAAATTGGGCACAAAATGGAATACACACTATTGCCCAACAAGACGAAGAACAACGGAAATTTGATGAACGCAAAAACACCGACAACCAACCAGCTAAATTTGGGCCAGCTTGTAGCAAATATTAGAGGTAATTCTTATGAATTTAGAGCAAACGGCCAAACAAATGCGGCAGCAGTATATGACACCTAGCGATAAATATTGCGAAAAGCACCAACGACACTATGTCACGATTCAGCTCCCAAACAGCAAACCCTACACAGTATGCGAACTTTGCCATCGTGAGGAGCAGGCTAAACAGAACGAAATCAAGGCACAAGAACAATACGAGCGAGAGCAAGAGCAGAAACGCTTGTACTTTCTCAAGGATTTTAGCTTACTGGATGACGATTTGAAAAATGCCAGTTTTGATAATTATAAGGCGGTAACCAGAGAGCAGAAAGAAGACTTGAAAAATGTTAGAAGTCAGCTTAAAGGCTATCTTGACGGTCAAGACTACAACATTGTTTTGATTGGCGATACTGGAGTGGGGAAGAGCCATCTAGCTTATTCGGCGTTGAAAGCCTTGTCTGATCACACGAAAAAAATGGGGCTATTCATCAACGTAGTGGACCTATTAGCCAAAATCAAAGAGGATTTCAGTCTTGAAGCCGAGTATATCAGACGGATTTCGGAAGCTGAATGGCTCGTTCTCGATGATTTGGGGACTGAAAAAGTGACAGAGTGGTCTAGTGGTATCTTGTACAGCATCTTAAACAAGCGAACCAAGACTATCATCACGACCAACTTAAGCCCACGGGATATCATGGGGACTTATGGCAAGCGTGTCTATTCAAGGGTTTTCAAGAAGACAGGGCTTGGAACGACGAACGAACATGTTTATCAATTCAAGACGCAACAAGACAAGAGGATGATGCTTTGACGGAAGAAGAAGTAAAACTAAAGCTCTTTGAAGACTACGAGCGCATTCATGGTCTTGTGTTCTCGAAAGAGCATAAGCAGAAGATGATGGACGATTTGGACTTGTATTCATTTATCGAGAAAATAAACGAATATATGGCATTTGGCTACTGCTCGAAGGTGGTATTTAATCAGAATGTTCGAAAACACGCCTAAAATCGTCTGCAATCAATTTTAATACATGGGTGGTATAAATTTATCTAGCTACCACTTAAAAAACGATAAGAGACCCCTTAATTTGAGAATTATAGGGTGTACAAGGAGAAAGTATGAGTAATCAACTACAAACACAAAATAAAAGGGATATTTCAACAGATACAAGTGCCTGGACATTCCAAGATATTAAACGATACTACGACCCACAAGATTTGTTAACAGAAAAACAAATTGGACAAGCTTTATCGCTGATTAAAGGTCGTAACCTCAACCCATTGCTAAACGAGATCTATATCGTAGCTTACAAAAAGAAAAATGGTGGGGCTGAATTTAGCTTAATTGTCTCAAAAGAAGCATTCTTGAAGCGTGCAGCACAAAACCCAAACTATGAAGGCTTTGAAGCCGGAGTGGTAGTTGTTGGCGATTCTGGTGATATGGTAGAGCGAAAAGGAGCGTTGTTACTACCTAACGACACACTTGTTGGTGGTTGGGCAAGAGTTTACCGTAAGAATTTCAAGGTTCCTGTAGAGGTTTTTGTTAGTCGTGAAGAATACGACAAAAAACAAAGCACTTGGAACGCTATGCCAGCTACGATGATTAGAAAGACCGCTCTTGTCAACGCCTTGCGTGAAGCGTTCCCAGAGGATTTAGGAAGTATGTACACTGAAGATGACGGCGGTGAAACATTCGACAGAATCAAGGATGTAACACCACAAGAGACACAAGAGGATGTTAGAGCTCGCAAGATGGCTCAAATCGAACAAATGAAGCAAGAACAATCGCAATTCCAACAAACAAGTGAAAGCAATTCACAACCGGTTGCCAACTCACAAAACGAGCCAGTTCAAGGCGAACTTCTCGACTATTAACGAGGTGTGAACAATGCAAGAATTACAAGTTAATATTGAACAAGCCAAAGTTGAGATTGTAGGGCAAGAGGTTTTTGAAAAAGGCATTGCTGATGTAGTTGCAAAATATCAAAATTACACAGTCACCGCTGGCACTATCAAAGATGACAAAAAAGTCTTAGCTGAATTACGAAAACTAACTAAGCAGATTTCAGACGAACGTATCAAAATCAAAAATGTGTTATCGAAACCAGCGACGGACTTTGAAAAATACATCAAGGAAACAGAGGATCCTCTTAAAAACATCATCAACCAAATCGCAAACGATGTGAAAGAGTTCGAAAATCATCAAAAAGCGCTGAAATTGGACACGGTTAAAAGTTATTTAGCTAACAAAGCCAGCGAATATATGATTGACCCTCGCATTTTCGATGAAAAAGCAACGGAATACATCAAAAATGGCGATTTTATGGCGGATGGTGTAACTCTTAAAAAAGCGACTATGAAGTCACTTGATGACATGGTCACCTTTGAGTACCAAAAGCAACAAGAGTACGAGAAAGCAAAAGCTGCCATTTCTGGGCAATGTGCTGAGTATGGCATGACTGACCAGCCGTATATCCGCATGCTGAAAGATTTGACCTTGGTTGAAGTGCTGGAACAAATCAAAGCAGACTATGAATTCGAAAAACAAAAGGAAGAACTCAGACAGGCTCAAGAACGAGCTGAACAAGAACGCAAGGAACTTCTAGCAGCTCAACAAACCAAACAGCAGGAACAAGCTCCAAAATCAACGGAGACCCAAAATTTCGACCCGGAAACAGGCGAAATCTTGGACGGCGGGCAAATCCCCCAAAATGAGCCAAACGCTCTTGGAGGGGCTAAAAACGACCTAAAACGATATACCCAAAAAATGACTTTGGAGGTATATCTTGTAGATACAAACGACAAAGAGCGGTTCAAGACTGGTCTAAGTCAACTTGGATTTGATTTTAAAAAGAACTATCAAGTCAGCGGTTATCAGCGTATTGAGCCACTGACTCAGGATGAACTCAATGAGCAATGTGGGTGGTAAGTATGGAGGTCAGAGGAATAGAATACTATTGCATGGATTGTGACGAACGCTATATTGAACATTTTATAGATGAACCAGTAATTTGGCATTGTAAGAAGTGCAATAGAGAAGGTGTGCTTATAGAAAGTCGGTGGCTTGAACATGGAAATTAGAGAAGTATCTGACAGCGTAGCCATCTACTCGGACGGCAAGAGATTGCAAGTTATCCACAACTTGGGGGATGAGTTTATCCTAGACCTTGACTATCAGCTGGAGCCATTGCTCAATATTGATAGTCTCACCCAGGATATTGTGGATAGCATTACCCCAGCATTCAGAGTCAGTGGCTTTTGCTCAAGAGGTGGAGAGGATATGCACCGCTTACGCTGGGCTATCCTCCAGTTTGGAGAGTTTGAGCAATTTATCAAAGACTATCAGGATGACTTGCTTGAGTGGTGGAGAAATCCAGGAGGAGAAAGAAATGATTGATTTTATCAAAGATGCTGGAATGGCACTGGTTTGGCTTTTACTAGGGTACTTTATTGGTGAAAGCAACGCCAGAAAAGATAAAAAATAACCAGAAACTAACTGTTTCCAAAACAGAAACAGCTCAAAAATAAACAAGCCGTGCATCCTTGTAAAACTGCGAACTAGAAACGTCAATCGGTCGTGCGACCTTGGACGAGCGACTGCCCGTATTTAGCCAAACTCACACAAAGGCAGTCGCGTTTTTTAAAAAGGAGCAACAAATGCTAAACAAAATCGACATACCAGGAACAAGTATCACACTCGAAATCGTAGATAAGAATATCACGATCACAAACAAGATTGAATATGATATGCAGATGCATTTCAGAAATACTGACGCAGACGCTTCCCTTGATACGAGTGGAGACGTGTTTGAGCCTCTTTATTGGCTAGACATCAGGGTAACACCGAAAACGCCAACAGAGTATCATACGAGCCTTGGAGCCAAGAGAGAAAAACGCCACTTAGCTGAACTTCAGAAGTTCTTCGAGTTTATCGAGAACAACAAACAAAATCTTTTTGATCTCTGTGGATTGAGAGGGGAGCTTAGTTAGGATGAAATTAACCCTAAATATCGAGCCCAAACCGCAAACAAGACCAAGATTCAGCAAGTTTGGAACTTATGAAGACCCTAAAATGAAGGCATGGCGTCGTAAATGCTCGCAATTAATCGAGCAAGAGTATAACGGGCAATTCTTCGACGGACCGATTTCAGTAGATGTCACCTTTTACATGAAGGCACCTTTGAGCGTATCAAAAAAACCTACGCCAAAGGCTAGAGCTAAAACGTGGGACGCATTCAAGGAATTCATGGCTGAAGCGCTTTGGCATGCGAAAACCCCAGACGTTGACAATCTGGTCAAAGCACTCTTTGACAGTATTTCAAAGGCTGGTTACAACAAAGTGGATAAGAAGGGTATCGTCTGGACGGATGACAGTATTGTTTGCGATTTAAGAGCTCGCAAGAAGTACAGTCCTAACCCACGCATTGAATTTGAAATCAAGGAGTTGGAATGAAAAACAATCGACAAAGGAAGGAGATTAATCGAGCAATGAAATATAAAGTTATAGTTTACTACGACAGCATGGAAGACAGTGAGCAAGTCTTCAGCAATGAGAACGATGCTATCAACGAAATGCATAGATTGAGATTGAAATATCGCAACGCACGAAAATATAAGGTAGAAATGGTGGAATGTGATGGATGAATTAGATTACATAAAGAATATGTGTGATAGGTACTTTTTAGAATGTGAAGAACTTTCTAAAGAACCACCTAACAAATGGACAGCATCGGCAGCTAATAAATCAAAAATCAAACGTCTGGGAATTGAACTTAGGCAAGAGATGATTGACTTTGAACGAAAATATTATGTGTGAGACAAACAATGAGTAAACAAAAATTATGC
>SKER01001822.1_pt1 | contig 15936 bp, 16 predicted proteins | sample 4826961 | NCBI WGS metagenome assembly SKER01 (sample SAMN11008804, study PRJNA524170) | human gut metagenome | biome: Human fecal sample; material: Feces; isolation source: fecal sample from pouch patient p47 | host: Homo sapiens | place: Israel: Tel-Aviv | collected 2016-11-16 | reverse complement strand
GTCCGGCGCTCTCAGTCGGTGACGCCAACTTCCTGTCAGTTTCTGTGAATCAGAGTCTTGTTCTTTGCCTTTTTCTGGTTCAGCACTTTAGTCTGCTAAAACTTGTTTTCAATATTAGCACAGAGTTTTTTGATTTTCAAGAGGTTTTATTCAAATTGTCACACATTTTAGCTTTTCATCAAAACAAGATATTTTCAACCTATCGGTTTTGTGTACTTTCACTAATTTCTCCCTGAACTGTGCTTAATGCCTGATCCAGCTGATTATCTGCTTTTGGATTTTCTTCATCATACTGATATTCCACTTCCACATCCGGCTCAACACCTTTTCCATTGATGCTTCTTCCATTTGGGGTATAATACTCAGCAATCGTCACTTTCAGACAGGTTCCATCTCCCAGATCCATCAATTGCTGCACAACACCTTTTCCATACGTTGTAACTCCGACAATCTTCGCTGTTCCATAATCCTGTACTGCACCGCTGAAGATTTCAGATGCGCTGGCACTGTACTGGTTTACAAGAACTGCCATTGGTTTCTTAAATTCATGAGTTCCGTCACAAGTGATTTCGTCTGTCTTTCCATTCTTGTCCTTTGTCGATACAATTGTACCTTCCGGAAGAAGCAGACGCAGCATATTTGTAACTGTATCAAGACTTCCGCCCGGGTTGTTTCTCAGGTCAACAATAAGACCCTGCATTCCCTGCTTTTCAAGATCGTCCAACGCTTCTTTAAACTGGTCATAAGTTACTGTATCAAACTCAGACACTCTGATATAGCCAATCTGGTTCTCCTTCATCTCATACGAAACTGTCTTCACTTCGATCGTATCTCGTGTGGCAGTCAGTTCCAGTTCTTCTCCGTCTCTGAGAACTGTAATCTTTACATCTGTTCCCTTTTCCCCTTTGATCCAGGACACCACCGTATCAAGCTGCTCATCACCAACCTCGTGGTCATCGATTTTCTCCAGGATATCTCCTGCTTTCAGTCCTGCTTTCTCTGCCGGAGAGTCTTCATAGACATTTACAATTGTCGCATAGCCCGTATCCGCATCTTTTGTCAGCGTTGCACCCACACCTGAAAATGTTCCGCTTGTTGATTCCATCAGAGCTTTCGTCTCATCTTCATCATAATAAACAGTGTACTTATCTCCCAGTGCACTCGTATATCCGGAATAAATTCCTTCTGCCAGCTGATCTGTATCAATTTCATCTTCATACAGATAATATTTATCAATCAAAGCATTCAGCTTATTCAGTTTTTTTGATACCTCTTTTTCTGTCACTTTACCAGATGCATAACTGCCGGCTGTGTTCGTAATGACCCTGAATCCCCCAAGGAGAAGCAGGCTGACAAGAACTGTTACAAGAATTCCGGTAACAATCCCGGCTCCATATCCCTTTTTCTTTTTCTGTTCCATTGTCTGTCCCTTTCGCTGTTATTTAAAGAAAAGGACAAAGCAGAATCTTCCACTTTGTCCCCCTTTATTCTTTGAATCACTTTCATGTAAACATGAAAGGAAGATTTTGAATCCCTTTGTCTTACATATAATTATTCGGATTCACTGGTGTTCCGTTAAGCTCCACCTGGAAATGTAGATGTGCTCCGGTTGAATATCCTGTAGAACCAACATATCCAATCTGTTGTCCTTTTGCTACTCTCTGACCGGCACTCACACAAATTGAGCTGTGATGCATATACTTTGTCACCAATCCATTTCCATGGCTTATAACAACCCAGTTTCCCGCACTGTTGCTCCAGCCTGCCGTAATAACTGTTCCGGCTGCTGCTGCATATGTAGGTGTTCCTGTCGGTGCAGCATAATCATTTCCTTTATGTGGTCTTGAGTCAAAAGAACGAACCTCACCGAAATAACTGGACTGGTATGTCATTCCCGGACATGGATGTGTAAAATATCCACTTCCGCTCACTACGTTTCCGCTGGAAGCCGGTCTGGAACTACTGCTTCCGTTACTACTGCTTCCGCTATTGTTCTTCTTTGCCGCCGCAGCAGCTGCAGCAGCCGCCGCTGCCTGCTCTTCCTGAAGACGTTTTGCTGCTTCTGCTTTCGCCTTGAGGTCTGCAAGAAGGTTCGCATTATCTGTAATCTGATTCTGAATCTCCGCAATCTGTGCTTCCTTACTGCTGATCAGTGTCTGCGCCTCTGTCTGCTGACTCACCAAACTGGTCTGCAATGTATTCAGTTTCTCATACTCCTCTTTAAGCTTTGCTTCCTTTTCTTCTACAGCTTTCACCGTTTCCTGAAAAGCAACAAGCATATCTCTGTCATAGGAAGAAAGCTTTGATACATACTCCGCTTTATTGAGCAGATCACCAATATTGCTGCTGGACATCAGTATCTCAAGGAACTGGGTATTACCACCCTCATACATGAATTTGATTCTCTTCTTCATGCTGTTATACTGATCATCCTCATCAACCTTCGCCTGTACAAGCTCTTCCTCAGCTGTTGAAATTTCAGTTTCCTTGGCACTTAATTCTTCCTGCGTCTTGTTCATCTGGTCAATGATGGAATTAAGTTTCTCAGCAAGTGTATCTTTTTCAGCCTGAGCTGCACTCTTCTGTGATTGCAGCTCATCTGCTTTTTTCTGCGCTTCATCAATTGTCACAGCACCGGAAGTAATTGTCATTGACAGCATCATTCCGACTGACAGAACCAGTGCTGTCACCTTTCTCATCCGTCTTTTCATAGGTATCTCCTATTACACTCTTAAGTGCTTACGAACAGTAAAGTAACTTCCGAGGAATCCAATTCCAATTCCCATTACCAGCCCAATCGGCAGCAAATAGATATATACATTTCCAACCGGAAGGAATGTAATGATATTCTTCAGAATACTAAACTTCTCCATAATATATACTACAGCCTTGTCATAAAGGAAATATAGCAGGGCAAGCGGAATTGCTGCACCGAATAATCCAATGATCAGACCTTCGATCACGAATGGTGATCTTACTACAAAGTCCTTCGCTCCAATATATTTCATGATTGCAATCTCTTCTTTTCTGACAGTAATACCTGTTGTTACCGTATTACTGATCAAGAAGATCGATACTCCGAGAAGAATTGCGATAATCGCAATTGAAACATATGCAACAAGCATATTCACACTGGAAAGTGTGTTCGCTACAACATCTGACTTATTGACCTGTCTGACTCCGTCCAGACTCTGTGCAAATTTAACCAGATCCTGCTGCGTAGCTGAAAGAGACTTACTCTTCGCAATCAGATCCTTATTATCACCTTTTACCGTCTTCATGTAGACTTCATAGTTATCTGAACCTGCCAGCGGGTTATCATCCTTAAAACCTTCTGCAAGCTCCGGGTTGTCTCCAAAATACTCTTTCTGGAACTCTGCCCATGCATCATCTGCTGACACATACTTCACTTCCGAAACATCATCACGGGACTCAAGCTGCTCACCGATCTCTTTCTTCTGTTCCTCTGTTGCGTCATCATTAAAGAATACGGTGATTGCAACACCTTCTTCTGCGCTTTTAATAATATACTGGAAGTTAACAAGTATCGAGAAAAACAATCCAAACAGGAAAATACATGCTGACATCGTCGCTATGGATGCGAGTGAAAACATCTTGTTTCTCCAGATATTCTTAACGCCCTGCTTTCCAACGTATCCAAATGTACTAATCCTCATCTATATACCCACCTTTTTTCTCATCACTGACGATTACGCCCTGCTTCATAGTAATGACGCGTTCGTTCATCTCGTTTACGATCTCCTGGTTATGTGTAACAACAAGTACTGTTGTTCCACGCTCATTTGCCTCTTTCAGCAGACTCATGATCTCCCATGAGTTTGTCGGGTCAAGGTTTCCTGTCGGCTCATCCGCCAGCAGAATGGCAGGTTCATTTACAATTGCTCTTGCAATCGCTACTCGCTGCTGCTCTCCACCTGAGAGTTCCTTTGGGAATGACTTATACTTCTGTGCAAGTCCTACCAGTGACAGAGCTGCCGGCACCTTCTTCTTGATTACACGGGTCGGTGTCTCAGTCACACGCAGTGCGAATGCAATATTCTCATAAATATTACGATCCTTCAGAAGACGGAAATCCTGGAACACAACTCCAAGTCCTCTTCTGTATTTAGCAATGTTTCTGTGTTTCATACGGTTCAAATTCTGGCCGTTGACGATAATTGTACCCTCGGTCGGATTCAACTCTTTCATGATCAATTTGATCAATGTAGACTTACCTGATCCACTGTCACCAACGATGAATACAAATTCTCCGCGCTCAATCTTCACGGAAACTCCATTCAAGGCTGCGTGACCTTTGGAATACTCCTTCGTCACATTCCTTAATTCAATCATATGTTCCTCCTAAAACTTATCTATACTCCTACGGTTCTAGTACTCTAATGTCTCCATATACTTCATATACTTTACTACCATTAAGGCAATCTTGAAAGTAATGGCATCCTCAAACACACGCAGATCCAGACCGGTACTCTTCTGAAGCTTATCCAGTCTGTATACCAGTGTATTTCTGTGGATATAGAGCTGTCTGGATGTCTCTGATACATTAAGGCTGTTCTCAAAGAACTTATTGATCGTTGTCAATGTCTCTTCATCAAAGTCATCCGGAGATTTTGCTTCGAAAATCTCTTTGATAAACATCTTACAAAGTGGCAGTGGCAGCTGATAGATCAGACGACCGATTCCAAGTGTTGTATAAGCAACGATATCCTTCTCATCAAAGAAAATCTTACCTACATCAAGTGCAAGTTTCGCCTCTTTGTATGACTTGGATACTTCCTTGATATCACTTACGATGGTTCCGTATGCAATATGGATCTGCTCGTCGCCTCCCTCTGCCTGGAGCGTATCCAGCATCTCTTTCGCCATCTTCTCAAGTTCCTTATTGCCGTCCTTATCTGAGAGTTCTTTCACAACAATAATATTCTTCTCATCAACAGCTGTGATAAAGTCTCTTGACTTTCCTCCCAGAAGATTTCTCACATTATCAAGTGCAGCACTGTCTTTCTCGTGCGATGTTTCAATAATAAAGATAACACGTTTTACTTCTGTGTCAATATGTAATTTCTTTGCACGATTGTAAATATCAACCAAAAGAAGGTTGTCTAAAAGAAGATTTTTGATAAAGTTATCTTTGTCAAAACGCTCCTTATAGGCTACAAGCAGACTCTGGATCTGAAATGCCGCAATCTTACCGAGCATATACACATCTTCTGTCTCGCCATCTGCAAGCAAAACATATTCCAAACGCTGTTCGTCAAAGATCTTAAAGAACTGGCATCCCTGGATCACCTGGCTGTCTGCCGGGGATTCAACAAAAGAAAGAACCGCTTCCCCACAATCTTTTGCCATATCAAATGTTGCTGCAAGTTCCTTGCCTTCTGTGTCGAGTACACAGAAATCAACCCTTGATATTCCCTTTAATCCTTCAATAGTGTTTTGAAGTATCTGATTCGAAATCATCCTTTTTTCCTCCACTCTGTACGATGTATTGCTGATTACAGCAAACTGTAAGTAGTAACACGCATGTGCATATTCCACAATTTTTTTGTATGCATTATTTATCCGTACACATACCCTTATATTATATTAAGGCAAAACAGCAAAAAAAGAAAGAGGAAATCCATCTTTTTTATGCATTTCTTAGTCGAATCTATGAAATATTCACATTTTTATCTTTTAGCATTCTTCACAAAGACTAATTCTGCTTCTCTACTTTATAGCGAAATACTTTCTTTACTAACATTCTCTTTATCCGGCTTGTCATCTTTCTGTCGTCAAAGCTGCGCATCAGAACTGATCCACAGCCAATCCAGACTCTTGTGTCGATCAATGCCCGGTTCTGTTCAATAAAATCTTCCTGCGCCGGCGATGGAAGGACTGATAAAATACAATCTGCCTCTGAGCCATTGACTGCATTCACTATTCCATGGATCCTGTCTGCATCTGTCAACTCTCCGTCTTCCAGATGGATCACGGCATCTCCTACCACACGGATTCCCTGATTATACCTTGCAAGAGCTTCCTCTGCTTTTACCAGTTCCTCCTGACTGGCTGCCAGAAGATAGATCTTATGATGGTTCTTCTGTAAATATTTCAAAAACATTCTTAAGAATAATTTATTATCCGTCTCACGCAGCAATCTTGCATCATCCGTTTTCGCTGCCTCAAGAATCTCTACACTTCCCGGAAGGACAAGATCCTGCATTGAAACCTTTTTTTTCCACTCCGGATTTTCATGTTCTTTCATCAGAGATTCCATCGATACAAGTTCAATGGTATTGACGGAATCGCCTTTCATGAATCCGATTGCCTGCATCATTGCTTCTTTTGCCTTGATGCAGGAAATCTCCACATCAAATATTGAAATTTTTTCTGTCATTTATGCCACCAAAGTTATCACTTTCCAAAAGACTCTGCGAATTCTAACGCAAAATAATTTCTCCCAATTCTGTCTATTTTACCAAATTTATCCTGATTTGTCAAAAGCTGTGTCATTCAAAATTTTACTTTTGTTTATCTTTCATCATTTTTATCCGCAATTTTTGTCTGTTTTTTTATCTCTCGTCTTCTTCCAGTGACCATTCCGCCAATCCGTCCTGTCTCTTTTGATGTTAATGACTTCCACCCATCCTGCATCACGCGATCTAAAAGGCCTAATTCTTCTGCTATCTCATACTTCAGTTTTTCTTCCGGTTCAAGTTCTGTAAGATTGATTGTCTTTTCCTTTTTTCTTCCCATACTTCTTATTGCTGCATACAGCATCCTCCTTTTCAGAAGTATTTACAGGAAAAGAAATTTTATTCGCCACTTACATGAATCGCACCAAGAACCTCTCCGATCGGAGCCGATATTACAAGCTCTGCCCGGACAGTTCTGGCTGTTTCTGATTTATTAATCACAACAAGGTGTTTTCCGTGAAAATAATCAATAAAACCGGCTGCCGGATAAACAACAAGGGAAGTACCTCCGATGATCAGCATGTCGGCTGATGAAATTGCTTCGACTGCCCCTTGGATCGTCTTCTGGTCAAGTCCCTCTTCATAAAGTACTACGTCCGGCTTAATCATCCCGCCGCAGCTGCATCTCGGAATTCCTTCTGAATTCTTCACATATTCCGCATCATAGAACTTCCCACATTTCATACAGTAATTTCTGTGGATGCTTCCATGAAGTTCATAGACGTTTCTGCTTCCTGCCGCCTGATGCAGTCCATCAATATTCTGTGTCACAACAGCCTGCAATTTTCCGGCCTGCTCCAATTCTGCCAGTTTCAGATGGGCAGCATTTGGCTTCGCATCCAAAATCATCATCTTCTCTTTATAAAACTCATAGAATGCTTCCGGATATTTCATAAAAAAGCTATGACTGACCACCTGTTCCGGTGAATACTTATATTTCTGATGATAAATTCCTGTTGCACTTCGAAAATCCGGAATATTACTTTCTGTTGATACACCGGCTCCTCCGAAAAACACGATCCGGTTACTCTCATCAATCATTGCCTGCAGCTGCTCAATCTCTTTCTCGTACATCTTGCATACTCCTTTCTCAAACCACACTTGCCAGATTCCTGTCACCTTAAGGCACACTGCCTTCTGCACCGGCGAAATGTTTACAAGGACTTTCCTAATATAGAACAAAGAATGTGCAAAGGCACATTCTTGCGCCTGCGGCGGTCGCTTGCGACACCTACCTTGTACGCCGCAGTGCGCATCCTTAGCGGAGCGTTTTTAATATATTAGGAAAGCACTTTCCTAATATATTAAAAAGACAGGTCCGTCCTTCACCTGCATTCAGCTGTGTCTGACTCCCTGTCTTTTCTTAAGTAAACCTGTTCCCGGTACGTCCGGAAAGCGATCTTATATCTTTTATTTATATCTTACAGATCGATTTTTCCTGTTGTATCTCCGTTAACAACATAATATGCTGCTGACTCTTCCGGTTTCAGATAAATCTTAACATCTTTCATGTCTCCGACTTTATTCTTCAAATCCTTTGTCCATACATCTTTGACTTTCTTAAGGATCTCTTTCTCTGTATACTCTTTACCAGAGAACTGAAGGAAGAATTCTGTCTTCAGCTCAGCTTTCTTTGTAGTCTTGGCTGCTGTCTTCTTAGCTGCTGCTTTCTTTACAGTCTTCACAGCCTTTTCAGCTGTATCTTCCGCTTTTGCTGCAACCTTCTTAGCTGCCTTCTTCACTGTCTCTTTCACTTCTTCTGCCTGAACTTCTGGTGTATCTACCAGCACTGCTGCCTTTGTTTCAAGTTTCTTTGTTGTGTCTTTCTTTGTCTCGATTGCTTTCGCAGCTGCTGTCTCTTTCTTCTCTGTCTTTACTGTTGCTGTTTCAGCTTTTGTTGTTGAAGATGTCTTCTTTGTTACCATACTTGTTTCCCTCCTAAAATATACACCCAAGTATATTGGCACTACCTCATTACAATGTTATTCTTAACGCGAAATAATAACAAGAACTTTTGTCCGTAATGATAAATTATTCACGATACAGATTATTGTAACTCATTTTTGACAAAACGTCAAATTTTCCTTGATAATTATCATTTTATTCCTCTGAAGAATATCCCCTGAAAAATTCTGAAAGTCCGTCCAATGTCTTCATAAGAACCGGAATCTCTTTTTCATCCAGTCTGTTCAGCACAGCATTTGTCATCTCCCTGTGAAACTCCTCGTGATGATAGTAAGCCTTCTCCCCTTTTTCTGTCAGCCAGATATACACTACTCTTCGGTCCTCTTCACCGCGGGCACGCATTACATACTTCTTGTTTACCAGCCCATTCACCGCTGTGGTCAAAGACCCTGCCGTAATCTTCATCTTCTTTGCCACTACAGACATCGTTGTCTTTCCTGAAACACCGATTGCTTCTATTATATGCATATCGTTGTTTGTGATGTCTTTAAACTCCTCTGTAATGATTGCCTTTTTCTCCAGCTCCCAGATTTCATTAAATAAATGTACCAGAATGTCATTGATGGTATTATACGCATCCATCTTTTTTCCTCCTCGTCTTCTACTGTTCTCTGATCTCTTCAAACAGCTCTTCTCTATTGAATCTTCCGGGATCACTTTCATTCTGGTCTGCTATCTTAATTCAGACAATACCATGTTTTCTATCTCTTACATTCGACGAAATCTGTCGTATCTTCTATCTGTCAGTTGTTTTTCTGAAAGGCTTCCATATTGTTCAAGGAAATGTTCCATCTTCTCTTCCAGTTCACAAAGCACAGGAACCATCGTATCTTCCCGGTACACTTCAGGCTCGCAAATTATTTCTTCGATCACCTTAAGTTCCTTAAGATCTGCTGCTGTCAGACGCATCACTCCTGCCGCCTCTGACGCTCTCTTGCTGTCTTTCCACAAAATGCTTGCAAACCCTTCCGGTGAAAGTACTGAATACACTGCATTCTCCATCATCCACACTTCATCTGCAACTGCAAGTGCAAGCGCACCGCCGCTTCCACCTTCTCCGATTACAATTGAAAGAACCGGCACTTTCAAAGCTGACATCTCATACAGATTCCGGGCAATTGCCTCACCCTGTCCACGCTCTTCTGCCTCCATTCCGCAGAAAGCCCCCGGAGTATCCACAAAACAGATGACCGGACGCTGGAACTTCTCTGCCTGTTTCATCAGACGCAGTGCTTTTCTGTAACCTTCCGGAGACGGCATTGCAAAATTCCGTTCCAGATTCTCTTTCGTTGTCTTTCCTTTGCACTGAGCGATCACAGTAACCGCTTTTCCATGAAAATACGCAATTCCGCCTACTACTGCCGGATCATCCTTATAATATCTGTCTCCATGTAATTCTACAAAATCTGTAAACAATCTGTCAATATAATCCTTACCGACCGGGCGTTCTTTTTCCCTGGATTTCAGAACACGCTCCCAGGCTGACACATTTTCTTTTCCTGCAGATATGTTTTTTCTGTTCTCCTTTTTCTTTTCCGGACATTCTTCTTTCTTTTCATCTGTAAACGTATGCATTTTCAGAATCTGCCCCAGTACTTCCTTCATCTCATCCCTGGTTACGATCTGATCAACAAATCCATGCTCAAGAAGGAATTCAGCTCTCTGGAATCCTTCCGGCAATTTCTGTCCGATCGTCTGCTCGATCACACGCGGACCGGCGAATCCGATCAAAGCTCCCGGTTCTGCAAGAATGATATCTCCAAGCATAGCAAAACTTGCTGTGACACCTCCCGTAGTTGGATCCGTCAATACCGGAATATAAAGAAAGCCTGCATCACTGTGGCGTTTCAGTGCCGCTGAAGTCTTTGCCATCTGCATCAGGGAAATGATTCCCTCCTGCATACGTGCGCCTCCGGAACAGGTAAAAAGAACAACAGGAAGCCTCTCCTCTGTTGCACGCTCGACTGCACGGGTAATCTTTTCTCCTACCGCATGTCCCATACTGGCCATCATAAATCTTCCGTCACAGACCCCGATCACAACTGGATATCCACAGATTGTTGCTTTTCCTGTAACAACCGCTTCATCAAGCCCTGTCTTTACTCTTAAAGCTTCGACTTTTTCTGTATACCCCCGGAAATCCAACGGATTCTCCGGTCTTTCCCCTTCATCGATCTTTGCATCCCATTCTTCAAAAGAGCCTGCGTCTGTCACAAGCTCAATTCTCTTATATGCCGGAATACGAAAGTATCCATGACATTTAGGACAAATATATTTTCCGTTGATTACTTCATCTGTTAAGATTGCTGCACCGCATTTATTACATTTTTTCAAGATTCCTTCCGGTGCTTCCGGCTTTCTTCTGTTTCGTGAATGAATCGAAGTGATCTTCTCTCCGGTCTTTTTAAACATATTATGCAGTCTCATTCATCATTCCTCCGATAAACTCCACATCAATATCTCCAGATATGAATTTTTTATGATTCAAAATCTCATACTGATAATCAATATTTGTATCCACACCTTCAATAATAACTTCGCCAAGTGCGCTTCTCATTTTACGGATAGCCTCTTCTCTGTCGTCAGCATGTACGATCAATTTAGCAAGCATGGAATCATAATAAGGCGGAACTTCATATCCTGTGTAAATCGCACTGTCTACACGTACGCCTTCACCACCCGGGAAATGTACATCTGTGATTTTTCCAGGAGACGGGCGGAAATTCTTTTCCGGGTTCTCTGCATTGATCCTACATTCGATCGCGTGACCTGTGATCTTGATGTCTTTCTGCTGAAGTTTTAGTCTCTGTCCGTCTGCAATCTTAATCTGCTCTTTGATCAGATCGATTCCTGTCACCCATTCTGTCACCGGATGTTCTACCTGGATTCTTGTATTCATTTCCATAAAGTAAAAGGCTCCACTCTTTTCTAAGAGAAATTCAATCGTTCCGGCATTCGTATAATGAGCTGCCTTCGCCGCTTTCACAGCCGCTTCTCCCATCTTCTGTCTCAATTCCGGTGTCAGTGCTTCTGACGGAGATTCCTCGATCATCTTCTGATGATTTCTCTGAATGGAACAGTCTCTTTCTCCAAGATGGACCACATTTCCATACTTATCTGCAAGAATCTGAAATTCTATATGACGCGGATGTTCTACAAAATGTTCCAGATACATTGTTCCGTCTCCGAATGCCATCTGCGCTTCTTTCTGTGCTGTCTGGAAACTTGCCTGGAACTCGTCCGGTGTCTGTGCGACACGCATTCCTTTTCCTCCACCGCCAAGTGCTGCCTTAACGATGATTGGATAACCAATCTCACCAGCGATCTTCTCACCTTCTTCTACGGTATAGACAGGCTCCTTGCTTCCCGGAATAACCGGAACACCTGCTTCCACCATCGTATTTCTTGCAACGGATTTATTTCCAAGAGCACTGATCACCTTTGAATCCGGTCCGATATATGTGATCTTGCACTGTTCACACAGTTCTGCAAATTTGCTGTTTTCAGAAAGGAATCCGAATCCCGGATGGATTGCATCTGCGCCGGACACAAGTGTTGCACTGATGATATTCTGCATATTCAGATAACTTTCTGCGGATGGAGCAGGACCTATACAGACTGCTTCATCTGCGAGCTGGGTATGCAGCGCATCTTTATCTGCCTCAGAGTAAACAGCAACCGTACGGATTCCCATTTCTCTGCAGGCGCGGATCACCCGGACTGCAATCTCCCCTCTGTTCGCAATTAAAATCTTCTCTATCATTTCTTCTGCTCCTGATTTTTTTATTCTCCAACCATAAATGTAAGTTCTGCCGTAACAACGACCTTTCCGTTAACTGTTGCCACAGCTTCTCCTACGCCTACCGGTCCTTTTCTTTTAATAATCTTTGTCTCTAATTTCAACTGATCTCCCGGAAATACCATTCCTTTGAATCGACATTTTTGTACACCACCGAAGAATGCAATCTTTCCCTGATTCTCCGGTACACTTAAGATTGCCACAGCTCCTGTCTGAGCAAGTGCCTCAAGAATCAGAACTCCCGGCATTACTGCTTTCTGTGGGAAATGCCCACGAAAGAAATCCTCATGATAAGAAACACCTTTGTATCCAATTGCATATTCTCCCGGAACATAATCTTCAATCTTATCAATCAAAAGAAATGGATGTCTGTGCGGAATGATTTCCTGAATCTGTTCTACATTTAAACTATTCATATCTGAATTCCTTTCTTAAACAATTCTAAAAATCGGCTGGCCGTATTCTACCGGTTCTCCGTTCTCTACAAGAACTTCTGCAACTGTACCGGCACATTCACTCTCAATCTCATTCATAAGTTTCATCGCTTCTATGATTCCGACAACCTGTCCGGCTTCGACCTTGTCACCAACCTTAACAAAACTCGGTGCATCCTCTGCCGGTGCTGCGTAGAAAGTTCCAACCAGAGGTGAAACGATCAGTTCACCTTCTGTTTCTTTTATCACTTCCTGATGCTCTTCCTGTGTGTGATCCGCTTCATTTCCTGGATTTTGCAGAATTTCTGCTGTCTGAAGACCTGCTGTGACAGTTCCTGTCACCGGAACTACTCCCGGACTCTGTATAATCTCCACCTTCTGCTGTTCTTTCTTCAGATTCAGCTTTGTTCCATTTTCTTCATATTTAAAATCTGTAAGCTCAGAAGCAGAGACTGCTTCAATCAACTTCAATATTTCTTCCATCTTCATCTTCGCTTCTCCTTACTCTTCGAAACGTTTTACAAGAAGAGACACATTGTGCCCACCAAACCCAAGAGAATTAGAAATCACACAGTTCACTTCTTTCTCTACCGGTGCGCCTACTGCATAATTCAATCCACATTCCGGATCTACATTCTTTGTACCAACTGTCTGATGGATGAAATTATCCAGAATACTCTTTACGCAGACAACAAATTCTACTGCTCCTGCTGCTCCAAGAAGATGACCGATCATAGATTTTGTTGAATTGACAACTACATTTTCGGCTGCATCTCCTAATGCATAACAGATCGCACGCGTCTCAAAGAGGTCATTGTGATGTGTACTTGTTCCATGGGCATTGATATAATCCACTTCTTCCGGTGCCACACCAGCCTCTTTCATTGCAAGTTTCATCGCCATTCCGGCTCCTTCTCCATTTTCTGCCGGAGATGTAATATGATAAGCGTCTCCTGTAGAGCCGTATCCAGCGAGTTCTGCGTAAATCTTCGCGCCTCTCGCTTTCGCGTGTTCAAGTTCTTCCAGAACTACGATTCCGGCTCCTTCTCCGAGGACAAATCCATCCCTGTCCTGATCAAACGGACGGGAAGCTGTCATTGGATCTTCATTTGTAGACAGTGCTGTCAACGCAGTAAATCCTGCAATTCCAGTCGGACAGATACAGCTCTCTGTACCCCCTGCAACACAGACATCCAAGTCACCATACTGAATCGCACGGAGTGCATCTCCGATACTGTTAGATCCTGATGCACATGCTGTCACGACATCTGTACATTTTCCTTTCAGTCCAAGCTGGATGGATACATTTCCTGCTGCCATATTTGAGATCATCAACGGAACCATCAATGGATTTACACGCGCCGGTCCTTTTGTCTGGATCTTGTCGTAATTCTGCTCTACACAGCTGAGACTTCCGATACCTGAACCGATGATCGTTCCCACACGGTAAGGATCTTCCTGCTCCATATCAAGTCCCGCATCCGCAAATGCTTCCTTTGCTGCTGCAACCGCATACTGGGAGAACAATTCCATTCTCTTTGCTGCCTTGAAATCCATTCGTTCTTTTCCAACGAAATCTTTCACTTCTGCTGCCAGCTTAACCTTATAATCTGTTGTATCGAATTTTGTGATCGGACCAATTCCAACTTTACCTGTTTTGATTCCGTTCCAGAATTCTTCTACTGTATTTCCAATCGGTGTCACCGCACCCATTCCGGTTACAACAACTCGTCTCTTCATTTTCCTACTCCTTCTATTCTTACATCGCCATTCCGCCGTCGACATGCAGCGTCTGGCCTGTGATATAACGTGCTTCATCAGAAGCAAGAAATGCCGCCGCATTCGCAATATCTTCTGTCTCTCCAAACTTTCCAAGAGGGATCTGGGCTGTTGCTCCTTCTTTCACCTTCTCTGAAAGTACTTCTGTCATCTCTGTGTTAATAAATCCCGGAGCGATCGCATTTACGGTAATTCCTCTGGAAGCCAGTTCTCTTGCCGCACTCTTTGTGAGTCCGATCACACCAGCCTTTGATGCGGAATAATTAGCCTGTCCTGCATTTCCAAGAACTCCTGATACAGAAGACAGGTTAATAATTCTTCCGGATCTCTGACGCAGCATCTGTCTTGAGACTGCACGGATACAATGGAATGTCCCTTTCAGATTTGTGTCAATCACAGCATCAAAATCCTCTTCTGCCATCTTCATAAGCAGTCCGTCTCTTGTAATTCCTGCGTTGTTCACAAGGATATCTATTCTTACGAATTCTTTAATGATTGTCTGAAACATCTCATCACAAGATGCTGCATCTGCCACATCACACTGCATGATCTGTGCTGTTCCGCCTGCAGATTCAATCTCTGTTTTCACTTCCTGCGCGCGCTCTTTCGATCCATTATAATTGATCACTACTGCTGCGCCCTCCTGTGCCAGACGCAGCGCGATCGCTCTTCCGATTCCTCTGGAAGCACCTGTCACTACCGCAACTTTCCCTGTCAGTCTGTCTAACATAATTCATTTACCACCTTATCTACATCTTCCCAGGTTCCGACGTTATACACTTTCACCTCACGGTTTATCTTTCTCAAGAAACCAGCCAGTGTTCTTCCAGGTCCGATCTCAACAAATGTATCTACACCGTCCGCAATCAGAAGTTCCATGCTCTGCTGCCAGCGTACGGAAGATGCCACCTGACGCGCAAGCAGTTCTTTTGTCTTTGTAATATCAGTTACATATTCTGCTGTCACATTCGTCACATATGGGATCTGGAGATCAGAAAAATCTACCTGTTCCAGTTCTTTTCCAAGTTCTTCTCCGGCCTGCTCCAAGAGGGAAGAATGGAACGGTCCACTGACATTAAGCGGAAGGACTCTCTTTGCTCCGGCTTCCTTCAGTGCATCTGCTGCCTGTTCCACATCTTCCTTCCACCCTGTAATCACAATCTGTCCCGGACAATTGTAGTTGGCGATCATTACACCACTTCGATCTGCCAGCACTTCCTCAATCTTTCCGGCATCCAGTCCGAGAACCGCTGCCATGGCTCCCTGACCACCCGGTACTGCATTCTGCATCAAAATACCGCGTTTTCTTACTGTTGTGATTGCATTTTCTGTGCTCATTCCTCCTGCTGAAGCAATCGCACAATATTCACCCAGGCTTAAGCCTGCTGTGACATCCGGGGCGAATCCCCGTTCTCTTAATACCTTCTCCATTGCCATACAGACAGTCACAAGTGCTGCCTGTGTATATTCTGTCTGATCC
>SKER01001812.1_pt1 | contig 15995 bp, 10 predicted proteins | sample 4826961 | NCBI WGS metagenome assembly SKER01 (sample SAMN11008804, study PRJNA524170) | human gut metagenome | biome: Human fecal sample; material: Feces; isolation source: fecal sample from pouch patient p47 | host: Homo sapiens | place: Israel: Tel-Aviv | collected 2016-11-16 | reverse complement strand
CCACGCCAAGGCCGCAAACGTGCCGATCGTGGTCGCCGTTAACAAGATCGACAAGCCGGGCGCCAACCCCGACCGCGTGCGCCAGGAGCTCGTCGAGTACGGCGTCATCCCCGAGGACTGGGGCGGACAGAACATGTTCGTCAACGTTTCGGCGAAGAAGAAGCTGCACATCGACGACCTGCTCGAGACCATCCTGCTGCAGGCCGACGTGCTCGAGCTTCGTGCCAACCCCGATGCGCTGGCCTCCGGCTTCGTCATCGAGGCCAACCTCGACAAGGGCCGCGGCCCTGTGGCCACCGTGCTCGTGCAGCGCGGCACGCTGCATCCGGGCGATACCGTCGTCGCCGGCACGTCCTACGGACGCGTCCGTGCGCTGGTCGACCCGCGCGGTCAGCATGTCGAGGGCGCTGCGCCTTCCTACCCGGTCGAGATCCTGGGCCTGAACAGCGTCCCGGTCGCCGGCGACGAGTTCCGCGTGTTCGAGGACGAGCGCGATGCCCGCAAGCTGGCCGAGGAGCGCGCGCTGCGCGCACGCCTGGCCGAGCAGGAGACCAAGTCGCATATGAACCTGGACGACCTGTTCAACCGCATCGAGGAGGGCAAGCAGACCGACCTGAACCTTATCGTGAAGGCCGACGTGCAGGGCTCCATCGAGGCGCTGCGCGACGCGTTCAACAAGATGGACCAGTCCGAGGTCAAGATCAACATCGTGCACTCCGCGGTCGGCGGCATCACCGAGACCGACGTCACGTTGGCTGCGGCTTCCGACGCCATCATCATCGGCTTCAACGTGCGCCCGACCGGCAAGTCCAAGCAGCAGGCCGAGAAGGAGAAGGTCGACGTTCGCCTGTACCGCGTCATCTATCAGGCCATCGAGGACATCAATGCGGCCCGTGTGGGTCTGCTCAAGCCCGAGATCGTCGAGGAGGACACCGGTACCGCCGAGGTTCGCGAGACCTTCAAGGTCCCGAAGGTGGGCACCATCGCCGGTTGCTACATCACCGACGGCGAGCTGCACCGCGACGATAAGATCCGCCTCGTGCGCGAAGGCACCGTCATCTTCGAGGGCGAGCTTGCATCCCTGAAGCGCTTCAAGGACGACGTGAAGGCCGTCAAGCAGGGTTACGAGTGCGGCATCGGCATTGCCGGTTACCAGGACCTCAAGGTCGGCGACACCATCGAGGGCTACACCATCAAGGAAGTCGAGCGCACCGAGTAATCAACGTTAGCCGCCCGCCTGGGCGGCGGGCTCGGCATTTGAAAGGGCTCCGGCATTCGATCCGGCTCCCGACGCCGCAAGGTACGTTCCCGTATGCACGGGTCTTGCGGTGACGGAGCGGATTCGAGGCCGGGGCCCTTCTCGCTACCTTCGAGGTGCCCTATACTTCATGTATCCAAACCTGACCCTTCAGAGGAGCTGTATCTATGAAGCAAGGTTCCACCAATCGTAAAGTCAATCAGCAGGCGCGCGAGGTCATCGCGTCCATCCTGCTTTTCGAGATCTCCGACCCGCGCCTGTCGCTGGTCACCATCACGGGCTGCGAGGTCAGCTACGACCGCAGCGTCTGCAACGTTTTCTACACCGCTGATCGCGGCGAATACGAGGAAGTCGCCGAAGCCTTCGAGAAGGCCTCGGGCCGCATCCGCTCGCTCATGGCGCGTCAGCTTTCCTGGCGTGTGGCGCCGGCGCTGCGCTTCATCTTGGATAAATCCGTGGATGAGGCCGAGCGCATCGCATCCGCCCTTGAGCGCGACGCCGAGCGCAATCGCGAATCGGCTGCCATCGCCGCCGAGCGCGAGGCCATCGAAGCGGCCGAAGAAACCGATCAGGAATAGCGGGGGATCGCCGCTATGACCGTAACCCCTCAAACGAACTGCACGCTCGAGCAGCTTGCCGATGCTCTGCGTCCGCTGGACGACTTCGTCATCTGCGGCCATGTTAGCCCCGATGGCGACTGCCTAGGCTCCCAGCTCGGCCTTGCCGCCGCGTTGCGCCAGCTCGGCAAGCGCACGACCTGCGTGCTGGTCAAGGACGAGCCCATCGAGGAGAATCTGCTGCAGCTGCTGCCGGGAGCTGCCGATATGGTGCCGGCGTGCGAGTATGACGGCCCTGTCGGCGCCTTCGTCGGCGTGGACGTTCCCACGCGCGAGCGCATCGGCCAGGCGGCGTGCGGCATCCTCGATCGCGCGCAGGCCTCGTTCACCATCGACCATCATGCGGTCGACGAGCGTATGTGCGAAATGGCCTACGTGGATCCCGATGCTGCTTCCACCACCTTGCTCATCTGGGAGCTTTCGGGGATGCTCGGCGTCTCGCGTTCCGGCGATCTGGTCACGTGCTGCTACACGGGCCTGGTCACCGATACCGGTCGCTTCCAGTATCAGAACACCGATGCCCGCTGCATGCGGCTCGCATCCCAGATGGTCGAGGAGGGCGCCGATCCGGCATCCATTTCGCGAGCGGTATTCCAGAACCGCACGCTTGCCTCCATGCAACTTGAAGCCCAGGCGGTCTCGCGCGCGGAGTTCCATGAGCGGGAAGGGTTCGCCATCAGCTACCTTACGCTTGCGGACTTCGCCCGTTTCAAAGCCGTGAAATCGGATGCCGAGCCGGTCATCAACGCGCTGCGTTCCATCGCCGGCGTCAACGTCGCCTGCATGTTGCGCCAGCACGAGGATTGCATCCGAGGCAGCCTTCGCGCGAAAGACGATACCGATGTGTCCGCCATCGCTCGCAGCTTCGGCGGCGGCGGGCACGTTGCCGCGGCAGGCTTCACCATGCATTGCAGCATGCAGGAAGCCGTGGATCAGGTGCGTGCGGCGCTGCAAGAGGCGGTGTGCGCCAGGTGAAGCGAGGAGAATCGGGGCTGTCGCTGGTAGTCGGCGTCGACAAGCCCAGCGGCATGACGTCCCATGACGTGGTCAATCGCTGCCGTCGCATCTTCGGCGAGAAGCGCGTCGGCCATACGGGCACGCTCGACCCGCTGGCAAGCGGCGTGCTGCCCATTTGCATCGGTCCCGCCACCAGGTTGGGCGCGTATCTTACCGGGCACGATAAAGCGTATCGGGCCACTATCGCGTTCGGCGTGGGGACCGACACCGACGATTGCGAGGGTACGGTCACACGCACCGGTGAAGCGCCGGTGGAAGTCGGTGACCGTAGCTTTGCGGAGCAGGCGGTCGAGCAGATGCTCGGGCCGCAGAAGCAGATGCCGCCGGCGTATTCCGCCATCAAGGTAAATGGGAAGAAGTCCTACGAGGCTGCTCGCGAAGGCCATATCATCGAGCTTTCCCCGCGTGATATCGAGGTGTATTCGGCGAAGCTCATCGCCGTTCGCCCGGGCGTGGGGGAGCAGCTTCCCGAGTGGGATGTCGAGTTCCGCGTGTCGAAGGGCACCTATATCCGCGCGTTGGCGCGCGATCTTGGCCACAAGATCGGGTGCCCGGCTCATCTGGCTGCGCTCAGGCGCTTGGAGGTCGGCGGCCTCACGCTTGACGAGTGCGTGCCGCTCGAGGCGCTTGAGGAGCTCAAACTGCGTGCCGCTTTGGACCCGGTGCGTTTGCTAGGAGTCCGCTTCGCTTACGTGGAGGGCGCTGCCGCCCAGGCCGTGGGCAACGGCAATGCGCTCCGTGCGGCCGATTGCCAGCTGTTCGAGCGCAGGCGTACCACGGCCCAGGCAGAGATGTGCGCCTGCACCGCCGGCGTGCGTGAAAGCGCGCAAGCCCCGCAAGAGGACGAGGTTATCGCGGTCATCAGCCAAAACAAGGTTGTGGCCTTGTATCAGTACGACAGCAAGCGTGCATCGTTCAAGGCATGCTGCGTGTTCCAAACGGGGGTGCTTCGTGGCGCAGATCTTTAAAGCCGACGAAACGTTCGATCGCGGATATTTCGAAGGCGCCTCGTGCGCGTTCGGCGTGTTCGATGGCGTGCATCGGGGCCATCGGTTCCTCTTATCGTGTGCGCAGGATACCGCGCGCGATAACGGCGGGAAGTCCATCGCGCTCACGTTCGACATCGATCCCGACGAGATGTTCCATGCCCAGCGTCTCCGCAAGCTCATGTCGAACGAGGAGCGATTGGAGATGCTCTCGCAAACCGGCGTCGATGCGGTGGTCGCCCTTCCGTTCACGCGCGAGTTCGCGGCCAGCTCGCCTGAGGAATTCCTGGTCCGCACGTTCGGTACCGGTGTTCCCGCACATCTGCACGTGGGTTTCGATTTCCATTTCGGCGCGAAAGCCGCCGGCGCGGTGCCGGAGCTGCGCACGTGGGCCGATGGTCACGGCATGCAGGTGCATGCGCATGACCTGAAAAGCGAGGACGGCGCCCCCATCACCGCCACGCGCATCCGTTTGCTGTTGGCAGATGGGAAGCTCGACGAGGCGAATCACCTGCTCGGGCGCCCGTATTTCATGACGGGTATCGTGCGCCCCGGCCGCGGCGAGGGCGCCGATATGGGCATCCGCACCGCGAATCTCGAGGTTCCCGACCAGATGCGCCCGCTTTCCGATGGCGTGTACGGGGCATATGCGCACGTTGATGGCAAGCGCTATAAGGCCGCGGTGAACGTGGGCGTTGCGGCAACCTTCGCCGATCGTGCCACGGCAACCTGCGAGGTCCATATCCTCGACTTTGACGGTGATATCTACGGCCAGTACATGAAAGTCGAGTTCATGAAGTGGCTCCGCCCGATGCGCGCCTTCGACGATATCTCCGAGCTCATCGCCGCCGTGCAGGCCAACATCGATTGGGTGCGCGAGAACCTCTAGCGTTCGTAAGGGACGCGTGCCTTGTCCGTTCAAACCAAAAAAGAAGCGACCCGATCGGGTCGCTTCTTTTTTTGGCGGTGATATGGGTTGTGGCCCTTACACGATACCCTGGGTCATCATGGCGTCGGCGACCTTCAGGAAGCCGGCGATGTTGGCGCCCATGACGAAGTTGCCCTCGTGGCCGTACTTCTTGGCGGTGTCGTCCACGTTGTGGAACATGCCGCGCATGAGCTGCTCGAGCTTGCCATCGACCTCTTCGAAGGTCCAGCTCAGGTGCTCGGCGTTCTGGCTCATCTCCAGGCCGGAGACCAGCACGCCGCCGGCGTTGGCCGCCTTGCCGGGCATGAAGGCCACGCCGTTTTCCTGCAGGTACTCGGTTGCGTCGAGCGTGGTGGGCATGTTCGCGCCCTCGCCGACCACCTTGCAGCCGTTGGCCACCAAGGCCTTGGCGTCGTCCAGGTGCAGCGTGTTCTCGCGTGCGCAGGGCAGGGCGATGTCGCAGGGCAGCTGCCACACGCCGCGGCCGTCGCCCTCATGCCAGGTGGCGTTGGGGCGCTCGTCGACGTACATGGCCAGGGACACGCCCTTGTCATGGCCGGAGCGCTTCTTGTTGTACACGTGCTCAAGCACCTGGTAATCGATGCCCTCGGGGTCCTCGACCCAGCCCTTGGTGTCGGAGCAGGCCAGAACCTTGCCGCCAAGCTGGGAGACCTTCTGGACGGCGTAGATCGCCACGTTGCCGGAGCCGTGCACGACGACGTTCTTGCCCTCGAAGGAGTCGCCGTTGGACTTCAGGTACTCGTCGACAAAGTACACCAGGCCGTAGCCGGTGGCCTCGGTGCGGGCGAGCGAGCCGCCGAAGGACAGGCCCTTGCCGGTGAGCACGCCGGTCCACTCGTTACGCAGGCGCTTGTACTGGCCGAACATGTAGCCGACCTCGCGGCCGCCGACGCCCAGGTCGCCAGCCGGCACGTCGGTGTTCGGGCCGATATGGCGGGAAAGCTCGTTCATGAAGGACTGGCAGAATCGCATGATCTCGTTGTTGGACTTGCCCTTCGGGTCGAAGTCCGAGCCGCCCTTGCCGCCGCCCATGGGAAGGGTTGTCAGGGCATTCTTGAAGATCTGCTCGAAGCCCAGGAACTTCAGCATGCCGAGCGTGACGGTGGGGTTGAAGCGCAGGCCTCCCTTGTAGGGGCCGATGGCGGAGTTGTACTCCACGCGGAAGCCGCGGTTGACCTGAACCTTGCCGGAATCGTCGACCCACGGGACGCGGAACTGGATGATGCGCTCAGGTTCGATGATGCGCTCAAGCAGGGCCGCCTCCTCGAACTCCGGATGCGCGTCGAGTGCCGGCTGCAGGGTGCCCAGGATCTCAGTGGCTGCCTGGATGAACTCGGGCTGCTCGGCGTTTTTCGCCTTGACCTGCTCGATGATGCGCTCAGCGTAAGTCATTGCGTGAACCTCCTAGCGGATGCGGTGTTGTGTTAACGGGTTGCATTATAGGTTTCGGAATTCCCTCGAAACGGTATATTAACGAAGCCGAAACAATGGGCGGCGACCTGCGGCGGACGGGCGTTTGCCCGGCGCGGGCGGCTTGCCCCATGATGTGTCGGGTCTCGCTTTCGCGTTGCCCGGGTGTGCATGTGGTGGGCGGTTCATGAGGGTTGTCTGAAGGCGTCCGTCCGCATGCTTCGTGGCTTGTCATAGGGCTACAATCCCATATCCGCGCAAAGGGAAAAGGGAAGGAAGCGCTCTGTTTCATGACAAGGTTTGTGGATAGCAAGCTTACGTTGCGGGAATGGTTGCCCCTGATCGGCATCACCGTTTCCGCGTTCATATTCAACACCTCGGAGTTCATGCCCGTCGGCCTCTTGACCGGCATCGGCGCCTCGTTCGGGACGAGCGAGGGCGTGACGGGGCTCATCATCTCGGTGTACGCCTGGGCGGTCATGCTGCTGTCGCTTCCCCTTATGATATTGGGTTCCCGTTTGGCGTTTCGGCCGCTTATGCTCCTGGTCATCGGCGTGTTCTGCGCCGGGCAGGCGCTTTCGGCCTTGGCGCCCAGCTATGGTCTGCTCATGGCGGCGCGTTTGGTGGTCGCCTGCGCCCATTCGGTGTTCTGGGCCATCGCAGCTCCCGTGGCGGTGAAAGTCGTCGACGAGAGGCACGCGCCCATGGCCGTCAGCGCCGTGGTTACCGGTTCGGCGCTTGCCATGGTGGTCGGGTTGCCTCTTGGTCGCATGGTGGGGCTTTGGCTGGGTTGGCGCCAGACCTTCGGCTGCGTGTGCGCCGTTAGCGCGCTGGTGCTCGCGTACTTGGCGGTGGTGTTCCCGAAGATCCCTGCCAGCAAGCCCTTCACGCATAAACAGCTTCCCGGCATTTTGCGGAACAAGGTGCTCATGGGTATCTTCCTTGTGACGGCGTTGTATGCCATGGGATATTACACTGGTTATAGTTACATCGAGCCGTTCCTGCTGCAGGTCGGCGGTATGGACGAGCAGGTTGTCACCATGGCGTTGGTGGCCTTCGGTATCGCAGGCCTTGTCGGAAGTGCGATATGCTCACGGTTCTACCGCGGCCATCGCTGGGCTTTCGCCGTATGGGTCGTCGCCGGCGTTGCGTTGGCGCTTGCGCTCCTGCGGCCTGCCGCTCTTGGAGTCGTCGGCGTGTTCGCCGTATGCATGCTGTGGGGCATCGCCGGATCGGGGTACTCCATCGTCTATCAGGCCGAGATCATCGAGTTCGCAAGCGATGGCGAGCAGACGGTCGCGATGGCCATCTTCTCCGGCATCTTCAACCTCGGCATCGGCACGGGCAGCTTCATCGGCGGCGGCGTTTGCACGTTCGGCACCATCGCCCATGTGGGTTACGTGGGGGCTTTCATCGCGCTCCTTGCCTTACTGTACTGCGCATTCGTGCTGACCAAACATATGAGAGCCCAGAGCTCAAAGTAGGCCCTGAGAACAATTGTTCGAAATCTATTATATCGATATAGAACAGGCGTTCCCTATTTGATATACTCCTCGTTATGGATTCTATGACGACATATCGTGCAATAGGCAGGCTCGATGATGAGCCGCAGCTCAATGCGGCCCAACAGCAGGCCGTTACGGCAACGGAAGGCTACGTGCGCGTCATCGCGGGTGCCGGCACGGGGAAAACGGCTGCGTTGACGCAGCGGTTCGCGTACTTGGTCAATGAGCTGGGCATTTTGCCGGGCAACATCCTGTGCGTCACCTTCACGAACAAGGCCGCCAACGAGATGCGCAGGCGCATCCGCCGCCTTACCGGCGATCACGACACCGGCTATATCAACACGTTCCACGGCTTTTGCGTTTCGGTTCTTCAGGAAGATTCCCATGCTGTACGGTATCCGAAAAGCTTCCTGGTGCTCGACAACGCCGACATCGATGCCATGCTGCAGACCGTCTATGAAGAACGCGGCCTCACGTTGCGCGATATGACGTTTTCCGCTGCGCGCGACATGATCGAGATGCAGAAGCTCAAAGAGCATCCCAGCTACTATCTGGACATGCTCGAATGGTCTATCGCCGAGTTGCATGACCGGTATATGCAAGCTGATAACGTGCGCGACATCATCTTCTATGGGTATCTTTACCAGGAACGGAAGTGCTTCGGGCTCGATTACAACGACCTGATCGTATTCACGCTCTACGTTTTCGAGCGGTTCCCCGACATTTGCCTTACATGGCAGCAGCGACTGGAATACATCATGATCGATGAATTCCAGGATATCGATGCGCTGCAATACCGGCTCATGGAGGTGCTGCAGGGCTATCACAAGAACCTGTTCGTGGTCGGCGACCCCGATCAAACCATCTACTCGTGGCGTGGCGCGGACGTGAAGCTGCTGCTTGATTTCGATAAGCGCTTCCCTGGCACGCGCACCATCATGATGCTCGAGAACCATCGATCGGTGCCTCAGGTGCTTGCGGTGGCGAACTCGCTTATCGCGAAAAACCATATGCGTATCCCAAAGGACCTTGTCGCCGCGCGGCGCTCGTTCGGTCCGACGGTCTGGCATCATGCCGTATCGCCCCAGGCCGAAGCGGCGTGGATCGCCGAAGGCGTGGCCGCATTGCATGGCAAGGGGGTTGCTTATCGCGATATGGCGGTGCTGTATCGCGCGCATTATGCATCGCGGTCGGTCGAAGAGGCGCTTTTGAAGGCGGATATCCCGTATTCGCTGTTCAGCGGCGTGCCCTTTTTCGGCAGGAGCGAGATCAAGGATGCGCTGTGCTACCTGCGCCTTATCGCGGTGGGGGATGACTTGGCGTTTCTGCGCGTGGCCAACGTGCCCAAGCGCAATCTCGGCCAACGTCGCATGGCGTATTTGCGGCAGTATTGCGACGAGCACGGATGCACCATGCTGCAGGCTCTTGAGGCAACGTGCGAGGATGATGTCTTCAAACGCACGAAGGCGAAACAGCTTCTGGCGCTGGTGCATGGCTTTCGCAAGTCTGTTGAGGGTCGCCCGGTATCGGAGGTGCTCTCGGCGCTGCTCGATGAAAGCGGTTACGAGCAGATGCTGCGCACCGAGGGAAGCCAGGAGCGGCTTGATAACCTTGCCGAGCTGAAGCAGTCGGTGTACGAATTCGAGGCAACATGCGGAGAAGAGGTCACGCTTGACTGCTATCTGCACCACGTAGCCTTGCTTTCCAATGCCGATACCGCGGATGCATCGAAGGATAACGTGCGTCTTATGACCATCCATGCTGCTAAGGGCTTGGAATTTAGCCACGTCTTCGTTTGCTCGTTGTCCGAAGGCGTGCTGCCGTCGCGCAAAACGCGTACGGTTGAGGCCATGGAGGAAGAGCGTCGCCTCGCGTTCGTGGCGTTCACGCGCGCCAAGGACGGGCTGTACCTTACCGAGGCCGAGGGTTTCGGCCATCAGGGAGCGCCGCGGTATCCTTCGCGGTTCCTCCTCGATATCGACCCTGCGGCCTTGGAATTTTCAAATAGGCCCGCTGACTCCCAGCTCGATGACGCCCGTAGCGCTTATCAGGCGACTGATCGCTGGATCGCCGATACGGCCGGGCAGGCGTCCATCGAACCGGGCACGCGCGTTGCCCATAAAGCGTTCGGACAGGGCGTGGTGCAGGGCATCGACGAGCAGAAGCGGGCCTATATCATCGTGTTCGACGATTTAGACACGCCGCGTTGCATTTCGTTTCGCGTCAAGCTGGAGGTAGTGTGAGCAAGCCGGAGGAATTCCAACGATATAGCCGAACCTCGGGTTTCACCGAAGGCGGTTCGGGAAAGGCGCAGGGTATCGCCGGGGATGAGGGCGTTCGCGTCCCGGAGGGGGAGACGTTCGAGCAGAAGCTCGCGCGCATCAAGCGCGAGCTTGATGCGGTGCCGACCCTTCCTGGCGTGTATCTATGGAAAGACAAGCACGGGCAGGTCATCTACGTCGGCAAGGCCAAACAGCTTCGTGCGCGTATGCGCCAGTATGTCAACTTCCAGGATGAACGCGCGAAGATCCCGCTGCTCGTCGAGCAGATCTGCACGTTCGAGTACATCGTGGTGGGCAACGAACACGAATCCTTGGTGCTCGAGAAGAACCTCATCAATCAGCACGCCCCCTGGTTCAACGCCGACTTCAAGGACGATAAATCCTACCCGTTCATCGCTATCACCAAAGGCGATGTGTTCCCTGCGATCAAATACACGCGTGAGAAGCATCGTGCGGACACACGCTATTTCGGTCCCTATACCGATAGCCGCGCCGCTCGACGCATGGTCGACATCGCAAGGCGGGTGGTGCCGTTGTGCTCTTCGAGCTGCGCTGATTGGCGTTCGCTGAAGCGTAAACTGGAAAAAGATCCGCTCGCGTGCTTGACCACCGACGTCCGTCCGTGCTTCGATGCGCATGTGGGCTTGGGTCCTGGGGCGTGCTGCGGTCGCGTCACACCCGAGCAATATGCCGCCAACGTCGCCCGTATCGAGCGTTTCCTCTCAGGCAACCATCGGGAGTTCGTTGAGGAGCTTTCGCAGGAAATGCAAGAGGCTGCGGCCGAGCTTGATTTCGAGAGGGCGGGTCGTATCAAGGCTCGAATCGATACGATAAACGGGCTATGCGACAAACAACATGCGGTAAGCTCTCGCAACCTTGATGCCGATGTCATCGGGTTTTTCCGCGAGGAGACCATCGCCGGCGTGCACGTGCTCATGGTGCGCGAGGGTCGTATCATCAACAGCAACGAGTTCGTGCTCAATCGCGGGAACGATGTTCCCGACCAAGATCTGCTGCACATGTTCCTGCTGCGCTACTACGATGCCACCACGTCCATCCCGCACGAGGTGGTCGTTCGCGTCATGCCCGAGGATGCCGAGGCCATGGAGCAGTGGCTTACCGGCAAGCTTGCTAGCGCGCATGGCGCCAAGGTGCGCATCTCGGTCCCGGAACGCGGCGAGAAAGCGGATCTGGTCTCCATGGCCGAGCAGAACGCCAAGCACACGCTCATGCGTTACAAAGTGCGCACGAACTACGAGGATAAGCGTATCAACGATGCTTTGCTGCAGCTGGAGAGCGCCTTGGCGCTCGATGCGCCGCCGATGCGCATCGAATGCTTCGACATTTCCACCAACCATGGCACCTATACCGTCGCGTCCATGGTGGTGTTCACCAATGGAAGGCCCGACAAGGGGCAGTACCGACGTTTCAAGATCAAAGCTCAGCTTGACGAGGCGAACGATTTCCTGTCCATGCAGGAGGTTATGAGCCGCAGGTATTGCGCCGAGCGCATGGCCGATGAACGGTTCGGCAAAAAGCCCGATCTTATCATCTTGGACGGCGGCCTACCGCAGCTCAATGCCGTCATACAGCAGTTCGACAGCATGGGAATCCATGATATCGCCTTGTGCGGCCTGGCGAAACGCGATGAGGAGCTGTTCGTGCCGTGGCAGGATACGGGTCCGGTGGTGCTGCCGGGCGGTAGCGCCAGCTTGTATCTGGTCAAGCAGGTTCGAGACGAGGCGCACCGCTTCGCTATCGAATTCCATCGCCAATTGCGCGGCAAGGGCATGACGGCAAGCATCTTGGACGAGGTGGAAGGCTTAGGTCCAGTGCGCAAGAAGGCGCTTCTCAAACACTTCAAGAGCTTCAAACGGCTCAAGGCTGCAAGCCTGCAAGACATCCTTGATGCCAAGGTGTTGCCCGTCCAAGTCGCCAACGAGCTGTATACGGTGCTGCAGCAGTATAATGAGCAGGCAAGAAATGAAATGGTCGTCGGCGGGGAAGGAGATTCGTGACATGACCGAGGTTGCAAGCGAGCTTGAGAACATGCCCGAGCTAGTTATCGTGAGCGGCATGAGCGGTGCGGGGCGCACCGAGGCCATGCATGCTTTCGAGGATCTTGGGTATTTTTGCGTGGACAACCTGCCCAGCGCCCTTATCGGGAATCTGCTGGCCTTAACCGGCATGCCCGGCCAACCCGACAACCATCGACGCATCGCCGTGGTGTGCGACGCGCGCAGCGGCGGCTTCTTCAAAAGCTTGATGGAGGAGCTCTCGAAGCTCAAAAGCGCCGGCGTCGATTATCGGGTGCTGTTCTTGGATGCCGATGATGAGAAACTCATCGCGCGCTACAAATCCAGCCGCCGCCGCCATCCCCTTTGCACCGACGGCAGCTCCATCGCAAACGGGATCGAGCGCGAGCGCGAGATGCTCTACGATGTGCGCAAGCAGGCGCACCATGTCATCAACACCACCGATATGATGCCCGCTCAGCTGCGCAGCACCATCCGCGCGCTGTTCGCTCCCGGCGAGGAGCGCCAGGGCTTGCAGGTCACGGTGTACTCGTTCGGCTTCAAACACGGCGCTCCCGTGGATGCCGATCTGGTCATGGACGTGCGAGTCCTTCCCAATCCGTACTACGATCCCGAGCTGCGTCCCCTCACCGGCCTTGACAAGCCTGTGCGAGATTACGTGCTGTGCCGATCTGAAACCGAGGAGTTCCAGAAGTGCTGGCGTGCGCTGCTCGATTGCGTCATGCCCGGGTACGTGGCGGAGGGCAAGCAACAGCTCGCCATCGCCGTCGGGTGCACCGGCGGTCAACATCGAAGCGTGGCCCTTGCCGAGTCCACGGGGGAATATCTCAAGCAGAAGGGCTATCGCGTCAGCGTCGCGCATCGCGATCTGAAACTTGCCGAAGGCGTCGATGGACAGCTCATCAACGCTTCTGCGAAGCCGGTCGAAGGCCGATAGGGTGAGCGAGATGCTACACGAAAGCCATATGGAGGGCGGTCATTTCCCCCATGACCCGTCCATGACCGAGGCGTTCGCGCCGCTGTACGCGGCAGATCCCGTAGTGCCGGAGACCAGCAGCTTGAAAGCCGTGGTCATCGGCGGCGGGACGGGTGCGCCCGTTTCCATTCGCACGCTCCTTTCCATGGGCGTGGAAACCTCCGCCGTGGTCGCTATGGCCGATGATGGCGGGTCGACGGGCATCCTGCGCGAACGGGCAGGCGTCACTCCTCCGGGCGATATCCGCAAGTGCATATGCGCTATGGCGGCCGACCCCGAGGACCCGCTTACGCGCGCATTCAAATACCGGTTCCCGTTTGCCGACAATCATACGCTGGGCAATCTCATGCTTTCCGCGCTCGAGGACGCCACGGGCGAGTTCCCGCAAGCCGTTCAGATCTGCGAGCGCTTGCTCAACGCGCGTGGACATGTGTACCCTTCAACGCTCGATCGCGTGTCGTTGGTCGCGCGCACGCGCGATGGGCGCTATATCGAGGGCCAGGCGGTTGCCTGTCATTCGCGTACGGCGCTTGCACACGTGCAGTTGCGCGGTCAGGGCAAGATCCAGGCATACCGGCCGGCGCTCGATGCCATCCGCAATGCCGACCTGATCGTGCTCGGGCCGGGGAGCTTGTTCACGTCCATCATCCCGAACCTGCTGGTCCCGGGCGTGGTGGATGCCATCCGTCAATCGAAGGGGGCAACCCTGTTCGTCTGCTCCTTGGCGGACATGCAGGGCGAGACATGGGGCCTTACGGCGCGCGAGCATGTCGAGGCGTTGCTCGCGCACGGCATGCGCGGGCTGCTTGATTACGTGCTCGTGCACAGTCCGTTTCCCGTTCGCCCCGACGCTTCCGAGACGGGCACCTTCCGTGCGGTCACGGGGGTTAACGTCGGCGATAGCCGATTCACGGTCGCTCCGGGCGAGGAGGCGGGAAGGCGCGTGCGCACCGTGCGCATGATGCCGAAGCCCCGCAGGAACTCGGCGACCTGCGCCCCATCCGGGCGCGCCATGAGCGGCGGCGCGAAATCCTCCGACACGACCGCAATGTCGACGAAGCCCAGCAGGGGCGTGAGCCACTCCTTCCACGAGCCGCCGTCCAGGATGCGCGGGTGCGGCGGGAGCGCCTCGAGCGGGGCGAACGGGTCATCCCCGTCGATCTTGGGAACGCCCAGTGTCAGGGCCGCGTGCGCAAGCGCCGGGTTGTGTCCGTCGATGAGGACCGCGCCGACGCGCTCGGGCAGCTCGGCCGCGATGCGCCCCGCATCCGCGTCAAGCCGCGCGTTCGTGGACGCCACCATGCGTCCGCTCGGGTGCTCGATGATCGAGGATACGGCGGGCTCGCGCGACGCGTGGGACGAGGCCGGGGCGCTCTCACGCTCGACCGCGTCGGTGGGGTGCTTGCCCGCCTCGGGAGCGGGGGACGCGGCAGGCGCCGTCGCGTCCACGACGCGCACGCCCGCGGCCGCGAGGTCGGCCGCGAGGAAGGCAGCAACGGGGCCCTCGCCGAGGGCCGTCAACAGAATCGGCGCTTCCTCAGAGTCAGCGGGAGCGCCCGAGGCGGCCCCGGCCTCGCCGACAGGAGCGGAGAGAACGCGCGAGGCCGCGCACAGCGCCGCGTACGTGACGGCCGCGTTCGTCGCGGGACCTCCTGCGGCCATCGTGAAGTCCGTCGACGTGACCTTCAGTGAAGGGTCCGGCACGTGGTCGAGTCGGTGCAGGACATCCAGGGTCGTGAGCCCGGCGAAGAGAGCAGTCATGGGGACATTGTCGCACCCGGTGGCCGCGTGAGACGGGATGGCCGGGGCTCTCGCTGACAGAACGACAAACCCTGTAGCATATGAACAACGACACTCATCGACTCCTCCGGATCGCCATGCACCTGCTCGACGCGCTGAATAACTCCCTGCCCGAGGTCTTCCGAGCCATCGACCTCATGGGCGTGCTCCTCAATGGCATCCTCGGCGGCAAGGTTGCCCGAGAACGCAACTTCGACGCCGTCGGTTTCTGCATTCTCGCGATCATGACGGCGCTCGCGGGCGGCATGATCCGTGACCTGCTCCTGACCACGCGCACCGGCGCGCCCGTGGCCATCACGGACCCCTACTACCTGTGGTTCGCGATCATCGGTGCCCTCGTGGCGATGGCTTTCCGCATGGATTCGCACGCGTGGTCGGTGCTCCTGGTGATAGCCGACGGCATGGTGCTGGGCTGCTGGAGCGCGACCGGCGCGATCAAGACCCTCGACGCGGGGTTCGCGATCATGCCGGCGATCCTCCTGGGCATCATGACGGCGATCGGCGGCGGCATGGTCCGCGACATCTCCGCAGGCCTGGTCCCGCGCGTCTTCGGCGGCAACAACCTCTACGCGACCCCCGCGTTCGCGTGCTCGCTGGTCACTGTCATCTTCTGGCACATGGGCCAGCCGGTCCTGGGCATGGGCGCGTCCATCATCGTGGGTCTCGTGTTCACGGGAATGGCGCATTGGCGCCGCTGGAAGCTCCCCCAGACCCGCGAGTGGACCATCACTCTCACATATTCGCAGTTAAAAGCTCTGCGCGGGGGCAAGCGTTAGTATGACGGTGTGACTCCCGAATCAACACCCGCATCTTCGTCTCCCGCAGCGGCGGTCGCCTCGGAGCGTAAGCGTTTCAAGACATGGCACCTGTCCATGATGGCCCTGGGCCTCGCGATTGGTGCTGGCTTCTTCCTGGGCACGGGTTCCGCGATCCACCAGGCCGGACCCGCCGTCATCGTGTCCTACGCCCTGGCTGCCACCATCGTCGTGTCGGTCATGCTGGCGCTCGCGGAACTGGCCTCGTCCCTGCCGTCGACGGGTTCCTTCTCGTCCTACGCCGAGGCCGGGATCGGCCGCTGGGCAGGCTTCACGATCGGGTGGCTGTATTGGGTCATGCTCATCATGGTGTCGGGCCTGGAGGTGACGGGCGCGGCGACGAT
>SKER01001809.1_pt1 | contig 16020 bp, 17 predicted proteins | sample 4826961 | NCBI WGS metagenome assembly SKER01 (sample SAMN11008804, study PRJNA524170) | human gut metagenome | biome: Human fecal sample; material: Feces; isolation source: fecal sample from pouch patient p47 | host: Homo sapiens | place: Israel: Tel-Aviv | collected 2016-11-16 | reverse complement strand
CAGGACTTATCTAATTCTAAGAGGAAAGGAGCACTAATATAATGGCACAAGCACAATATGCAGGTACAGGACGCCGTAAAAACGCCGTTGCACGCGTACGTTTGGTTCCAGGTACTGGTAAAATCACAGTTAACAAAAAAGATGTAGAAGAATACATCCCACACGCAGACCTTCGTCTCGTTATCAACCAACCTTTTGCAGTTACTTCAACTGAAGGTTCATACGACGTACACGTTAACGTTGTAGGTGGTGGATACGCTGGTCAATCAGGTGCGATCCGTCACGGTATCGCTCGTGCACTTCTTCAAGTAGATCCAGACTTCCGCGATTCATTGAAACGCGCTGGACTTCTTACTCGTGATGCACGTATGGTTGAACGTAAGAAACCAGGCTTGAAAAAAGCTCGTAAAGCATCACAATTTAGTAAACGTTAAAACTTATTTACATTTATTGAAAGCATTTCGTATCAAAAATACGGGATGCTTTTTCTGTTCACCCCAAATTTTTGTAACTAGGTGATACTTGAAATTGATACAAATTTGGTTGTTCTTGATAAATCTAAGCAACAATAAATAATCGAGTGAAAAGGGAGAAATCTGAAAGAAAATGTATCTTTGATAGTACTCATTTATTGTGAAATATGATATATTTATTAATTAGATGGATGAATATTTCTAGAGTTAAATACAATATGACCGATACATGCTTTTTGGTCTATCTTGTTTGTACTCAAAGTATGAAAAGAATATCCAATATTTAAAATTACTAAGTATTATACAATGAGATTGAATGCTACAAAATGAAAGGCGATGTAATCCGATGAAGAAAGATAGATTAATTGCATTGACAGATGCTGTTCTAGCAATTATTATGACCATTTTGATTTTAGAGTTAGAAAAACCAACGACACCAAGTCTTCAAGCTTTTTGGGATTTACGGCAAAATTTCTTTGCTTATTTTCTTTCCTTTTTCTGGTTGGGATCGTTATGGATGGCACTAAATACATTGTGGGAAAAGGTTGAGAAAATTTCTCAACAAATTGTTTGGTGGAATTTGTTTCTTTTATTTTTTGTTTCATTTATGCCCTATGCTACTGGAATAGTTAGTAGTCATTTCATGAATCATACGGCACAGCTCTTTTATGGACTGATCGTTATTGTTTCAACGGTAGCAAACTGGTTTTTACATAAAGTAATTGATAAACCCAATATAGATCAGAAAGAATTACTTGAAGCTGCCGCACAATATAGAAAGTTATTGATACCTGACTTAATAATTAAAGGAGTGGGATTGATTCTATCCTTAATTGTCTATCCTCCGATTATGATGTATAGTGTTTTAATTGCGGCATTTTACATCATAACTTTAAAAACACTATCTGAAAAAAGAGTGAATAACTAAAAAACGGTGACCAAAGTTAGGTGTATTATTTTAATGCTTACAGACCTAAATTATTCCCCTATTTATAATTTATTGATTCATATTTTATGAAATTAATCAGTAGATATCGTTCTGAAAAGCCTTGATAATACGCTGTTTTTAGTCCAACTGAAACCCATACTTTCCAAACCAGGTCTTAAGAAAGCTCGTAAAGCTAGCCAGTTCTCAAAACGTTAATTCGTTGCTGGACAGCAGAGTACAAACGAAAACACTTTGCAGCTTGCAAGGTGTTTTTTTTTGTATGAGAACTACTGGCGGTGCGCAATTAGGATAGCTCTAGCGACTTTAGTCGCATAGAGATATGCTATGCACAGTTGCCCCAAGAAAACAAGCGAAGCGATGTTTGATTGGGTGGCAACCACTGCACTCAAAACGTTAATCAATACGATTAAATCAACGTTTTAAGCTCATCAAGGCTTTGCTTTATGGCTGCCTTTTGGTAAGGGATTCTGAAAAAAATGACTTAAATGTTATTTGTGTTTTGTCTTCATCTTGAAATTCTTATAACAATGTGATATATTTATAACAGATAAGATGTGATATATTTATAACACATTAAAAGGAGATGGAGAAAATGAAAATGTCGAAGAACTTAAAGATGATTCTTTATATCGCTAGCGTGCTTATTGTTGTATGTTTAGTATTATTGCTGGGGAATCACCTACCGATTCTAGCGAAAGGTGCTATTATGACGACGGCTTGGCTTCCTTCGTATTTGGTTTGTACGATGGTAACGGTCCTCTCAAAATCAACCTATCAAAAGAAAGAGAAAAACATGTTTGGGATTACTGCAAAATTATATACAGTGCTTGTATTTCTCTCGTCCTCAATCTATACTATTGGAGTTTGGCTTCTAACTCCTGGTTCTTTGATTAAGAATATAATGTTAGGAATTGGATTAAGTGTTCAATTGTTATTAATGTTTTACTTCTTATTCAAGAGGATTAATGAAGAACCCGATGAACGATTTTATAGAAATATTGCAAAGTCTTCTTCCATTTTGTTTACAATAGCAATCTTTATATTATTGGGAATTGCAACATTGATAGCTGTCTGTAAAGTTTTCGTTTTGAATGCTGGATTTCTTTATATTTTGGTGGCTTTTTTACTCTTATTATTTGCCATTACTTACTTTATCACTGAAAAAAGGGGATGAAATATGGCGAAAGAAAGTAAAATAAAGACTAACTTGAAAGAAGTAAGGGAAGCTTATGGTATGACTCAACAAGATTTAGCAGATCAAGTAGGAATACGGAGAGAAACGATTGTTCACTTGGAAAATAACCGCTACAACCCTTCGTTGGAAATGGCTTTAAAAATAGCGCAAGTCTTTAATAAACAAGTGGAAGAACTATTTCGTCTGAAATAAGAGAAGTGAAACAATCCAATTGATTTGTGTATCAGTTTTTGGAAACTTGTTATTCTATGGCGAGGTAGTGGTAAAAGGGAGTATTTTCAAAGGAGTTTTTCGTAATAACATTTTAGTTGAAACGCTTTCAAAAAAATAAGATAATAGTTTATTTTTCAAGAATTTTAACCAATAATAGAACTTTTTAGGTGGAAATACTCTCAAAAATGCTAATATTTCTCTAATCTATTCAATTGTGAGGTCTTGCATATTATGTAGTTATCATACAAAAATGATAAAAGTGAATGAATACATTCATTTGGAGGATGATATTGTTCTGCACTTCAAATTTATTGAAATCAAGAGTTTTTTATCTTCAACAAAGATTATTTGAGGTTTTGAAATAAAAGTTATCATAATAAAGAATGTATATTTTACAAATTATGCTTTTATATATGGATGTTCTTTTGTATTTTAACTTAAGGTAAGCCATAACAAAATGCTCAAAATAACACTAAAATTAAAAATAGTTAATCATAACTATTGGTTAGTATGTTCTAAAAACCCATTATTTGTGCGAATTGTAGGATATATTAAAATTCAAAAAAATTTTTTAAAAAATGTTGACATATCTCTAAATAGTGTTATAATCAATGGGTATCGGGAATACCTGATAAAAAAATAAGTTGTTTATAGAGGAGAATTAATTATGAAAAAAGTATTGCTTACTTCAGCAGCAGTTCTTGCGCTTTTTGCGGCTGCAGCGCCAGCAGTTGCGGATATCAATGGTGGAGCTAACACTCCAGGAGCATATGACCAACCAACAACAGGTGGTGGTGTGAATGATGCCTACAACGCTCAAACAGAATTTGAAAATGCTCGTAAAGTAAATGAATACTTGGCAGGGCATCAAGAAGATATCGATGCTGAAGCAGCTCAAGATCCAGCAGTAGTTGCAGCTAAATCTGAATTTGATGCGGTTGAAGGCGGATCACACCTTTACACTGAAAAGAAAGAAGCTTATGAATCAGCTTTGAATACTGCTCGTAACAACGTTCGTAACCGTTACACTGAAGAACTTCAAAAGAAATGGAATACTGCTTCTAAAAAAGAAGGTAATTACTACATTTTGAATGAAACTCCAGAACAAAAGAACGCTCGTTATGAAGCGGAACATGGAGCTCAAGCAGAAGATAAAACTGCTCCATCACAAGAAGATGTGAAAAAAGCTCAAACTTCAGCAGAAAAAGCTAAAAAAGCAGAAGAAAAATCTAAAGCAGTTAAAGAAAACAAATCAGGTTCTAAAGCAGAAGCAAAAGCTCTTCCAAATACTGCGGCAGTAAAATAATTAGTGATTACTAGTTATTACCAAGAATATCACTGAAGTTAGGCTTCAGTGATATTTTATTATTAATAATAAAATGAAGAGAGAGTAGAGATTTATGAGTAAACGCAATAGTAGCACGAAGATCTTAAATAAAAAATCCTTAAGTATTTTGGCATCCATTCTTGTATTAGGATTAGTGATTATTGGTGGAGTCAAACTTTTTACAGGAAACAATGCTCATTCACTTGGGAATAAGGTTACTCAAGTCAGTAACTATAAACCTACCGATGATGAAAAGAAGTATCTCAAGTCGAAGTTTGATGGTCTTTCTGCAACTAATTCAGATACGATTGCTTATATCTATGCACCAGGCACTCAATTAGATGAGCCTGTTGTACAAACTAAAGATAATTCTACATATCTAGATAAAACTTTCGAAGGAGGTAATAAGCCTCTGTTTGGTACTGTATTCATGGATACAGACAATAAGAAAGATTTTAGTGACCGTTTGACTTGGCTTTTTGGTCACGCTAGAGGAAGTCAGGTAGAAGACCATCGTATGTTTAATGATGTTAACTACTACAGTGATCAGTCGTTTTTTGACAAACACAAGTATGTTGTTGTAGAAACCCCTCAAAGAAAGTATTATTATGAAGCTTTTGCGATGGTTATTGTTCCTGAGGATACAGCTTTCTACCGTACATCATTCAAAGATGATAAGGATTTTAAGGAACAATTAGATATTATCTATGATACGGCTGATGTTAAAAACAAGGATTTGAAGGTTAGTGCTTCAGATAAATACCTCGTTCTTTCGACTTGTCGTGAGGAAGATCCAACGATTCGTGCCAATCTCTACTTGCGTCAAATTCCAGACTCTGAGATGTCTGACTTTGTAGCTAAACATGGAAAAGATTTGGAATACACACCAACACGATAATCATTAACAGAACTCTACTTCTCGTGAAGTAGGGTTTTTATTTTATTTGAACAGAGCTACTGTATTTTTAAAGTTGTTATAAGGGTGAGATGTAACTGTTTGTTAATCTTTTTTATCATTAATGGATCAGTTTTTTTGGTACACTAGAAGTATGAAAAAGGAGAGTATTATGAAACAGAGCCAGGCTAAAAAGCGTGACAATGCGATGACTAATAAGATTTTGATGGGGTTGATTGCTCTCGTCTTAGGTTTGCTTTTTCTTGAGATTTTAATTGTTCATAGTAAGAATGAACAGCAAAAGAATGCCTCAAACCAGGTACAGACAGCACGTATCATGGCTAATGGGGACTTGCTCTATCATGACGGTCTCTATATGAGTGCCCTTCAGTCAGATGGTAGCTATGATTTCACGGAGAATTTTACTTATGTGAAGCCGTGGTTAAAGCAGGCTGATTTGGTTTTGGGTGATTTCGAGGGAACGATTAATCCTGATTATCCTTTGTCAGGCTATCCTCTGTTTAATGCTCCTCAATCAGTGACAGCAGCTATTAAGGATGCTGGTTATGATGTTATGGATTTGGCCCATAATCATATCTTGGATTCTGGTTTAGAGGGAGCTTTTACAACGGCTGATGCTTTAAAAAAAGTGGGAATTGATCCTATTGGTGTTTACGAAAAGCCGGTGCGAGACAAGGCGCCACTGCTCATCAAGAATGTTAATGGTATCAAAGTTGCAATACTTTCCTATGCTTATGGTTACAATGGCCTAGAGTCGAACTTGACGGATAAAGAGGTTGCAGACCACTTATCGAATTTGGATGAAAAACGTATGAAAGCCGAGATTCAGCGTGCCGAAAAAGAAGCGGATATCACGGTTATCATGCCTCAGATGGGTGTTGAATATCGTTTGGAACCGACAGATGAACAGGTTAAACTCTATCATAAGATGATTGATTGGGGTGCTGATATTATCTTTGGAGGTCATCCTCATGTGGTAGAACCTTCTGAGGTGGTTAAAAAGGATGGACAGCAAAAACTTATTATTTACTCAATGGGGAATTTTATCTCAAACCAGCGCATAGAGACTATGGATGGTGTGGATAGTGCAGAGTGGACAGAGAGGGGTGTCTTAATGGATGTCACCCTTGAGAAAAAGAATGGTCAAACCACGATTAAGACTGCACAAGCGCATCCGACTTGGGTTAACCGTACGCCTAAAGGAACATCTTCGCCAGAGGGATATCCTTTGTATACTTACCAAACTTATATTTTAGAGGATTTCATTAAGGGTGGTAAATATAGAAATAAACTAGATGAAGAAACCAAAGAGCGTATAGATACTGCTTATAAAGAAATGAATGCCCATGTTAATTTAAAATGGAAATAAAGCTAAGATATCGCCTGAATTTGGCGATATTTTTTTGTTTATCGACAAGTTACCCACAGACTTATCCACAGGTGTGGAAAAGTCTGTTAATAGTGTTGAATCTTGATTTTTCAAGGTTTTAAAAGAAGGAAATTATTTAGGTTGTGAACAAGTTTATCCACAAGTAGTTGGGTCAAAGAGAGGATATTTTCATAAACGATATTAGTTAAATTTCTCGGAAATATTCGTCTTTTTCAAGAAAAAATATGCAAATTTCATAAAAAATAGCATTTTTAATCAAAATATGCTAAAATTATACAAAATAAAATGATGGAGGCTTCTCATGAAAGCGATTATTACAGTTGTAGGTAAGGACAAATCAGGTATTGTTGCGGGTGTTGCGACTAAGGTGGCAGAACTTGGCTTGAATATTGATGATATTTCTCAAACAGTTCTTGATGAATTCTTTACCATGATGGCGGTTGTATCATCAGAAGACAAACAAGATTTTACACACCTACGTGCTGAATTGGAAGCCTTTGGTGAGTCATTGAACGTTAAAATCAACATCCAAAGTTCAGCAATTTTTGATGCTATGCACAACTTGTAAGATAGGAGTAGCTTAAAATGGATATTAAACAGGTCACAGAAACCATTGCCATGATTGAGGAGCAGAACTTTGATGTTCGTACCATTACCATGGGGATTTCACTCCTAGACTGTATCGATTCAGATATCGATAAGGCGGCGGAAAAAGTCTATAACAAGATTGTATCTAAGGCTAAGAATTTGGTAGCTGTTGGTGACGAAATTGCAGCTGAACTTGGTATTCCGATTGTTAATAAACGTGTGTCTGTTACTCCAATCTCAATCATCGGTGCGGCAACAGATGCAACAGACTATGTACCTTTTGCGAAGGCGTTAGACCGAGCAGCTAAGGAAATCGGCGTTAACTTTATTGGTGGTTTCTCTGCACTCGTTCAAAAGGGCTACCAAAAAGGTGATGAGATTCTTATTAATTCTATTCCACGTGCGCTTGCAGAGACTGATTTTGTCTGCTCATCTGTCAACATTGGTTCAACAAAGACTGGTATTAACATGACAGCAGTACGTGACATGGGACGTATCATCAAAGAGGCTTCTGAGGCAGATCCATTGGGCCCAGGTAAATTGGTGGTCTTTGCTAATGCGGTTGAAGATAATCCATTTATGGCAGGTGCCTTCCACGGTGTTGGTGAGGCTGATGTTGTAATCAATGTTGGGGTTTCAGGTCCTGGTGTTGTGCAACGTGCAGTTGAGAAAGTTCCAGGCGAAAGTTTCGATGTTCTAGCTGAAACAGTTAAGAAGACCGCCTTCAAAATCACACGTGTTGGTCAGTTGGTTGGTCAAATGGCCAGCGAACGTCTTGGTGTCGAGTTTGGTATTGTAGATTTGTCTCTTGCGCCAACACCAGCAGTTGGTGATTCAGTAGCCCGTGTACTTGAAGCGATGGGTCTTGAAGTTGTTGGTACGCATGGTACTACTGCAGCTCTAGCCCTTCTTAACGACCAAGTTAAAAAAGGCGGTATCATGGCATGTAACCAAGTTGGTGGTTTGTCAGGTGCTTTTATTCCAGTTTCTGAAGATGAAGGTATGATTGCGGCGGTTCAGTCTGGTCATATCAACCTTGAAAAATTGGAAGCCATGACAGCTATCTGTTCTGTTGGTCTAGACATGATTGCTATTCCTGCTGATACGCCAGATACAACAATCGCGGCTATGATTGCTGATGAAGCGGCTATCGGTGTCATTAACCAGAAAACAACAGCTGTTCGTATCATTCCTTATGGTAAGGAAGGTGATATGTTGGAACTTGGAGGTCTTCTTGGTTATGCACCAGTAATGAAAGTAAACAAGGCTTCATCGGCTGATTTCATTGCGCGTGGTGGTCAAATCCCAGCTCCTGTTCACAGCTTTAAAAACTAAGCGGATGATAAATGCTTTGCCGATTGGTAAGGCATTTTCTGATGGTCTCGTTGGCTAGATAGTCGAGGGGATTTGTGCTATAATGAATTCAAAAAATGACGGAAAGAAGGGGTGCTATGAGTAAGGTTAAGTTGTATATTGCGAGACACGGCAAAACGATGTTTAACACCATTGGTCGTGCACAAGGTTGGTCTGATAGCCCTTTGACCCCGTTCGGTGAAGAAGGTATTCGTGAATTGGGGGTAGGTCTGAAAGCAGCAGGTATCCCTTTCAAGGCCGCATATTCTAGTGATTCAGGTCGAACGATTCAAACCATGGATATCATTTTACGTGAGACGGGTTTAGAAACTATTCCTTATAAACGTGACAAACGTATTCGTGAGTGGTGTTTTGGTAGTTTAGATGGTGGCTATGACGGTGAACTTTTCTACGGTGTGCTACCGAGAACAGATGCTTTTCAAGGTAAGGATTTGCATGAGGTAACTTATCCTGAGCTTGCACAGGGTATCCTTGATGTGGATACGGCTGGTTGGGCAGAGCCTTGGGAAGTGCTCAGAAAACGTATTTTAGAGGGGTTCATAGCTATTGCAGAAAATCTTGAGAGGTCTGGTGGCGGTAATGCTATTGTCGTTAGTCACGGTATGACCATTGCAACCTTTGCTTGGTTAATTGATTCTTCTGTCGAGCATCCTTCATTGGACAACGGTTCGGTTACTGTTGTTGCTTATGAAAATGGTAAATTTACATTAGAAGCACTTGGCGATATGACTTATCGTCAGGTTGGGCGAGAGATAATAGAAAAAGAAAATGGTAAAAAATAACTATCCAAGTCGCCGTCAGGCGAAAAAGCAAACCAACTGGTTTTTGGTTATCAGTAGTGTCTTGATTGCAATTCTTTTAGTTGTAGCAGGACTTTATTCAGTATTTGGTGTCAGTCGTACAGTCCAACAAACCAATGGATCGTCAGTAACAAAAAGTAGTAAGCAAGCTACCGATGCGACTCAAAGCAAGGATGCAAAGGGACTACCTGATGTATCGCCTAAAGACTGGCAATTGCTTTTGGTAAATCGAGATAATAAGTCTAAAGAACTTAACCCTGAGATTGCTGATGTCGATGGTGTTTCTGTAGATGCAAGAATTGCTAAGAACGTTAAGGAGTTTTTAGCAGCTGCTCAAGAAATTGATCCAAGTTATCACTTGATATCAGGTTATCGTAGTGTTGCTTATCAGACTGAACTTTATAACAGTTATGTTCAGCAGGAAATGGCTGCTGACCCAAGTTTGACGGAGTCTCAGGCGGAGAAAAAGGTTCAAACCTATTCACAACCACCAGGAGCGAGTGAACACCAAACAGGTCTTGCGATTGATATGAGTACTGTAGATAGCTTAAATGAAGCAGATCCAGATACAGTAGCTAAAGTCAAAGAATTGGCGCCGAAATATGGCTTTGTTCTTCGTTTTCCAGATGGTAAAACATCGTCAACGGGTGTAGGCTACGAGGATTGGCATTTCCGCTATGTTGGTAAAGAGTCAGCAGAGTATATGACTGAACATAATCTTACTTTGGAAGAATATTTGGCATTATTAAAGGAGAAAGCTAAGTGAGACGACGTTTTAAACTAAAAGCCTTCATTACCTTAGTTGTTGTTTTTGCTTTAGGTATTCTCTTACCTTTGATTCTTCATGCCTCTACAGATGATAATGCTCGTGCGGTAAAGGTTGCTTACACACAGCAAGAATTTATTGAGACCTTAGCTCCAACAGCTCAAAAGATGTCTAAAAACTATGGTGTACCTGCGTCTATTCTCCTTAGTCAAGCTGCATATGAGTCGAATTATGGTAGCAGTCTTTTATCTGTTAAATACCATAACATCTACAGTCTCCCTGCTCAGCCAGGTCAAGAACGTATTCGTTTAAAGGATAGTATCTACAGTAAAGGTAAATGGCAATACCAAAAGGTGGATTTTGCAGTTTTTAAGGATTGGTCAAGTTCTATGATGACTTATTTAGAAGAACTTCGCCAAGGAACATGGGGCGAGTCGACCTATAAAGAGGTGGCAGGAACGACTAGTTATAAAGTTGCGGCAGAAAAACTACAAGCTGCGGGTTTTAGCAGTGATCCAGATTATGCCAAACACCTCATATCTATTATTGAGACCTATCATTTGTCAAAATATGATTGATAAGATTAGAGTACCTCTGAGGTGCTCTTTTTTTGCTTTTCTAGGTCTTAAGATGTATTTTTAGCACTCTCGCAAAAAGAGTGCTAATTTTTTGGTTTTTTGGGTTGACATGTTCAAGTTTAGGTGTATAATAGAATCATAAGTTAGCAGTCGATGTGTTAGAGTGCTAATAAATAGAAATGAGGTGACATCGTGATTACGCAAAGGCAAAACACTATTTTGAATTTGATAGTTGAGATGTTCACTCGTACACATGAACCGGTTGGTTCTAAAGCATTACAAGAATCAATTGATTCGAGTTCAGCGACCATTCGTAATGACATGGCCAAGCTTGAAAAGATGGGCTATCTTGAAAAAGCTCATACTTCTAGTGGGCGTATGCCAAGCCGAGCAGGTTTCCAGTATTTCGTCGCTAATTCTTTGAATCTTGATACGATTGATGAACAAGATGTTTATCAAGTGGTCAAGGCCTTTGATTTTGAAGCCTTTAAACTTGAAGATATCTTGGATGCAGCGGCGAAGCTGCTGGCAGAAATGACAGGATGTACAGCAGTGATTCAAGATGTGGAACCGACACGACAACGTCTGACTGGATTTGACATTGTTCATCTATCCAATCACGACGCTTTAGCGGTTCTTACTCTAGATGAATCTAAGCCTGTGACAGTTCAATTTGCTATTCCAAAAAATTTCTTGTCTAGTGATTTGGAAATTCTTCATAAGCTTGTTCAAGAACGTTTTTTGGGAAACACTGTCTTAGATATCCATTACCGATTGAGAACTGAGATTCCTCAGATTGTGCAAAAGTATTTCAAAATAACAGATAATGTTCTAGATTTGTTTGATTATATCTTTTCACAACTTTTTAAGGAATTGATTTTCATCGAAGGTAAGGTTGCATCACTGACTTATGCCGACTTAAAAACCTATCAATTTTTGGACAATCCACAACATGTGGCACTTGAGCTTCGATCAGCTATCTCCGATGATGAAGTGACCAAGATTTCGGTTGCAGAATCAACTGAAGAAGCGCTTGAAAATGTCACAGTTATGAGTCATAAATTCCTGATTCCTTATCGTGGGATGGCACTCATGCATGTGATTGGCCCAGTTGAAATGGATTATCGTCGCATGGTTAGTTTGGTCAATGTTATTAGTAGAGTTTTGGTTATGAAGTTGACGGATTATTACCGTTACCTCAATAGTAACCATTATGAAGTTAGCTAAGATATAACATTTAAAAAGTATAGAAAGAGGTGTATGCCTTGACTGAAGATATTAAAAAAGAAGAAGTGAAAGAAGAGGAAGCTACGGAGACAACTGAAGAAGTTGTAGAGGAAGTAAGCGAACCTTCTGAACTTGAAGAAGCCCAAGCGCGTGCCGAAGAATTTGAAAACAAATACCTTCGTGCCCATGCAGAAATGCAAAACATTCAGCGACGTGCAAATGAAGAACGTCAACAATTGCAAAAGTATCGTAGCCAAGATTTGGCAAAAGCGATTTTGCCATCACTTGATAACCTTGAACGTGCTCTTGCCGTTGAGGGCTTGACTGATGATGTCAAAAAAGGTTTGGAAATGGTGCAAGAAAGTTTAGTGCATGCTCTTAAAGAGGAAGGAATTGAAGAAATTCCAGCAGATGGTGATTTCGATCATAACTTCCACATGGCTATTCAAACAATGCCTGCAGATGATGAACATCCAGCAGACACGATTGCACAAGTTTTCCAAAAAGGGTATAAACTCCACGAACGCGTCTTACGCCCAGCTATGGTAGTTGTATATAATTAATTGAAAACTTGTCCGAAATGACAGAAAACTATGAATGAAAGATAAAAAAGCAAAATAGAAATTAAAGTAAAAAGGGGAAAAACATATGTCTAAAATCATTGGTATTGACTTAGGTACAACAAACTCAGCAGTAGCAGTTCTTGAAGGAACTGAATCAAAAATTATCGCAAACCCAGAAGGTAACCGCACAACTCCATCTGTTGTGTCATTCAAAAACGGTGAAATCATCGTTGGTGACGCTGCAAAACGTCAAGCAGTAACAAACCCAGATACAATCATCTCTATCAAATCTAAGATGGGTACTTCTGAAAAAGTTTCTGCAAACGGTAAAGAATACACACCACAAGAGATTTCAGCTATGATTCTTCAATACTTGAAAGGTTATGCTGAAGATTACCTTGGTGAAAAAGTAACTAAAGCAGTTATCACAGTTCCTGCTTACTTCAATGATGCACAACGTCAAGCAACAAAAGACGCTGGTAAAATCGCTGGTCTTGAAGTAGAACGTATCGTCAACGAACCAACAGCAGCAGCCCTTGCTTACGGTTTGGATAAGACTGATAAAGAAGAAAAAATCTTGGTATTCGACCTTGGTGGTGGTACATTCGACGTATCTATCCTTGAACTTGGTGATGGTGTCTTTGACGTATTGGCCACTGCAGGGGATAACAAACTCGGTGGTGATGACTTTGACCAAAAAATCATCGACCACATGGTTGAAGAATTCAAGAAAGAAAACGGTATCGACTTGTCAACAGACAAGATGGCTCTTCAACGTTTGAAAGATGCAGCTGAAAAAGCTAAGAAAGACCTTTCTGGTGTCACTTCAACACAAATCAGCTTGCCATTCATCACTGCAGGAGCTGCTGGACCTCTTCACTTGGAAATGACCTTGACTCGTGCGAAATTCGACGATTTGACTCGTGATCTTGTAGAACGTACGAAAACTCCAGTTCGTCAAGCCCTTTCAGATGCAGGTTTAAGCTTGTCAGAAATCGACGAAGTCATCCTTGTAGGTGGTTCAACTCGTATCCCTGCCGTTGTAGAAGCAGTTAAGGCTGAAACTGGTAAAGAACCAAATAAATCAGTGAACCCTGATGAAGTTGTGGCTATGGGTGCTGCCATCCAAGGTGGTGTGATCACTGGTGATGTCAAAGACGTTGTCCTTCTTGATGTAACTCCATTGTCACTTGGTATCGAAACAATGGGTGGAGTATTTACAAAACTTATCGACCGCAACACTACAATTCCAACTTCTAAATCACAAGTCTTCTCAACTGCAGCAGACAACCAACCAGCCGTTGATATCCACGTTCTTCAAGGGGAACGCCCAATGGCAGCAGATAACAAGACTCTTGGACGCTTCCAATTGACTGATATCCCAGCTGCACCTCGTGGAATCCCACAAATCGAAGTAACGTTTGACATCGATAAGAACGGTATCGTATCTGTTAAAGCCAAAGACCTTGGAACTCAAAAAGAACAAACAATCGTTATCCAATCTAACTCAGGTTTGACAGACGAAGAAATCGACCGCATGATGAAAGATGCAGAAGCAAACGCTGAAGCAGATAAGAAACGTAAAGAAGAAGTAGACCTTCGTAACGAAGTAGACCAAGCTATCTTTGCGACTGAAAAGACCATCAAAGAAACTGAAGGTAAAGGCTTCGATGCAGAACGTGATGCTGCACAAGCTGCCCTTGATGATCTTAAGAAAGCTCAAGAAGACAACAACTTGGACGAAATGAAAGCAAAACTTGAAGCATTGAACGAAAAAGCTCAAGGACTTGCAGTGAAACTTTACGAACAAGCTGCAGCAGCGCAACAAGCCCAAGCAGGAGCAGAAGGCGCACAAGCGACAGGCAACGCAGGCGATGACGTCGTAGACGGAGAGTTTACGGAAAAATAAAATAGTCCAGTGGACTATTTTATCCCGAGCTTGAAAATCAGGAGAGCGAGGTAGTTAAGAATGACTAAACACTGAAGTTATTGTCCTTCTACGGTGCTTTGCTTAAATGTTAATAATGATAAAAAGAAATCCAGAGGTTGCAACCCAGCCTCTGTTTTTCGGTAAAATAGAGGATGTTGCGTATGAAAAAAGTACTTTGCTTGATTTATCCTGATTTTTCTCTTTATGAGATAACTGCTTTAACGAGTACTTTAGCTCTGTCTTTTGATATCACGATTGATTATGTTGCTTCTGAGCATTCGATAGTGGTCTCTGAGGATGGTTTGCCCTGTCAACCGACGAAAACACTAGATCAAATCCGTATAGAAGAGTATTCTTGTGTGATTTTGCCAGGAATGGTCAATATAGGGCCTGCTCTACAGGATGAGAAATTGATTTCGTTCTTGAGGGATCTTGGTGAGCGAGATATCTTAATTGCAGCCATTTCTTCAGCCCCCCTTTTATTGGCCAAAGCAAGCTTGTTGAACGATACAAAATTTACGGGTGGTATTTGGCAAAACTTCTTTGACTATTTTGAATTTCTTCCACGTGAAAATTTCCAACCGAAAGTGGTTGTGAAAGATAAACAAATCATTACGGCGATAGGCTTTGCGCATCAAGAGTTTGCAAGAAAAGCGATTCTAAGTTTAGGGCTGGCAGAGAATACGGACAACTATTTTAAAGAACAAAACGAGTATGCAGAAGAGGATTTGATATTTACTCTATCGGACCAAGAGTTTGATCAAGTGAAGCAGAGTATAGAAAACAGCCTCTAAAGATGTACATGAAAATTATAGAAAGGAACAAAGAGTGTTCGGGGAATTGAACTCGAGCTCTGAAGTTTCTTACTCAATATGAAAGAAAGGAACTGAACCCGACCTAAATTCTCGGAAAAAAGATAAATCTGTCTAGGAGCATCTCTCCTGCGTCAGATTTCCTATTTTTCAGTCGAATTTTACGGTCTTGGTATCTTAAATGAACAATACTGAATTTTATGACCGTTTGGGCGTTTCAAAGAATGCATCTCAAGATGAAATCAAGAAAGCCTATCGGAAATTATCTAAAAAATATCACCCTGATATCAACAAGGAGCCTGGTGCTGAGGAAAAGTACAAGGAAGTTCAAGAAGCTTATGAGACTTTGAGTGACGAGCAAAAAAGGGCTGCTTATGACCAATACGGTGCTGCGGGGGCCAATGGTGGCTTCGGTGGCGGAGCAGGTGGATTTGGTGGCTTTGATGGTGCTGGATTTGGTGGCTTTGAAGATATCTTCTCTAGCTTCTTTGGAGGAGGTGCAAGTCGTAATCCAAATGCGCCTCGTCAAGGGGATGACCTCCAATACCGCGTTAATCTCAAGTTTGAAGAAGCGATTTTTGGTGCTGAAAAAGAAGTTAAGTACCATCGTGAAGCAAGCTGTCATACCTGTCACGGTTCAGGAGCTAAGCCAGGGACTAGTCCGGTAACCTGTGGACGCTGTCATGGTTCCGGGGTTATCAATGTAGATACGCAAACTCCTCTTGGAATGATGCGCCGTCAAGTGACCTGTGATGTCTGTCATGGCCGTGGTCAAGAAATCAAAGATCCATGTACGACTTGTCGTGGAACAGGTCATGAAAAACAAGCCCATAGCGTGAACGTCAAGATTCCTGCAGGAGTTGAAACAGGTCAACAAATCCGCTTAGCGGGTCAAGGAGAAGCTGGCTTTAACGGTGGA
>SKER01000048.1_pt1 | contig 16026 bp, 13 predicted proteins | sample 4826961 | NCBI WGS metagenome assembly SKER01 (sample SAMN11008804, study PRJNA524170) | human gut metagenome | biome: Human fecal sample; material: Feces; isolation source: fecal sample from pouch patient p47 | host: Homo sapiens | place: Israel: Tel-Aviv | collected 2016-11-16 | reverse complement strand
TTGTTATCGCTTTAATTATGTTCTGGGCCAAATTACGTGGCGCTAGTTGGGACGATGTTCACAAAGGGATCCAAGATGGGATCAGCACAGCAATTATTCCAATCTTTATTTTCATCTTGATTGGGGCCCTGATCGCTGTCTGGATCAAAGCCGGAATCATTCCATCAATCATGGTGGTTGGCTTCAAACTAATCTCAGCTAAATGGTTTGTTCCATCAACCTTTATCGTTTGCTCATTGGTTGGTCTGTCTATCGGTTCTGGTTTCACGACTATTTCAACCATTGGGTTAGCCCTCTTCGCTGTCGGATCAGCAATGGGGATTAGCCTTCCATTATTGGCCGGTGCAATTGTCTCTGGAGCGGTCTTTGGTGATAAGATGTCACCTCTTTCCGACTCCACCAACCTTGCTTCCGCAATTGCTGGAAGTGACCTGTTCGAACACATTAAGAATATGATGTGGTCAACAATTCCATCATTTATCGTTTCATTTATCCTGTTCTGGATTCTCGGCTCTTCTGCTTCATCAATGAGTTCTACTAAGATTGCCCACACGACAGCAATTCTCCAACAAGACTTCCCTGTTTCTTGGTGGGCCCTGTTGCCAATCCTGTTGATGTTTGCTTGCGCATGGCGTCACATTCCAGCTATTGCCACTCTATTCATCAACATTATCGTGACGGTTGTAATGATCTTCTGCCAAGCACCACATACTTCCCTCAAGGCATTGACCTCCCTCTTAAGTGATGGCTTTGTCGCTCATACAAGTGATGCTTCTGTTAATGCTTTACTTTCTCGTGGTGGAATCACTAGCATGATGGGAACAGTTTCCTTAATCATTGTTACTCTTTCCCTTGGTGGGATCTTGATGCAGTTCCATGTTGTTCAATCAGCAATGGAACCACTGGTTAAGCACTTGCACAGTGCAGGTAGTTTAATTACTACAACTATTCTTTCAGGGATTGGTGTTAACCTCTTTGTTGGTGAACAATACCTGTCAGTTATTCTTCCTGGTCGGGCCTTCAAAGAAGCCTTCCATGATATGAAGCTTTCTCCATTGGCCTTGTCACGGGTTCTGGAAGATGGTGGATCCGTTATTAACTACTTAATCCCATGGGGTGTTGCTGGACTATTCACTGCTTCAACACTTAGTATCCCAGTTATGCACTTCTTACCATTTGTCTTCTTCAGTATCTGCTCACCAATTTTCTCCATCATTTCTGGATTTTCCGGAATTGGTCTTAAGTGGGCTGCTGGTCATAAAACCGCTAAGAACTAACTTACAAACCTAATTAACGAAAAAGATCGAGCTGCATTTTGCAGTTCGATCTTTTTTCATTTTCAAGAGTATTAATACAATTAGCCCACTACTAACTTACCGGTGAAGAGACCAATTAAGCCAGCTAATGCCATTAAGGCAATGATCGTCCAGCAGACCTTTTCAGTAGTGGTGAATTTGATATGCTGTTCCTTCTTACCCTTGTAGAAGAACCAGAAACCAGTCATCCAAACAATGGCAGCCAGAAGCAAGTAACGTAATCCGGCACCAAAGACCATGAAGAGGGCAAAGGCAACGGCTAAGACAGCTAAGATACCAGAGGTGATCCGTTCATGGGTCGGCCGGTTTTCAAAACCAGTTCCCTTGATAACACTCTTCAATGCGTACAGAGCAACAAAGAGATATGGGACAATTGACAGTGAAGTCGAGAACTTCAGCAGAACAGCGTATCCGGCAGAGTAAATTCCGGCAATGATCATCAGGACTTGGGTCAGACCAGAAGTTACCCAGAGAGCGTTGGAAGGCGCTTCATTCTTGTTTAGTTGGTCGAGCCAAACAGTAGCAGAGCCACCCCGTCCTGGCAAACGTAATTCTTCAGAACACATATCAACCCAGGCAATTAATGCACCAGTAACGGCAATGATCAGGCAGATATCAATTAAGTAACCACCCCAAGCACCGGTCATTGATGCCATTAGGCCGGCCATTGAAGGGTCATGCAAGGCACTAATCTTACTTGGTGCCATTAATCCTAGTGACAAAACAGAAGTACCAACTAACAGAATAATAACAATTACGGCACCGATTGTCGTAGCTTTTGCAACATCAGATAACTTCTTGGCACGGGTAGCAAAAATTGTTCCAGATTCAATCCCAATCAAAGTCCACATTGCAGACAGTAAAACCGTTTTACTTTGATCAAAAATGGAAACATGGGTCCAGTGACCCGCAGAAACGCTGTAAACAGCTGTAGAATTAAAGTGAGCCATAAAGGTATGCGGGTTAAAGTTCAAAATTGCCAGAATAATAAACATCGCAATTGGAATAACCTTCGCAATCGTCGTAATGTTGTTCATCATGGTATCAGTTTTAACACCGTGCATTACTAGTGCAGTGACACACCAGAGAACAATTGAGGCGGCAATGATTGACGGCCAGGTTGTTCCGTTCCCAAAGAATGAGAAAATGCCGAATGAACCAAAGGCGGAAAACAAAACCGTCAGATAGGAAGCATCCCCAACGGCATCCCCAATGCCGTGTCCGTAGTTAGCAATGAAACCACCAAGGTGTCCAAAGAGGTGTTTCGACCAACCATAAATACCATCATCAATGTCAGGCTGTTGTAACGTCAGGTTTCGATAAACACCAGCTAATGAGAACATCCCAATGGCAACAATTGCCCAACCAATTAAAATAGCTTCAGGGTTAGCACCGGCTGTAACTGTTGCTGGCAGTGCAAAGATCCCTGAACCAATCGTTCCACCAACAACCAGCCCGGTTAAGCCTCCCAGGCCAACTTTCTGTTTAATGTGATCCTGCTTTACCATTCTTAGCCATCCCTTCCTGATATCTAAGTCAATTTCGTTTATGGTAATTATGCAGCGTTCGAAAACGTTTTCACATTATTTATTCTAAGAAGGACCTTCAAAAAGCCACAAAAAGCCACAAAAAGCCTCGTAAAAGAATTCACAAATTTGCAATTTTATTAGACAAAACCGGTTTTTTATCCGATAACGCGGCTTTTAACACGAATTATTAACGCTTATTGCTTTACTGTGAACTATAATAAAGACGTTCTATAAATTCACGTTACTTCATAAATATTCAAATAAGCACGAGGAGATAATTCAAATGAATTTTTATATTGTGGATCGTGATAAGAAACAGCAACAATTACTCAAGAAAGCAATTGAACGCGATTTTGATAACTCTATTTTGGGAATTACTGACAATCCCGATGAAGCTTACCAAGACGTTTTACGATTAAGTGTCGATATTATATTTATTAATTACCAGCTTAAACCATATGACGGTCACCAGTTAATGCGCAAAATCCAACAAAGTCACCACCATCCCCACTTCATTTTGATTGGCAAGAAATTATCACCAACCATTAAGAGTCAGATTTTCAAGGACGATGCTGATTACCTGCTCGATGAACCACTAAACATGGAAGAACTGAATAAAATAATGCGCCTAACCATCGAAAACATCAGAATGTCCCGACGTTTACTGCAAATTCTCGACCTGGTCAGCGGGGCCGCTAACCACCACACAGAGTCATTTGACTTTAAAACTAAACGCGAACAACGAGCAAAATCAATCCTACGTTTCCTGGGGATTTCTGGCGGGCTGGGGGTTCCCGATATTATTCGGATTATCAAAATGATGATCGAACAGGAATGCTCATTTGATGACCTGGATTTAGAGAAAATCTACCACTTTGATAGTGAAGGTAAGAAGGTCCTCCTCCAACGGATTCGCCGTGACTTGAAAAAGGGGTTAAACACAACCTTGCTCACATCTGTGTCACATTTAATACTGATGATAAAATTCTTGAATATGCTAACAACCTCTACAGTTTTGAAAGCGTCGAGAATGAAATTAAGTTTTTGAAGGGCAAACGAAAATCCGGTGGTCGAATTGAGGTGGAGCAGTTCTTCAATGGGTTAGTGCAAGAAGTTGAGTGAGTGCCGAATCGGCAACTAAGCTCTAATGAATATAGTAACGATCTAAATCTAGGTATTTATTCCCGTATAAATGTGTGCAATATAACAAGTAAAAAAAGTGGCTGGAGAAAATTTTCCAGCCACTTTTTAATGTTCAAAATTAGTTCATCAGAACTTCAGTTACTAGGATTCCACCACCAAAGATGAGGACGAAGGCAACGACTGGCCAGACAAACCGTACCCAGTGTGAGTACTTCATGTCGAGCATTTGCAGAGTAGCCATAACTAGTCCCGTTGGTGCTAAGAACAGCATTGCGTATTGACCGAATTGGTAGGCGGTAACAACGATGTACCGTGGAATATGAACTGTATCGGCCAATGGTGCCATGATTGGCATAGCAAGCACTGCCAAGCCAGATGAGGATGGCACAATGAAACCAAGGACGAAGAAGATCAGCATCATCATGATGATGAAAACAGAACCAGACATGTGCCGAACCATTTCTGATGATTGGTACAAAATGGTATCAGAAATGTAACCATCGTTCAGGATGTTGTTAATCCCCCGGGCTAACCCAATGATCAGGGAAACCCCAACTAAACTGGCAGAACCACGTGAAAAGGCTTCGGTAGTTTGGTATTCACCTAACCCGTTCTTATGGCCAAAGCAGGTTAAGAACATAATAATGACAGCAATCAGCAAGAATGATGATGCCATTTCTGGGAAGGCCCAACCCTTAGCCATCACTCCCCAAATCATGATGATAAAGGAAGCAGCGAACAGAACCAAGATGATCTTCTTCTTTAATGTGAAGGTCAGGTCTTTTTCTTCGGTTGAGTCCATTGACCACATTGCATCGAACTTAGCCTTATCTTCGTAGGTGTATGAGAATGATGGATCTTTCTGAACCTTGCGTGCATACCAGTGCAGGTAGAAAAGCAGGCAGATGACAGCAACGGTGAACCCAACAATACGGCCAGTCATCCCCTGGGTAAATTGCGTTCCGGCAGCATTAGAAGCGATTACCACTTGGAATGGGTTAATGATCGAGAAAGTTGTCCCAATTGAAGAAGCGAGGAAAATAGCCCCAACAACCACAATTGAGTCGTAACCCATTGCGATAAAGACCGGTGCCAGGATTGGATAAAAGGCCACGGCCTCTTCTTCAATCCCACAAAGGGTCCCCCCAAAGGCCAGCAATACTGCAACCATGAAGACTAAGATAAATTCTTTCCCCTTGGATTTCTTTGTCAAAGCCTCCAGGCCGGATTCAAAGGCCCCACTAGCTTTAACAACCCCAATCAATCCACCAAGGACAAAAATGAAGATCATAATGTCAACGGCTTCCATCGTCCCATTAACCATACTAGTAAAAATGGAATAGAGACTAGCTGGGTGTTGCTTTAAGCGCTTGTAAGTTCCTGGAACAGAAACTGGCTTACTAATGGCCCCTGACTTGAATTGATCAATATCAATTTGCACGTTCAATTTCTTCAATGAAGCCTGTGTAGCTGGCATTGTTGTCTTTTTACCACTTGGTTGGGTAACCGTTAATTCATTATGTCCATAAGTCAATTTAGAATATGAACCAGCGGGAACGAACCAAGTCAGAAATACTGAAATAACCGTCAGGAAAAACAGAATGGTGAAAGCGCCGGGCATCTTCAATTTCCATTTTTTCTTTGGTTGCTCAACTGTTGCATCCATAACCTTTACTCCTTACCTAAATAATAATTGCTAATCATCAAACACCTGCAGAATCGGAATTTCACAAGTTGTATAATGATAAATGAATATTAATTATTGATAGATATCTGTAACTAATCACGTTTTTAATTATAGAAAGCGCTTTCCGCAATCATCAAAGTTCTTCAAACTTAATCACATCTAATTAAGGAGTTCACATGCTTAAAAACATCAGCTTCCTCCATTATCGTAAATACCAGCGTATTATTATCGCGGCCATATGTGTGGCTTTGGCTTCTCAGGTGCAGTTAAACGCTTTTACACCGGGATTCATCATTGCCCTCTCGGCATTATTACTGCCTATTTTTTTATACTTCAACCAAGACATTCACCCATTGCAACTCGGCTGCGCGATTGCGATCGCGTCACCTGTGTTTCGTGGTGTAGTGCTGCTGCTTACGAAAAGCTCTGCCCATGTTGTCACTTATACGGTTGCTGATATCGTATACTTTCTGTTATATACATTAATTTACTATTTATTGTATTGGCGGTTGGTGTACCATAACGACATTGCCTTTTTCCTGACAATTATTATTTGTGATTACGCCGCAAACGTGTTAGAGATTGGCCTATTAACCGATTTCGCTGGTTACACGATTCACGTCCTAGCAGTGGTTTTCGCGGTAGCATTAGTGAGAGCTACCCTTGCCTCACTAATTGCCTTCCTCCTTCACTACTTTCAACTCTTAATCGTTAATAGTGAAGAACACGAACGGCAGTATTACCACTTTATTTGGGTGGCTTCTGCCGTCAAAAGTGAAGTCTATTTCATGCGTAAAACGATTAATGACATTGAGCGCGTTACAAAAAATGCGTACTTATTAAACGAACGGCTTAAAGATGAGGGCCACACAGAAGAACAAAAGATGGCCTATGAAATTGCCCAACATGTCCACGAGATTAAGAATTCTTACCAAGATGTTATTAAAGGGTTGGGCGATTATTTCAATGACCAGAATAATGTTCCAATGCATATGGACGATATTTTAAAGATTGTATCATCTTATACCCAGATGATTATCCGCAGTCGCCACCTATCTATTAACCTCGTTGTCCAAAACACCGTTAATTGCACTGTCCCAGAACATTATTACCTGGTTACAATCATGTCTAACCTCATCCTAAATGGGATTGATGCCATTGGTAATAAGCGTAACGGTGAAATTCTAATTCAAGTCAGCCAGAATAGAGCTGATATTCAACTAGCAGTCACGGACAATGGATCTGGTATTCCCCGGGAAATGATTCCATTAATCTTCAAACCAGGCTTTTCAACTAAGTTTGATCAGTCCGGTGATATTTATCGGGGGATTGGCCTCTCCAACGTGCAAACAATCGTTCAAGAGCAGTTTGCGGGGCAAATCAAAGTCGATTCACAGCCCCATGTGGGGACCACTTTCTTCGTAACAATGAATAAAGATAAGCTCACCAGCAGTCAGGAGGAAAAATAATGAAGTTCTATCTTGTTGATGATGAACAATCAATCTTGTACGTTTTGCAAAACATCATTGAACAAAACTTTGATGATGAAGTGGTCGGGATGAGTAGCAATCCCAAAAAAGCCATTAATGAAATCCAGCTCCGCGATGTTGATATTGTCTTGGTCGACCTTCTGATGCCCGAAATTTCTGGAATTGATCTCATTGAGACCATTAAATCAACTAAACCGCAAATCCGCTTTATCATGATTTCTAAAGTCCAAGATAGTGACATGCGGGCAAAGGCCTACCAAGCCGGAATTGAATTTTTTATCAATAAGCCGCTAAATATAATTGAAATTAAATCTGTGATTGCAAAAGTCGAGCAAAACATCAAAATGTCCGCCCAATTATCCTCAATTTCTGCAATGGTCAACCAATTTAATGGCCAACCGGATCCCGTTAACAATCAACTTCACTCTTCGACTGATCGAGCAACAATAGTTCTTAAGTCTCTAGGCATGTTCTCAGAACGGGGCGCCAGCGACATTTTGCAAGTTATCAAAATGATGAAGCTTCATCATCAGAATTATCGCAGCTTAGATCTCACGGAAGTGTTGGGTATTAATAATCATGAAAAGAAGATCATGGAGCAGCGAATGCGGCGGGCGATTAAAGTCGGGTTAGTCAACCTTAGCAATCAGTTGATTGATAATCCATATGATGAGCAATTGAGTACCCATGCTAACAATCTGTTTGGTTACGAAAATGTTCACGCTCAGATGTTGCACCAACAAGGTAAGCAACTCACCGGTGGACGTATTGCCATTCAAAAGTTCATGGATGGCCTGCTAGATGAAGAATAAATAAAGGGAGCTACGGTTAAGTACCGTAACTTCCTTTATTTTTGGATTAAATTATGGTTTAGTGCTTAGCTACGTAATCATTGAGTTCCTTTAGGTAAAGGGCTTTTTGTTCATCTGAAATCCAACTGGTTTCAAATGAGTTCCGTGCTAACGTGATGACCTGGTCACGAGTCAAATTGAACTTAGTGGCGATTGCATAGTAGTTATCGCCAATATAGCCACCAAAGTAAGCTGGGTCATCAGAGTGGATTGAAACCTTAACCCCCTTCTTTAAGAGCTCCAGAACTTCCTTACCCTTCATTTCCGGACTAACAAATGAGTTGGAAAGTGGGCAGGAAGTAAAGCCAATCTTATTCTTAGCAGCAAAGTTAACTAGGTCTGGATCTTCCACCACGTTGGTCCCATGGTCGACCCGTTCAACGCCAATCACTTCAAGTAATTCACGAATATGTTCAATTGAATCTTTTTGATCAATATCCGCATGAGCAGTCAAGTGAAATCCTTCAGCACTCGCCTTAGTGAATTGGTTAAAGAATTTCATTGGTGGATTATTGTGTTCGTCAGAATCCAGACCAACCCCAAGAATTTTATCCTTGTAATTGAGTGCCTCTTCTAGAGTTTCACGTGCAGAGTCACGAGAAAAGTCACGTAAAAAACACATGATTAAACGTGCATCAATGTTCAATGCGCGAGCATCAACAGTCGCCTTGTATAGGCCATCAATAACTGTCTTAAAGGAAATTCCTCGAGACATGTGAGCTTGTGGATCAAAGAAAATTTCCACATGGCGAACATTATTTTTAACAGCTCGATGGAGGTAGTCCATTGCAAGATCATAGAAATCTTGTTCTGTTTGAAGAACGTTCATCGCTGGGTAATAAACGGCCAAGAATGAAGCTAAGTCATCATATTGGTATGATTGGCGAACTTCTTCAATCGTTGATTGACCAATATTTACGTGATTACGTTTAGCCAATTTCAATTTTAATTCTGGTTCAAGTGTTCCTTCGATATGTACGTGAAGTTCCGCTTTTGGTAATCCTTGGGTAAATTCCTTCGTAATTTCAGTAGACATGAACTAAGCCTCCAAATTAAAGTTCGTTTTTTTCTAACGTTGATGCTATTGTATCACCAAAAAATTCGTTTTCAATAGTTTTTACGAACAAATTACCTTGATTTTCGAATTATAGTGTGCAATAATCCACACATACTGATTCAAAGGAGTGTAAATCGTGAGTAAAACACGAACTTTATCCGGAGGGATTGATCGTGCCTTCCATATCTCAGAGAATGGGTCCTCTATTAAACGGGAATCTTTAGCTGGTTTAACAACCTTCGTTTCGATGGCTTACATCCTATTCGTTAACCCGTCTGTTTTAGGTGATGCGGGGATGAATAAGGGGGCTGTTTTCACCGCTACAGCCCTGTCAGCAATTTTAGGTTCCTTATTAATGGGAATTCTTGCTAACTACCCAATCGCCATTGCCCCTGGTTTAGGTGACAACGCCTTCTTTACTTACTCTGTTGTTATTGCCATGGGAATTCCATGGGAAGATGCCATGGCGGGGGTCCTGGTTGCTTCAGTTCTCTTTACTATCCTGTCCTTCCTGAAAGTTCGGGAAATTGTGATTGACGCCATCCCCCAAGATTTAAAATACGCGATGGCTGCCGGTATCGGGATCTTCATCTCATTCGTTGGTCTCCAAGGAGGGGGCTTAATTGTTGCCGACAAATCTTCATTAGTTGGTATTGGTTCCTTTACCGTTCCGACTGTTTGGTTAACCATCTTCGGCATCTTTGTCATTGCGATCTTAATGGCCAAAAAGGTTCCTGGTGCGATCTTCATCGGTCTAGTTGCAACGACTTTGTTAGGGCTCTTCACCGGTTTGATTAAGGCTCCCCACCATATCATTTCGATGGCCCCAAGTCTGAAGCCAACATTTGCTGTTGGTCTAACACACCTATCTGTGATGTCCGATCCTAAGATGTGGGCAGTTGTATTGATCTTCTTGCTCGTGGCATTCTTTGATACTGCTGGTACCCTAATTGGTTTGGCTCAACAAGCCGGCATCATGAAAGACAATAAGATGCCACGGATCGGCCGTGCTTTAATGGCTGACTCCTTATCAATGCTTGGTGGTGCCTTCATGGGGACTACCCCTACCTCTGCCTACGTTGAATCATCAGCCGGGATCGCTATCGGTGGTAAGACTGGGTTCACTGCAGTTGTTGTCGCATTTTTCTTCCTGTTGAGCATGATTTTCTCACCATTGCTGACCGTTGTTACTACCCAAGTAACTGCCGCTGCACTGATCGTTGTTGGTGTATTGATGGTTTCTGCTTTACGTGACATTCACTGGGATCAATTTGAAATTGCCTTACCTTCTTTCCTTGTCGTGATCGGCATGCCTTTGACCTACAACATTTCTTATGGGATTGCTTTTGGTTTCTTAACTTACCCAATCCTGATGACTGCTGCTGGTCGCCGCAAGGAAGTTAACGGCATCATGTGGTCGATGTTGATTGTCTTCGTTGTCTTACTCTATGTCTTGAACATCTTGCCTAAATAAAGTGGAGGCTTTCTCATGTCAAAAACCAATCTAAGTGACTATATCGATGCTGGGGCCGCAAAGATTCCTGCCGACCTGGTGATTACTGGTGGAACGTTAATTAACGTTATTACTGGTGAATACTATAAGGCTGACGTCGCCATTTATGATGAGCGGATTGTCGCCGTTGAAAAGGACGTTACTGATTATGTTGGCCCGCATACTAAGAAAATTGACGCCACTGGCAAATATCTTGCCCCAGGGCTGATTGATTGTCACATTCATGTTGAATGTAGCAAGCTTAGCATGACCCGTTTCGCACAAGCAATACTCCCACACGGGACAACCAGCATTGTCTCTGGTTTAGACGAATACATCTCAGTAATTGGGATAGACGGTTTGAAAGAAATTTTCAAAGAGATTGATAATTTACCATTCAACGTCATTTGGGGGTTGCCTTATAAGACCCCATATACTATCCCAAGATCAACGATCTCTTATGACGTTACGGCTAAGGATCATGCTAAAATTCAACGTGACCCCCGTTGTTTTGGGGTCTGGGAAACTGTTCGGGAATCCGTTGAAACAAAGGATCCTGATACGATGAAAGTATTAGAGTTAGCTGAACAAAACCACCAACCAATTTTTGGTTGTTCACCAATGGCTCGTGGCAAGGCCTTAAATCAATACCTGATGAGTGGTGTCTCGGTCGACCATGAAAGTTATTCCCACGAAGAATTCCTAGAAAAAGCCCGAAAAGGTATCCACACTGTTATTCGTGAATCGGCAGTCACTAAGTTTTTGAACGAGAATATTAAATCAATCACCGAGAATGTCGCCGGCGTCGCTCGGCACACAAGTTTCTGTTCTGATGATGTGAATGCCACAAATATTCTATCGGTTGGTCATATTGATCATATGGTCCGGTTGGCGATTAAAGATGGCGTGAGTCCAATGACTGCAATTCAAATGGCTACTATCAATGCGGCCGAAGCATATCATATTGACGATCGTTTAGGTTCAATTGCTCCAGGTAAGCGTGCTGATATTTTACTCGTTGATCATCCTGGAACATTTAATGTGGAAACCGTCATTAGTCAAGGTTGCCTTGTCTACGCTGATCAACAGGAACAGTTTGACTTCAAAGTACCTGATCGTTCTCCACAATTAACTTCTACCGTTCACCGGCAATCACTAGTGGCTAGTGACTTTCAATACAAAACTGACCATGCAGATGGCGCTGCCCTTGTAGAAACGATCAATAGCATTGGACCGTTTGTCCGGAAGCGGCGGGATGTCGAACTACCAGTAGAAAATGGAATTATTAAGCCTGATGCTAATCAGGACGTTGCTTTGGTTTCAGTCGTAGAACGTTACGGAATTAATGGCAATGTTTCGCATGGCTTCATCTCTGGTTGGTCCTTCAAGAAGGGGGCAATAGCTACTACTGCTGCTCCAGATGACAACAATATGGTTGTTGCTGGAGTCAATTATGAGGATATGGCGTTGGCTGCTAATAAATTGATTGAACAAGGTGGTGGCCAGATTGTCGTGGTTGACGGTCACGTCGTTGCTAACTTACCATTACCGATTGCTGGGATTTGCTCCGATCTGCCAGTTCAGGAACTGGCTAAACAGGAAAAGGCATTACAAGAAGGGGCACGTGAAATTGGCTCTAAACTACCAGACCCGATCTTCTACCTCTCATTCCTACCAATCACCGCAATTCCCGATTTGGCAATTACTGACGGCGGTAATGTTGATTACACTCAATTAAAGTACTTTAATCCAGTATTGAATTAGAAAATATGAAAGCGGATTACTCAGCAGTATTTGACTGAGTAATCCGCTTTTACGTGTCATTTATATTTAGTTATATTGTGATTCGTGAATTGTTAATTACTGCAACATAGTCTAGAAAACTCGACTGACACCATGTTTTGCCATTAAATGTCATACTCTTCAATCTTAAATTGGTCGTCAGTCAACGTTGCCTTCGTCAAACTACCGTTCTTTGGACGGACCGTAACATCATACTTTCCGCCACCAAACTTCTCAACCAAACTCAACAAAGTATTACCGTGACTAACCCATAATACATTCGCATTGTCTGGTAAATCAGCATCCCGAATCAGCTGAATTCCCTTGTTCATCCGGTTCCAGTATTCTTCATTATTTTCGGCATCGTGGAATGGATCAGCATCTTTCAACCAATCTTTGGCTTGACCAATTGAGTACTTAGTAACAATTTCCTTGAAATTCTTAAAGCCGTGAGGAGCCCCCGCGTTGTACCAAGCTAAATCCATGTTCGTTCCTTCATAGGAACCGTAAAATTCTTCCCGAAAATATGGTGAAACAACTGGTTGCTTAACAGAATCTGCCTGATTCATTTTCAAAATTGTTCCGATAGTTTCCATCGCCCGAGTAGTGTCAGAACAAAAGGCACCATCAAAGTGAACATCTTTCAGCCGTTCGCCAGCATCCTTAGCATTTTGCTTACCTTTTTCGGTTAATGGAGAGTTACTCCATCCTTGTAGTTTATTGTAAATGTTGTAATAAGTTTGTCCGTGCCGCACTAAATAAAGGTTTAACTTTGTCATCTTTATAACCTCCTCGTATTAAATATCCGTCTCAATTGTAGCGCTTTCTTTCCCTTAGCAACAACTCATTAATAAGCATTCTTTTAACGTGATTTCATAGTATCTTCACATCCCCTTTGTAAACTAAATACCATAGAAAGAAGGGATATTGATGACACTTCGTGAAATAAATACCCACTCTAATGTTGTTGCGGCCCAAATTATTCGAGTAACTAATCGTTCGGTGAGTGTTCAAACTGAGGACGGACAGCAACTAACAATTCCCCTCAGCCAGCAATACCGTCGTGACCAAGCGCGGTTAGCCTCATTACGTGATATTTGGCGAAACAAAATTTGGATTCCCGTTAATAAACAACTTCATTCATTATTTGTAACCGACTGGTTGGTAATGCCTCAGCCGGTATTGGCAAGTAATTATTAACAATTAAGATTTAACTACAATTATCTTTGACGAAGAGTTTCTCAATAATCTGTGATAAAATACTGTTGATTCGCTATTTTCAATAGCAAACTCAAAGTATGATCTCGATTGCGAGGAACTCTTTTTATGAAGAAACTAAGCAAATTCGTGAACACTAGGATTGGTTTTTACGTTCTCCTAGTTGTTCTTTTTTGGTTTAAGACTTTATTTGCTTATTTTACTGACTTTAAGCTCGGTGCAGAGGGAATCTTCCAATATCTCATTTTATTAATCAACCCCCTGCCCATCACTGCATTAATTTATAGTTTTGCATTCTACTTTAAGCGTTCACGATTCTTTTACCCCGTGTTAATGGGGCTCGATATTGCTAATTCGCTTTTGTTATATTTAAACGTCATTTACTACCGTGAGTTTACGGACTTTATGACCATTGCGACGATGACTGGCTACTCCAAAGTTAATCAGGGGCTGAGTGGTTCTTCCTTAGCATTGACTAACCTGCATGATGCCTTCTATTGGCTGGATATCGTCATCATCCTCGTCCTGATGCTAACTCGGCAAATTAAGTTTGACCCTCGAGCACTTAGCTCGCGCCTTTCATTTGCGTTTACTTCCATTGCAATCACAATGTTTGGCGTTAACCTTTCATTAGCTGAAATGAGTCGTCCCCAATTATTAGGACGAACCTTTGACCGGACTTACATCGTTAAATACCTCGGGATTGATGCCTTTACTGGTTACGACCTCGCTAAATCTCAGCATATTAATAATATGCGCCAGAGTGCGACTAAGTCTGAATTATTGAAGGTCAAGAAATTTACTGACAAACACTACGCTAGCCCCAATCCGCAAATGTACGGTATTGCTAAGGGACGAAATGTGATTGTCATCCACTTGGAAAGTTTCCAGCAATTTTTGATTGACCGCAAAGTTAACGGTCAAGAAGTCACCCCATTCCTGAACTCTCTTTATCACGGAAAAGATACCTATGCATTCGATAACTTCTTCCACCAAGTTGGTCAAGGAAAAACGAGTGATGCTGAAAACATGTTGGAGACGAGTACCTTTGGTTTACCACAGGGCTCACTATTTGCCACTTTAGGTAGTGATAATACGTTCCAAGGGGCGCCTGCAATTCTTAACCAGCGTGCCGGTTACACCAGTGCTGTTTTCCATGGAAATGTCGCTTCGTTCTGGAACCGGAATAATGTTTACAAGAACCTTGGCTATCAATACTTCTTTGATGCATCGTACTACGATACTTCAGGTGATAAAGCCACCGGTTATGGGTTAAAAGACAAGTTATTGTTCAAGGACTCCGTTAACTACCTGCAAAATCTACAGCAGCCCTTCTATACGAAGTTCATTACGGTGACTAACCACTTCCCCTATGATCTTGATGACGAAGATAAGGACCCGAACTTCACCACAACTAATACTGGTGATACCACTGTCGATAACTACTTTGTCACTGCTCACTATCTTGACCAGTCATTACAAGAATTCTTCAATTATCTGCAGAAAACCGGACTCGATAAACACTCAGTCATTATGATTTACGGTGACCACTATGGAATTTCCAATAGTGAAAACACTTCATTGGCCAGCGTCTTCGGCAAATCTGCAGATGATTGGACAGACTTTGATAATGCATCCCTGCAACGGGTACCATTGATGTTTGTTATTCCAGGTTCTGGTGGTCACGGTGGTATTTACCATCAGTATGGTGGGGAAGTGGATGTTCTACCAACCCTCCTTCACCTGTTAGGAATTAGTTCCAAACGCTATATTCAGTTTGGGACTGACCTTTTCTCAAAGGAACACAGTCAAGTGGTGGCTTTCCGTAACCGTGATTTCGTCACACCACACTATAGTTCAGTCAATGGCGTCATTTACGATAATCACACTGGTAAAGTTGCTAAATTGACGAAGAAGCAAAAGAAACAGTTGAAACGCGATCAAAAGCTTGTTAACACGGAACTTACCCTTTCAGATTCATTAAATGAAAAGAACCTGTTACGGTTCTACCATCCAAAGGGATTTAAACCGGTTAAGGCCGCTGACTACAATTATTCCAATGGTCTGAAACATGAAAAGCGGATCGAAAAAGAACTGGGGCTGAAGTCAACCAGTATTTTCTCCAAGAACAACAACCGTTCAACAGTTGATGATTACTCGACGGATGCACCTGAGCAGAATCACTCATCAACTGATTCTAACCGGATTAAGATTACTAACCCGGATGCTAACAATAAATAGAATATAAACTAAAAGGGTTGTGACATAAGTCACCTATATAGTTGAAAATGCTACAGCGCAGTACACAAAGGGACTCTAGCGTTCGGAAAATCTGAATGAAGTGAACCCCCATAGTTGGACAAATACATCCAACTATGGGGGTTTAGTATGGTCAAATTCAGTTTTGAAGTTAAATTAAAAGCAGTTCAAATGTATTTATCTGGAATCGGTTCCACGACAG
>SKER01001795.1_pt1 | contig 16097 bp, 29 predicted proteins | sample 4826961 | NCBI WGS metagenome assembly SKER01 (sample SAMN11008804, study PRJNA524170) | human gut metagenome | biome: Human fecal sample; material: Feces; isolation source: fecal sample from pouch patient p47 | host: Homo sapiens | place: Israel: Tel-Aviv | collected 2016-11-16 | reverse complement strand
ATCAAATATAACAGGAGAAGCAACCGAACCTAAAAAATAGAGGGTCACTAACAAGCGATCCTCTGTTTTTATGGGGGCAAATGGGTTTTGTCCCGGACTCTTGGAATCCAAGGAGTTTCATGGCTGCATTTTAAAACTAAGGTTTCAAAATGTCCGTTCTTCTTAAGAGTTTACTCATAAGATGAATACCACTAAACCGAAAGAAACGTTTTAGTTTCACTGTATTTTAGACTTTTAATGCTATTAAATTTCTTAAAGTAAAAGTTTTGAATTTAAAATCAGTATAAAAATGGACTGTATGTATAATGTTGATGGATTTCCTTTGAAGATTTCAAAAAAATGGAGCACCCCCCTTGTCAAGACTTGCTATTTCTGCTATTATATTATGGTGCTGTAAATTGCAGCCTTAGCTATGATACAAGAGGTTGCGACACGCTCGGTTGCATTGCCACGCAGAGGGCTGTCGGTTTTCTTGAGGAGCTAGCCTATTATCGTAAATAGACGAGAGGAGAAAAGATGGCAAACAAAAAAATCCGTATCCGCCTGAAGGCGTACGAACACCGCACACTTGATATTGCGGCAGAAAAAATTGTAGAAACTGCAACCCGTACAGGTGCATCAGTTGCGGGTCCAATCCCACTTCCAACTGAACGCAGTCTTTACACCGTTATTCGCGCGACTCACAAATACAAAGATTCTCGCGAACAATTTGAAATGCGTACCCACAAACGCTTGATCGACATCGTCAACCCAACACAAAAAACTGTTGATGCTTTGATGAAGTTGGATCTTCCAAGTGGTGTGAACGTAGAAATCAAACTTTAATCAAGAAAAAACAAGGTGATGGGTGTTCAAGTGAAATTGAACACGGACTAAACTCTGTGTGAAAAAAGATAAAATCATCTCGGTTCTAGAACCGTCGCTGATTTTCCTGTTTTCACTTTGAGTTTGACGTCCTTTGTATCTTGATTCGAGCATAAAAAACGCTCGTTAAAAACTTTTTTGAGCACGAAAAACGCTCATAAAAAACTTTTTAAAAATAAAGTAAAGGAAATATTTTCTCATGACAAAAGGAATCTTAGGGAAAAAAGTGGGAATGACTCAAATCTTCACCGAATCTGGTGAATTTATCCCTGTTACTGTCATCGAAGCAACACCAAACGTTGTCCTTCAAGTGAAGACTGTTGAAACAGATGGTTATGAAGCAGTTCAAGTTGGTTTTGATGACAAACGTGAAGTATTGAGCAACAAACCTGCCAAAGGCCATGTGGCGAAAGCCAACACAGCTCCTAAGCGCTTCATTCGTGAATTCAAAAACATTGAAGGCTTGGAAGTTGGTTCAGAATTGACAGTTGAACAATTCGAAGCTGGAGATGTTGTTGATGTAACTGGTACAACTAAGGGTAAAGGTTTCCAAGGTGCTATCAAGCGTCACGGTCAATCACGTGGTCCTATGGCACACGGTTCTCGTTACCATCGCCGTCCTGGTTCAATGGGTCCTGTTGCCCCTAACCGTGTTTTCAAGAATAAACACTTGGCTGGACGCATGGGTGGTAACCGTGTAACTATTCAAAACCTTGAAATTGCACAAGTAGTTCCAGAGAAGAACGTTATCCTGATTAAGGGTAATGTCCCAGGTGCTAAGAAATCTCTTATCACCATCAAAACAGCAGTTAAAGCTGCTAAATAATAAGAAAGGAGAAAACAGTAATAATGGCAAACGTAAAACTATTTGACCAAACTGGTAAAGAAGTTAGCACAGTTGAATTGAACGACGCTGTCTTCGGTATCGAACCAAACGAATCAGTAGTATTCGACGTCGTAATTAGCCAACGTGCTAGCCTGCGCCAAGGTACTCATGCGGTTAAAAATCGCTCGGCAGTATCTGGTGGTGGTCGTAAGCCATGGCGCCAAAAAGGAACTGGCCGTGCTCGTCAAGGTTCTATTCGTTCCCCACAATGGCGTGGTGGTGGTGTGGTCTTTGGACCAACCCCACGCTCATACGCTTACAAATTCCCGCAAAAAGTTCGTCGCCTTGCTTTGAAATCAGTTCTTTCAGCTAAAGTTGCTGAAGAAAAACTGGTTGCTGTGGACGCTCTTTCATTTGCAGCACCAAAAACTGCTGAATTTGCTAAGGTTCTTAAGGCGCTTAGCATCGATTCAAAAGTACTTGTTGTTTTGGAAGAAGGAAACGAAGTGGCTGCTTTGTCAGCTCGTAACCTGCCAAATGTAGCAGTTGCAACTGCTAAAACTGCAAGTGTTCTTGACATCATGAATGCAGATAAGCTTCTTGTTACTAAAGAAGCAATCTCTACAATAGAGGAGGTTCTTGCATAATGAACTTGTACGACGTAATCAAAAAACCTGTCATCACTGAAAAGTCAATGGCTGACTTGGAAAATGGTAAATACACATTTGAAGTTGATACACGTGCTCACAAATTGCTGATTAAACAAGCTATCGAAGCGGCTTTTGATGGCGTAAAGGTTGCTAGTGTTAATACTGTAAATGTGAAACCAAAACAAAAACGTGTTGGTCGCTATACAGGATTTACAAGCAAAACTAAAAAAGCTATCGTCACACTTACAGCTGACTCAAAAGCAATTGAGTTGTTCGCAGCTGAAGCTGAATAATCTAAGGAGGAAATAAGGTGGGTATTAAAGTTTTTAAACCAACAACAAATGGCCGTCGTAATATGACTTCTTTGGATTTTGCAGAAATCACTACAAACACTCCTGAGAAATCATTGCTTGTTTCTTTGAACAAGACTGCTGGTCGTAACAACAATGGTCGCATCACTGTTCGCCACCACGGTGGAGGACACAAGCGTCACTACCGGATCATCGACTTCAAACGTAATAAAGATGATGTTGAAGCAGTCGTTAAGACAATCGAATACGATCCAAACCGCACAGCCAACATCGCCTTGGTTCACTATACCGACGGTGTTAAGGCCTACATCATTGCCCCTAAGGGTCTTGAAGTTGGTCAACGAATCGTCTCTGGACCAGATGCCGACATCAAGGTTGGTAATGCTCTGCCATTGGCAAACATTCCAGTTGGTACAGTTGTGCACAACATTGAATTAAAACCTGGTAAAGGTGGAGAATTGGTTCGTGCCGCTGGTGCTTCAGCTCAAGTACTTGGTCAAGAAGGTAAATACGTTCTTGTTCGTCTTCAATCTGGTGAAGTTCGTATGATTCTTGGAACTTGCCGTGCAACCGTAGGGGTTGTTGGTAATGAACAACAATCATTGATTAACCTTGGTAAGGCTGGACGTAATCGCTGGAAAGGTGTTCGCCCAACCGTTCGTGGTTCTGTTATGAACCCTAACGATCACCCACACGGTGGTGGTGAAGGTAAAGCACCTGTCGGCCGTAAAGCGCCATCTACTCCTTGGGGTAAACCTGCGCTTGGTCTTAAGACACGTAGCAAGAAGGCTAAATCAAACAAACTGATCGTTCGTCGTCGCAACGAAAAGTAAGCTAGTAAAGATTAAAAAATCCGCCAGCTCGGTAGGGAGGTTCAGGGCATTTGTCTTACTCCCAAGCCGCTGTGGTACTTATTTAAAGGAGAAAACACTAAATGGGACGCAGTCTTAAAAAAGGACCTTTCGTCGATGAGCATTTGATGAAGAAAGTCGAAGCTCAAGCTAACGAAGAAAAGAAAAAAGTTATTAAAACTTGGTCACGTCGCTCAACGATTTTCCCAAGTTTTATCGGTTATACTATCGCTGTTTATGATGGACGTAAACACGTACCAGTTTACATCCAAGAAGACATGGTAGGTCACAAGCTTGGTGAATTCGCACCAACACGTACTTACAAGGGTCACGCAACAGACGACAAGAGAACTCGTTAATAGGAGGAGGACACAATGGCAGAAATTACTTCAGCTAAAGCAATGGCTCGTACAGTGCGTGTTTCACCTCGTAAAACACGTCTTGTTCTTGACCTCATTCGCGGTAAGGACGTTGCCGATGCAATCGCAATCTTGAAATTCACTCCAAACAAAGCTGCAGGTGTAGTTGAGAAAGTTTTGAACTCAGCTATCGCAAATGCCGAAAACAACTTTGGCTTGGAAAAAGCAAACTTGGTCGTATCTGAAACATTTGCTAACGAAGGACCAACCATGAAACGGTTCCGTCCACGTGCAAAAGGTTCAGCTTCACCAATCAACAAACGCACAACCCACGTGACTGTGGTTGTTGCAGAAAAATAAGGAGGTAAAATCGTGGGTCAAAAAGTACATCCAATTGGTATGCGTGTCGGTGTTATTCGTGACTGGGACGCAAAATGGTATGCTGAAAAAGAATACGCAGATTACCTTCATGAAGATTTGGCAATCCGTAAGTTCATCAGCAAAGAATTGGCTGACGCTTCAGTTTCAACTGTTGAAATTGAACGTGCGGTAAACAAGGTAATTGTTTCCCTTCATACTGCAAAACCTGGTATGGTTATCGGTAAAGGTGGGGCAAATGTTGATGCTTTGCGTGCTAAATTGAATAAATTAACAGGAAAACAAGTCCACATCAATATCGTTGAAATCAAAGCACCTGACTTGGATGCTCACCTGGTTGGTGAAAACATCGCTCGTCAATTGGAACAACGTGTGGCTTTCCGTCGTGCACAAAAACAAGCTATCCAACGCACCATGCGTGCTGGAGCAAAAGGAATCAAAACTCAGGTATCTGGTCGTTTGAACGGTGCTGATATTGCCCGTGCAGAAGGCTACTCTGAAGGAACTGTTCCGCTTCACACCTTGCGTGCTGATATTGATTATGCTTGGGAAGAAGCAGACACTACTTACGGAAAACTTGGTGTTAAAGTTTGGATCTATCGTGGTGAAGTGCTTCCAGCTCGTAAAAACACTAAAGGAGGCAAATAACAAATGTTAGTACCTAAACGTGTTAAACACCGTCGCGAATTCCGTGGAAAAATGCGTGGTGAAGCTAAGGGTGGTAAAGAAGTAGCCTTTGGTCAATACGGCCTGCAAGCTACTACTAGCCACTGGATCACCAACCGTCAAATCGAAGCTGCCCGTATCGCTATGACGCGTTACATGAAACGTGGTGGTAAGGTTTGGATTAAAATCTTCCCACACAAATCCTACACCGCTAAAGCTATCGGGGTACGGATGGGTTCTGGTAAAGGGGCACCTGAAGGTTGGGTTGCACCAGTTAAGCGTGGTAAGGTGATGTTTGAAATCGCCGATGTGCCAGAAGAAGTTGCTCGTGAAGCCCTTCGTTTGGCTAGCCACAAGTTGCCAGTTAAGACTAAATTCGTAAAACGCGAAGCAGAATAAGGAGAAGACATGAAACTTAAAGAAATCAAAGAGTTTGTTGCTGAGCTTCGTGGCTTGTCTCAAGAAGAACTTGCTCAAAAAGAAAGCGAACTCAAAAAAGAACTTTTTGATCTTCGTTTCCAAGCTGCAGCAGGTCAACTTGATCAAACTGCTCGTTTGAACGAAGTCAAGAAACAAATTGCCCGTGTGAAAACCGTGCAAGCAGAAAGCAAATAATAGATTGGGAAAGGAGTAATTCTAATAATGGAACGTAATCAACGTAAGACCCTTGTTGGACGTGTTGTATCTGACAAGATGGATAAAACAATCACTGTTATAGTTGAAACAAAACGTAACCACCCAGTCTATGGTAAGCGTATCAACTATTCTAAGAAATACAAAGCTCATGATGAAAACAATACTGCTAAAGAAGGCGATATCGTTCGCATCATGGAAACTCGTCCACTTTCAGCTACAAAACGTTTCCGTCTTGTAGAAGTACTGGAAAAGGCTGTTATTATCTAATCAAACTAGAAGGAGACATTTGACATGATTCAACAAGAAAGTCGCTTGAAGGTTGCTGATAATAGCGGTGCCCGTGAAATCTTGACCATCAAAGTTCTTGGTGGTTCAGGACGTAAATTCGCTAACATCGGTGACGTTATCGTTGCCTCAGTCAAACAAGCTACACCAGGTGCGGCTGTTAAAAAAGGTGACGTTGTTAAGGCTGTTATCGTTCGTACTAAATCTGGTGCTCGTCGTGCTGATGGTTCTTATATCAAATTCGACGAAAACGCAGCAGTCCTCATCCGTGATGACAAAACACCTCGCGGAACACGTATCTTTGGCCCAGTAGCACGTGAATTGCGTGAAAACGGCTATATGCGTATCGTATCTTTGGCACCAGAAGTTCTCTAATTTCTGGCCTTAGTTACAAAAAACAAACTTAGTCCCCTAGCTAGCCTAGGGTGCCCTAGACAGAGGGCGTAAGAAATAATAGGAGAAAAATACTCAATGTTTGTAAAAAAAGGCGATAAAGTTCGCGTTATTGCTGGTAAGGACAAGGGAACTGAAGCAGTAGTTCTCAAGGCTCTTCCAAAAGTGAATAAGGTAGTGGTAGAAGGTGTTGCTATTGTTAAGAAACACCAAAAACCAAACAACGAGAACCCTCAGGGGGCTATCGTTGAAGTTGAAGCCCCAATCCACGCTTCAAACGTTCAAGTCTTGGACAAGAACGGTGTAGCTGGACGTGTTGGATACAAGTTTGTTGACGGCAAAAAAGTTCGTTACAACAAAAAATCAGGCGAAGTGCTTGATTAATCACGAAGGAAAGGAGAAAGTAAAAAATGGCTAATCGTCTTAAAGAAAAATACACTAATGAAGTAGTTCCTGCCTTGACAGAAAAATTCAACTACTCATCAGTCATGGCCGTTCCAAAAGTTGACAAAATCGTTCTCAACATGGGTGTTGGTGATGCTGTAAACAATAGTAAGAACTTGGAAAAAGCTGCTGCTGAGTTGGCACTTATCTCAGGTCAAAAACCATTGATTACCAAAGCTAAAAAATCAATCGCCGGTTTCCGCCTTCGTGAAGGGGTAGCGATTGGTGCTAAGGTCACTCTTCGTGGCGAACGCATGTACGAATTCTTGGACAAATTGGTATCTGTGTCACTTCCACGTGTCCGTGACTTCCACGGTGTTCCAACAAAATCATTTGATGGACGTGGGAACTACACACTTGGTGTGAAGGAACAATTGATCTTCCCAGAAATCAACTTCGATGATGTTGATAAGGTTCGCGGTCTTGATATTGTTATCGTTACGACTGCTAACACTGATGAAGAATCACGCGAATTGCTTACAGGCCTTGGTATGCCTTTTGCAAAATAAAATAGGAGGTAAATCTAATGGCTAAAAAATCTATGATTGCTAAGAACCACCGCAAAGCGAAGTTCTCTACGCAAGCTTATACTCGTTGCGAACGTTGTGGACGTCCACATTCTGTTTACCGTAAGTTTAAACTTTGCCGTGTTTGCTTCCGTGAATTGGCTTACAAAGGTCAAATTCCAGGCGTTACCAAAGCTTCTTGGTAAGAGCATGATGTGAGAGCCTTAAGCTACTAAAGCAAAAATAGGAAATTGACAACGAGTCGTAAGACTCTAGGAAATTTCTCTTTTTTGCACAGTTCATAGGGCGAGTTCAAATTAGCTCGTTTTATAAGCGAGTTAACATCCAATCAGCTTGGCTGAGTCCGTCCATCCGGACAACATTAACTAGCAAGTGAGTTTTCAAACTACTAGTAAGGAGAAAAATAAAAATGGTTATGACTGACCCAATTGCAGACTTTTTGACTCGTATTCGTAACGCTAACCAAGCACGTCACGAAGTTCTTGAAGTTCCTGCATCTAACATTAAAAAGGGAATTGCTGAAATTCTTAAACGTGAAGGTTTTGTGAAGAAGGTTGAAGTCGTCGAAGATGACAAACAAGGCATTGTCCGTGTTTTCTTGAAATATGGACAAGATGGCCAACGTGTTATCACTGGCTTGAAACGTATCTCAAAACCAGGTCTTCGTGTTTACGCAAAACGTGAAGAGCTTCCAAAAGTTCTGAACGGCCTTGGAATTGCTATCATTTCGACTTCCGAAGGTCTTTTGACCGATAAGGAAGCCCGCCAAAAGAACGTTGGTGGAGAAGTGGTTGCCTACGTTTGGTAAAATCATGATGTGAGAGCGTTAAGCTACCAAAGCAAAAATAGGACAATTGACGACGAGTCTTGAGACTTTAGACAATTTTGTACCTAAAGGTAGTCTTAGCTGTAATTGACTAAAGTCAAAATAGCTACCTCTCTTTTTGCACAGGTAGTAGCTCGGACTTTAGGAAACTCGTCTTTTTTGCCCAGCGTTTATCCCGTGTTCAAATCAACAAGCTTGTTGAATAGTTCGTATCAGATTTGAAGATAGAAACAAGATATTAGAATCGAACACGCCTGCAACTCTTTAAAAAAAGATAAACTCTCCCTAGATGCGAGCATCTTCAGTTGGGTTTCCTATTTTTCTTTGAGTTGCTAAACGGCTAAGTATCTTGTTTTCCCCGTGAAAACTAGTCGCTCGCTAGGGCGGCCTGACAATTTAACAGGAGAAATAAAACTATGTCACGTATTGGTAATAAGGTTATCGTGTTGCCTGCTGGTGTTGAAATCACCAACAAGGACCACGTTGTAACTGTAAAAGGACCAAAGGGAGAACTCACTCGCGAGTTTGACCGCAATATTGAAATTAAAGTCGAAGGCAATGAAATCACTCTTCATCGTCCAAACGACTCTAAAGAAATGAAGACCATCCACGGAACAACCCGTGCCAACCTCAACAACATGGTTGTGGGTGTTTCTGAAGGCTTCCAAAAAGAACTTGAAATGCGTGGGGTCGGTTACCGTGCCCAACTGCAAGGTTCTAAGCTTGTGCTTTCTGTTGGTAAATCTCACCAAGATGAAGTTGAAGCTCCTCAGGATGTTACATTTGAATTGCCAAGTCCAACACAAATTCTTGTTAAGGGAATTAACAAGGAAGTTGTTGGTCAAACAGCAGCCTACATCCGTGGACTTCGTTCACCAGAACCTTATAAAGGTAAAGGTATTCGTTACGTTGGTGAATACGTTCGTCGTAAAGAAGGTAAAACAGGTAAATAATAGATGGTGTCAGGTGCAGATTTTCTGTTATCTGTCATTCTCTAAATTGACGAGAGTTGGCTAAAACTAACTCATCATAGAAATTTAAGAGGTGAAAATTGTGATTTCGAAACCAGATAAAAACAAAATCCGCCAAAAACGCCATCGTCGCGTTCGCGGAAAACTCTCTGGAACTGCTGATCGCCCACGTTTGAACGTTTTCCGTTCTAATACAGGCATCTACGCTCAAGTGATTGATGACGTAGCGGGTGTAACGCTCGCAAGTGCTTCAACTCTTGATAAGGAAGTTTCTAAGGGAACTAAGACAGAACAAGCCGTTGTTGTCGGTAAACTTGTTGCTGAACGCGCAGTAGCTAAAGGTATTTCTGAAGTGGTGTTTGACCGCGGTGGATATCTCTATCACGGACGTGTAAAAGCTTTGGCTGACTCAGCTCGTGAAAACGGATTGAAATTCTAATAGGGAGGACACTAAACATGGCATTTAAAGACAATGCAAATGAATTCGAAGAACGCGTCGTTGCCATTAACCGGGTTTCTAAAACCGTAAAGGGTGGTCGTAACCTGCGTTTTGCAGCTCTGGTAGTTGTAGGTGACCGCAATGGTCGTGTTGGCTTTGGTACTGGTAAATCTAAAGAAGTTCCAGAAGCTATTCGCAAAGCAGTAGAAGATGCTAAGAAAAACTTGATTGAAGTTCCTATGGTTGGTACAACAATTCCTCACGAAGTTTATTCAAACTACTCTGGGGCTCGCGTATTGTTGAAGCCAGCTGTTGAAGGGGCTGGAGTTGCTGCAGGCGGTGCTGTTCGTGCCGTTGTTGAATTGGCAGGGATTGCTGATGTAACATCTAAGTCGCTCGGTTCTAATACCCCAATCAACATCGTACGAGCTACTGTTGAAGGTTTGAAACAATTGAAACGTGCAGATGAAGTTGCTGCTCTTCGTGGCATTTCAGTTTCTGACTTAGGATAAGAAAGGAGATAGGCATGGCTCAAATTAAAATCACTTTGACTAAGTCTCCAATCGGTCGTAAGCCAGAACAACGTAAAACAGTTGTTGCTCTTGGACTTGGTAAGTTGAACAGCTCAGTTGTCAGAGAAGACAATCCAGCTGTCCGTGGTATGATCAAGGCAGTTTCTCATTTGGTTACTGTTGAAGATGTAAAATAAAAACTAGTAAGTCGCAAGGTTTTTCTTTGCGACTTCTACTAAATTAAGAGATAATGTATAGGCGAGTTTTTGAGGCGAGTCCTTTTCCCTCCTCAAAGGCGCTAGCATTTTACAAAAAAAGGAGAAAATTAGACATGAAACTTCATGAATTGAAACCAGCTGAAGGTTCCCGCAAGGCTCGTAACCGTGTTGGACGTGGTGACTCATCAGGTAATGGTAAAACTGCAGGACGTGGTCAAAAGGGTCAAAAGGCTCGTAGTGGTGGCAAGGTCCGTTTGGGATTTGAAGGTGGACAAACTCCTTTGTTCCGTCGTATGCCAAAACGCGGATTTACCAACATTAACGCTAAGGAATATGCTTTGGTAAACCTTGACCAATTGAATGTCTTCGAAGATGGTACGGAAGTGACTCCTGTTGTCCTGAAAGAGGCTGGAATCGTCCGCGCTGAAAAATCAGGTGTTAAGGTGCTTGGTAACGGTGAACTAACTAAGAAATTGACTGTTAAAGCAGCTAAATTCTCAAAATCTGCCGAAGCAGCTATTACAGCTAAAGGTGGTTCAATCGAAGTCATCTAATGAGGAGTACTCATTATGTTCTTTAAATTATTAGTCGAAGCATTGCGGCTAAAAAATGTCAGGAAAAAGATTTTCTTTACAATTTTTGCCATTCTGGTTTTCCGAATCGGTGCTCACATCACGGTGCCAGGCGTCAATGCGACAGCTCTTGAGAATATGAAGGACCTACCCTTCCTGAATATGCTCAACCTGATAAGTGGTAGTGCCATGGGCTCCTTCTCCATCTTTGCCTTGGGGGTTAGCCCGTACATTACGGCTTCCATTGTTGTTCAGCTTTTGCAGATGGATATTTACCCACGCTTCGTTGAGTGGAGTAAACAGGGGGAAGTTGGTCGACGTAAGCTCAACCAAGCAACTCGTTATATTTCCCTGGTCTTAGCCTTTATCCAGTCCATTTCCATAACGGCAGGCTTTAACATTTTGGCCTCGTCCAAACTGTTAGCTAGTCCCAGCCCTAAGACCTTTATTACCGTCGGCTTAATTTTAACGACAGGTACGGTCATTGTGACATGGTTGGGGGACCAAATTACTGATAAGGGCTTTGGTAACGGGGTTTCCATGATCATCTTTGCAGGGATCATTGCTCAAATTCCAAATGCCGTCAAGTCAATCTACAACGAATACTTTGTAAATATTGCGCCAGGTCAACTGACAAATTCATGGATCTATATTGGACTTCTTGTTTTTGCAGTCTTGGTTATCATCTTCTTTACAACCTTCGTTCAACAAGCTGAATATCAGATTCCAATTCAATATACGAAGTTGGCACAAGGAGCTCCAACCAGCTCTTACCTACCACTCAAGGTCAATCCTGCTGGGGTTATCCCTGTTATCTTCGCTAGTTCGATTACGGCAGCGCCTAGCTCGATTATTACCTTTCTTCAAAGCACCAATGTTAACCTTCCTTGGTTGGATACTTTGCAGGAGCTTTTCTCTTACCAATCTCCGACAGGGATGGCGATTTACGCTGTTCTGATTGCTCTTTTCTCTTTCTTCTATACCTTTGTACAGGTTAATCCAGAGAAAACAGCTGAGAATTTGCAAAAGAATGCAGCTTATATTCCAAGCGTTCGGCCAGGACGAGAAACAGAGGAATATCTATCATCGCTCTTGAAGAAGCTAGCGACGATTGGTTCCATCTTCTTGACTTTTGTTGCTCTGATTCCAATCATTGCCCAACAATTGTTCAATCTCTCATCAACAGTAGCACTGGGAGGAACAAGTTTGCTCATCCTGATTTCAACTGGTATTGAAGGTATGAAACAATTGGAAGGTTACCTTTTGAAGAAAAAATATGTTGGATTTATGAATGCAGAATAGGAAATGAGACGGAAAATTCTTATGGCTCAGCCATGAATTTCCTTTCACTTTCTAGTTTAAAGGGGGAGACTGAAATGTTCTGCCGACCCACTAAACTGTTGATTGGGAGAGAATTATCTCTTATTTATCGAGAGATAGCTTCCCTCGACAAGTGCTTAAGCACCTAGCTTATCATCACCAATCAGCGACTGCATCAGGGTTTTAATTTTAAACAAATAGTGAGGTTAGAGTCTTTTGTCTCAACCTCTTCTATTTTGTTTTTTGATAAGTTTGCTAACTCTAGCAGGCTTATTTAAAAACAAAAAAGGAGACGATTATGAATCTTTTAATTATGGGTCTGCCAGGTGCCGGTAAAGGAACCCAGGCGGCAAAAATTGTCCAAGAGTTTGGGGTCGCTCATATTTCGACAGGGGATATGTTTCGTGCGGCCATTGCCAATCAAACTGAACTTGGTCTTTTAGCTAAGTCATACATGGACAAGGGTGATCTGGTTCCTGATGAAGTGACCAATGGTATCGTCAAAGAGCGTCTGGCTCAGGCTGATGTTAAAGAAAAAGGTTTCTTGCTTGATGGATACCCTCGGACCCTAGAACAGGCAAAGGTTTTGGATACAATTCTTAAAGAGTTGGGCCTTAACTTGGATGCTGTTATCAATATTGATATTGAGTCAAGTAAGTTGGTTGAACGCTTGAGTGGCCGTATCATCAATCGTAAGACAGGCGAAACCTTCCACAAGGTTTTCAATCCACCTGCTGATTACAAGGAAGAAGATTACTACCAACGCGAAGACGACAAACCTGAAGCCGTTAAACGCCGTTTGGAAGTCAATATGGCCCAAGGTCAACCAATTATTGCCTATTATCGTGAGCAAAATCTTGTTCGTGATATTCAAGGGGATCAAGATATTGATGATGTCTTCAAAGAGGTTAGTCAAGCGATTTCGGGCTTGAAATAATTTGGATGACCTACTTGCGCAAGTGTTGGACTTGTGATATTATAAGATAGTCTGACTTATAATTGTTACCCTTGTGCTCAAGGGAATCGAATCGAAATTTAGGGGGTACTTTTGCGTGGCAAAAGAAGATGTGATTGAAATTGAAGGTAAGGTTGTCGAAACCATGCCGAATGCTATGTTTACAGTTGAGCTTGAAAATGGTCACCAAATTTTGGCGACAGTTTCAGGGAAAATCCGCAAGAACTACATTCGTATTTTGGTCGGAGACCGTGTCACTGTTGAAATGAGCCCATACGACTTAACGCGTGGACGCATCACATACCGCTTTAAATAGTCGAAATAATTGGAGGGATTAAGATATGAAGGTAAGACCATCAGTCAAACCAATTTGCGAATACTGTAAGGTTATTCGCCGTAACGGTCGTGTTATGGTTATTTGTCCATCAAATCCAAAACACAAACAACGTCAAGGATAATATAGAAAGGAGAAGACATGGCTCGTATTGCTGGAGTTGATATTCCAAACGACAAACACGTAGTAATTTCATTGACTTACATCTATGGAATCGGATTGGCAACCTCTCAAAAAATCTTGGCTGCCGCAGGTGTCGCAGAAGACATTCGCGTTAAAGATTTAACAACCGATCAAGAAGATGCTATCCGTCGCGAAGTTGACAACATCAAGGTTGAAGGAGATCTTCGTCGCGAAGTGAACATGAACATCAAACGCTTGATGGAAATCGGTTCTTATCGTGGAATTCGTCATCGTCGTGGACTTCCTGTCCGTGGACAAAACACAAAGAACAATGCCCGTACTCGTAAAGGTAAAGCCGTTGCGATTGCAGGTAAGAAAAAATAAAATAGGAGGTAAAAAAATTGGCTAAACCAACACGTAAACGTCGTGTGAAGAAGAACATCGAATCTGGTGTTGCTCATATTCACGCTACATTTAACAACACTATTGTTATGATTACAGATGTGCATGGTAACGCTTTGGCATGGTCATCAGCTGGTGCACTTGGTTTTAAGGGTTCTCGTAAATCTACACCATTTGCTGCCCAAATGGCTGCTGAAGCTGCTGCGAAGTCTGCCCAAGATCATGGTTTGAAGACAGTTGAAGTTACTGTTAAAGGCCCTGGTTCTGGTCGTGAATCAGCTATTCGTGCTCTTGCAGCTGCAGGTCTTGAAGTCACTGCAATTCGTGATGTGACTCCTGTGCCACACAACGGTGCTCGTCCTCCAAAACGTCGTCGTGTATAATCGTAACAAACTTACTAACTGTACACTAGATCGTTTTGAGGGAGCATTTAAATGATTGAGTTTGAAAAACCAACAATAACAAAAATTGATGAAAATAAAGATTATGGCAGATTTGTTATCGAGCCACTCGAACGTGGTTATGGAACGACTCTAGGTAACTCTCTTCGTCGCGTACTTCTGTCTTCACTTCCGGGTGCAGCAGTAACATCAATCAAGATTGATGGTGTACTTCACGAATTTGATACCATCCCTGGCGTTCGCGAAGATGTGATGCAAATTATCCTTAATATCAAAGGACTTGCCGTAAAATCATACGTCGAAGACGAAAAGACGATTGAACTTGATGTCGCAGGTCCAGCAGAAGTTACTGCCGGAGATATTTTGACTGATAGTGATATCGAAATTGTCAACCCCGACCACTACCTCTTCACTATTGCTGAAGGACATACCCTCAAAGCAACCATGACTGTTGCTAAAAATCGTGGCTATGTGCCAGCTGAAGGCAATAAGAATGATAGTGCACCAGTTGGGACTTTGGCAGTGGATTCAATCTACACACCTGTCAAAAAGGTTAATTACCAAGTTGAACCAGCTCGTGTTGGTAGCAATGCTGGCTTCGATAAATTAACCATCGAAATCATGACGAATGGGACAATTATTCCCGAAGATGCCCTTGGACTCTCAGCTCGTGTCTTGATTGAGCACTTGAATCTCTTTACTGATTTAACCGAAATTGCTAAGACAACAGAGGTTATGAAGAAAACTGAAAGTGTCTCAAATGACCAAGTCTTAGATCGCACCATCGAAGAAATCGACTTGTCTGTTCGCTCATACAACTGTTTGAAACGTGCAGGTATCAATACTGTATTTGATCTCACGGAAAAAACAGAGCCTGAAATGATGAAAGTTCGCAACTTGGGACGTAAGAGTCTGGAGGAAGTCAAGGTTAAATTGGCTGAACTTGGTCTCGGGCTTAAAAACGATAAATAAAATTAACATAGGAGGATAAGATGGCTTACCGTAAACTAGGACGCACTAGCTCACAACGTAAAGCGGTTCTTCGCGATTTGACTACAGACCTTTTGATCAATGAATCAATTGTGACTACTGAAGCGCGCGCAAAAGAACTTCGTAAAACAGTTGAAAAAATGATTACCCTTGGTAAACGTGGTGACTTGCATGCTCGTCGTCAAGCAGCAGCTTTTGTACGTAACGAGATTGCATCAGAAAGCTATGATGAAGCAAATGATGAATACACTTCAGCAACTGCTCTTCAAAAACTTTTCGGCGAAATTGCTCCACGTTATGCAGAACGTAACGGTGGATACACTCGGATTCTTAAAACCGAACCCCGTCGTGGTGATGCTGCGCCAATGGCAATTATTGAACTTGTATAAGATCATCAATTTTGTTGAGTGTTATGATGGTGGATACCTAAACTCTGGTATCTTAGTCTAGCTCTGGTCTACCGCTGAGAGGAGGCTCTCAGCGGGAACACTCATCATATTTTTTAGGAACAAAGCGTAACGCTTGTTTACGAAATCCTTCTAAAGCATAGAATGATTTCGCAAGCAGGCGTTTTTTTGCGCCCTAGTTCTAACAGCCAAAATCCTAGGATTTTTTAATCTTTTATTAAAAGAATTAGAATATTTGAAAATTGAGGGTTTGTCTTCAATCTGAATATTTTACATTTCTTTCCAATCTGACCGATTATGAATTATTTTTAAAAAATCCCGACAAACCTATTGACAAGGGTGAAGGTGTTTGCTAGAATAAAGAAGCTGTCCTCGAGAGGGGACGAAAGACCTTTGAGAACTGAATAGCGAAGCAACCAAGACGTGCGGGTTAAGGA
>SKER01001780.1_pt1 | contig 16213 bp, 16 predicted proteins | sample 4826961 | NCBI WGS metagenome assembly SKER01 (sample SAMN11008804, study PRJNA524170) | human gut metagenome | biome: Human fecal sample; material: Feces; isolation source: fecal sample from pouch patient p47 | host: Homo sapiens | place: Israel: Tel-Aviv | collected 2016-11-16 | reverse complement strand
GGAAGATATTGCTAAGATCGAGGTATGGTGCAACTCTCTTCCTCGGAAGATCTTAAACTACAAGACTCCAGAAGAGTACTTTGACACCGAACTTGACCGCATTTACCGGCGTAGATAGTCAAAATCTACCAGATGTTATGGTAAGTGTTCAATTTATTCTTGCAATTGGCGTCTTTTTAATCGATATGATTTCATTGAATCCCTAAAAAGATTAACTTTTAGAATACGAGATGGTAAAGCAATCAGCTTTACTCAGTTTAGTACTTTAAAGCTATCTTTTCCGAATTTTGATGAGCAAAATAAAATTGCTACATTGCTTCACGTGCTTGATAAAAACATTACTCTTCATAATCAGAAATTAAACTTACTCAAACTCGTGAAGCAATCTCTACTACAAAACATGTTCATCTAATCTAAAATCTCCCTAGCAAGATATTTGCTAAGGAGATTTTTATGCGTAAGAAACAAATTTTACTACATGACTATTTTGCTCAATGGATCGAAGTATACAAAGAAGGAGCTGTTCGAGAAAGGACTCTAGATAAGTACTGGCTATCCCATCGCCACTTACAAGAAATTGCGCCTGATCTGAAATTAGTCGATACTACAAGACTTGAATATCAGCAAATCTTAAATACTTTTGCTCAAACTCATGAGAAAGCAACAGTAATGGATTTTCACCATCAACTGAAGGCTATGTTACTGGATGCGTATGACGAAGGCTATATTCAAAGAGATCCAACAAGGAAAATCGTGGTTAAGGGAAAGGAACCTTCCGAAAAGAAGTCAAAGTATTTGAATGAATTTGAATTGAAGTTGTTACTTCGTCACTTAGATTTATCAACTTTCCCAAATTTTGATTGGATGATCCTCTTGATTGCAAAAACGGGCTTGCGATTTAGCGAAGCTTTAGGGCTCACTAAAGAAGACATAGATTTAGAGCAGCAAATGATCAACGTAGATAAGACATGGGATTACAAGAGCTATACGGGGAGTTTCAAGCCCACGAAGAATTCGTCATCCGTTAGAAAAGTTCCAATCGATTGGAAGCTTGCTATGCAGCTCAATCAAGTCATTCAAGATTTGCCTAATGGAGAGCCTATTTTTGCCCAAAAGCGAGTTTTTAACTCAACAGTTAATAATTTACTGAAGAAGCACTGTGAGGAGTTAAATATCCCTGTTATCTCTGTACACGGGCTACGCCACACCCATGCTTCGTTGCTTTTATTTGCCGGTGTTTCTATTGCAAGTGTTGCAAAGCGCTTAGGACATGCTGATATGACGACGACACAACAAACATACCTACACATTATTCAGGAACTGGAGAACAAAGATAACACCAAAATTATGCAGCACTTAGCTGCATTATAAGGAAAAGGATAGCGGCTTGGTGTCGCTATCCTTTTAAGCTATATGAACATATTTTGGAGCAATGATTCTTTGAGTTCCAACAATTTATCATGCTTAATCTGATTGTTAGTGATAAGCTTGTCTATTTTCTTAAGAAACTCTCCAATTTGTTCTTGTTCACTTGTTGTTGGTACCATCACGTATTGTTTATCGAGATCATTTTTCTTTAGATTTCCGATGGAACCATTACCACCTGTAACATATTTTCTAATAAATCTTTGGTACCAAGATGTACCAAATAATGAATTTACGAAATCCGGTATTCGAGATGATCCAACTAACATAAAGCCACCGGGAACTGCGGTGTTTTCTGATATTCTTGAAATTATGGCATGTTTGCCCACCAGTTTAATAGATCCATTTGCTGCAGTTATCAATATATCTCCGCTTTTTATGGTAGGAATATTTACTACACTAGATTTTACAAATATATCATCATCTGTAGTCACAAACTGGCCATCTAAAATATTTGAGGATCGTAGAACCCTAATGCCACTATCTTGAACATTATCTGGTGAGTATGTTAATCCACGACGCAGTCTTACAAGACTGCTCAATTTTTCTTGATCCCAGATATCGTTAAATCTTTCAAACCGAACAGCCGGATACCCGCTCTTATTAGCGAACATCTTTTGCAGTAAAGCGCTTTTAAGGCACTTAAGTTGCTGTTTCTTTTCCTCATGTAAAGTGATGATCTGATCTAGCTTCTGAAGGATAGTACTAATTAATGATTGTTCAACAGGGGTTGGTACTTCAAACTTGATTTTGAAGAAATCTTTCTTATTAATATTGAGCAACCCATCCATCCTAGCCCCAGATGTTACTAGTCTTGCCAATTCTCTATCAAGTTTCTTGGTGGCAAAATAATACTCGACGTAATAAGGATTATTCTCTGTCTTCATTTTGAAGCTATGATAAACACGAGGAACTAGTGCCTGATCATATAGATTCTGTACAAAGACAGTTCCGTATTTTGCCAGCTTTGAATTTCCATGGTTATATGCTAAATGACCTTTTTCTAAAAGAGTATACTTTTTCAATTCATTTCCGGCGATTACTTGAGAAAAGCGGTCTTTTTGATTCATCCAACCATTTGCAGCAGATATAGTTAAAATTGGTAAACCTTTGACATTGCCATTATTTCCAGACACTTCTTCACAAACATCCCCCAACTTACACTGCTCCCAATCGTCAGTAAAGCCTTTAAACCGCAGTTTAGGGGCCTTTTTTTCGTCTTTCATTAGCGGATTTCCTCCTCAAAATCTTCGATGATGCTCTGCAATCCTGCCATGATATCATCGTCACTTGAAGTCAATTCCTTAAGCATCCCTACCAATTCTTTCTCGTTTTCATTGATCTGTTGGTCAATATCCCGCAGTTCCTTAGCCACGTCCCGCAGATCAATCTCTGGTTCTGGCTCAAAAGTATCAACGTAACGAGGAATGTTCAAGTTGAAGTCATTTTCTTTGATTTCGTCAAAACTTGCCAAGTGAGCATACTTTTCAACATCTGCTGGCCGCTCTTCGTAGGTCTTCAAGATCTTATCAATGTCTTCTTGCCGCAGCTTGTTCTGAGTCTTAACTTTCTCGAACTCCTTAGATGCGTCAATAAATAGCACGCTCCGGTCCTGCTTGTCCTTCTTGAGAACGACAATAGTGGTCGGGATGCCAGTTGAGTAGAACAAGTTTGCAGGCAAACCGATTACTGCATCAATCGCGCCCTCTTCAAGCAACTTTTGCCGGATCTTTCCTTCCGCCGCGCCACGGAAAAGAATCCCGTGCGGCAGAACGATTGCCATTGCCCCACTATGCTTCAAGTGGTAGAAGCCGTGAAGCAAGAAAGCATAGTCCGCCTTAGACTTTGGCGGCAAAACACCGTATTTAGAAAAACGTGGGTCATCCAAGAAGCCCTTGTCCGCACTCCATTTAAGTGAATATGGCGGGTTCATGACAACTGAGTCGAAGTTAGTGGTTTCTTCAGCTGGCCAGTCCTCGTCTAACGTATCCCCGTTTCTCAACTTCTGGTTTGCCAGATCAACGTGGTGCAAAATCATGTTCATTCTAGCCAAGTTAAAGGTTGATGTGTTGATTTCCTGCCCGTAATAAGTAATTCTTGATGAGTTTGGAACATACTTTCTAAAGTTCAGCAGAAGTGAACCTGATCCCATCGCCGGGTCGTAAACGCTCATCCCAGAAGAGTAATCCTTACCGACTAAAGTCAACCGCGCCAAAAGTTCAGAAACTTCTTGTGGAGTATAGAATTCACCGGCCTTCTTACCTGATTCTGAGGCAAATTGACTGATCAAGTATTCGTAAGCATCCCCCAAGGTGTCACCAGGAGTCTTAACCAGTTCTAATTTCCCGATCGCCTTAAGCACTCCGGCAATTGTGTCTGTCTGCTTTTGCAAGTTTTGCCCCAGCCGTTTTGAATACAAGTCATAGTCATCAAATAAGCCTTCAAAACTGCTGCCTTGACTTTCCAACTTGTTAAAAGCATCCCCTAACTGATTGAGTTGGAAACTGCCATCGTTGGCATTATTCAAGATCTTGGTGTATGTGTACTCCGGTTCGATCAAGTAGCCAAGCTCATCCTTAACTTCTTCCAAGAGGTCTTCTTCTTCAAGGCTTTCCTCATAGATCTTCTGAGCTTCGTCTAAAGTAATATCATCTTCACCAGCATCTTCAGCCAACTTATAAAGCTGTTGGTCTGAAAGGTACTTATAGAAAACAGTCCCTAAAAGATAGTTCTTATACTCATTGGCGTCCATCTTTGAACGCAAGACGTCTGCAGCCGCAAACAAACCACTCTGCAAGCTAACTGTTGAATTTTCTTCTGCCATATTCTTCTTCCTTCTATTCTATGCTTCTCTGTTAATTAACGGCCCAATCTTATCGACATAGTATTGCTTGGCCTGCTCCCGCACTTCACTCTTCCAGCGGTACGGCTTATTTAAGTCAGAATCCGGATTGTCATTCAAGTAGTCGACAAAACGTTCCTTGTCCAAAAGGTCGTTCATCCCCTTTTGCTTATTCCCCTTTAACTTAGTGTCATAGTTAGCCATAACGTAGCGGAACTGGTCGTAGTCAACCTTGTACTTATCAGCAAACTCACGCATGATTGATTGTAATTCTTGGTCAATTAGGGACTCCAGCAATTCATCGACTTGCTTACCAGCGTATTCAGCTGGATTTTGCAAAATCTGTTGCCAAAGCTTACGCGTGATTTCTGCCAAAAGTTCGTTTGTCTTCGCCAGTTCATCAATGTAGCCATTAATTTCCTTGACAGTTTCTGGCGAGATTTCATTGCCACTAGCTTTTTCTTGATTGTCAGAACTTTCTGGCAAGAACGCCTGGATCAAATTCATGATATAGCGCTCATCGATTTCCTTTTGTCCGAATGATTCAAGTTCGTATTCATCATCGACGTCGTCATTGTGATCAGGATCTTCATCTGAATCATTCCGCAGATCGTCCAGAATATCCTCATAAACTCCCCGCATGGCTTCCCAATCATCTGGTGTAATGTCGCTCACACCTAATTGCATTAGGCCTTCTTCGGTATCTAATTCATCATAGGTCTTGATTGCAGCCAAAGCCTTGTCAAATTCTTGGAAAGCTTTAACGAATTTCTTCTTTTCTTCCTTGGAAGCATCATAAATTGACGGTCCATCTGCGTCGAAGCTGTACATGTCAATTTTAGACCGGGCTGATACGTAGCTTTGTTTTGATTCTTCCCAGCTTGGAGCAACCGCATACTTCTCCCCACCATTAGAATATAGGACGATCGCATCATCAATCTTTTCACTAAAGGTCTTGGGATACTGGTAAGTTACGATTTGTCCCCAAGTCTTGTCTTTATCAAAAATCCGGTTGGTTCTAGAAAAGGCCTGGATCATGTCCTGCGGACTCATTGGCGGGCGGTCAATGTACAAAGTCGACAAACTTGGTGAGTCAAAGCCAGTCAGCAAACGGTTAACAACTATCACTAGGTCTAGACGTTGGTTGTCAGCTTGGTATTGAGCCTTCTTGCGGGCAAGCCGGGCATTAACGTTTTGATTGTACTGATCCAGCTCAGCCATCGAGAAGTTCGTCCCATAAACAGCGTTGTAGTCCGCAAGCGACTGCTTCATCTCGTCTTGCACTGATTCTGAATCATCTTCGTTTTCACTAACTGAGTAAGTAATAGCGATCTTTGGGAAGTCTGGTGCCACTTTCTTGATTCGTTCCGGAATCTTGAATTCCTCGTCTTCCCCATCGATGATTTTCTTAAAGATACGGTAGTACTTCTGGGCTTTCTCAATTGACGAAGTCGTCAAAATGGCTGAGTATTTCTTACCAGAAATAAGGCCCTGCTTGCGGTACGCCACTTTAATTACTGCTGTCGCAACTGAATGCATATGGGCCTTGGACCGGTAAATCTGGTCCATTTTCTTGGTGTCTTCTTCATTCCCATCTTCGTTGCTGCCACCTTGATTATCGATGGAGAAGCCCAAAACCATCTTGTCTCTAATTGCATCCCCGATCGTATACTTGTGCAGGACTGGCCCATATAATTCTTCCGTCGTCCGCGCATCTTGACCATTCTTTGCCCGGGCATTCTCGTTGAAAATTGGTGTGCCAGTGAAGCCATACCACAATGGTTTGCGGTTAAAGAATTTATCAATCTCCCGCTTTTGGCTAGGAGTAATCGTTCTATGGCATTCATCGACGATGAAGGCTAGCCGCATATTCTTTAAGTTCTCATACCGTTTAGGCAACTGATCCAATTCATCAATCCGCTTAAACATGTTTTGCATCTTCTGGCGGGTAGTAACTACTACAGTCCGGTCGCCATCAGTCAGCTGGTCAGCAAGGTCATAACTATTATTTGTTTCGTTAACGCTGATCGTATCGTTGTTGGCGTAAATCTTGAAAGCAGTTGTAGTCTGCGTGTCCAGGTCTTTACGGTCGATTAGGAAGATTGACTTATCAATTGACGGAATTTGCAACAAGTTACGGGCAACCTTGTACGACGTTAATGTCTTACCTGACCCTGTCGTATGCCAAATATAGCCCGACTTACTCTCTCTAGAAGACTTAAAGATCGCTTGGATCGCGTGTATCTGGTAAGGACGGAGCAGGATAACGCTCTTGTTTTCGCTGTCTAAGACCACATAGTCGGCAATCATATGGTGAGCAGCAGGTATTGACAAAACCTCTTCTGCAAAATTCAGATATTTGTCTACCCGCTTATTATTCTTATCAACCCAGGCCGTTAAAAACTTGGCATTCAAATTCTGCCCAGCAGATATATATCTTGTTTGAGTACCATTAGTTACCACAAACATTTCTACGAAGCTGTAAATGTCAGTAAATTGTCCTTCATCGATATACTTTTGAATTTGGTTAAAGGCCTTCTTATAAGGAACATTTGGCGCTTTAAGCTCAATGTGAATCACCGGCAAGCCGTTGATCAACAAACTAACGTCGAAACGACGGTCTTGATTAAGCGCGGTCTTCTTCTGTAGCTGAACCTGGTGTACAACTTCATAAACTGAGTTCCCACCCCCAATGTTGGTATTATCTAAAATCAGCAGATCAGCGTCGGAAATAGAAGAATCTTCTCTTCTTAAGTGATAGCGAACCTGCCGGTTGGCCCCGACCATAAACTCCGTTGCCCGGTAAAAGGTCGGTTTAACGATCGCCGTTCTCACCGTCATTTTTTCGTTAGGAGTCAATGGATGGTCATTTAGCTGATCCTTATTGTTTGATTCCAAGATACGGAAAAAGTTGTCCCAAAGCTGATCTACGGTGCGTAAATCATCACGGAACTTCCACTGATGGACATCCTGCGTCAACTGCGCGATTAGGTTGTCTTCCAGTTGTGATTCTAAAGTCATAGCTTTCCTCTTCCCTAAACAGCAACTTACCTAGTGATGCTGATTGTATTGCATTATAAATACTATTTTAACTTTTTCTCTACTGAAGTGAAAGCATTTCCTTTTGATCAACCTTTATTGCCTATTTTCGAAAAAATAGGTCTAAAAAAAGGTCTGATCCTATGTTATCCGTAATCATGATCTTTTATATACATCAGAATTTACAGTATTTGATATCTACTATATCCTTCCTGCATACCATCTTGCTCAAACAGTATTTTTCAAAAAGCTTGCGCCCCGCTATCATAAAAGCATCAAGAGAATCCGACAAGCAGAAAGGAAATAATAAACATGAAATTACTGATTTTGGCAGCTAACGGTCAAATTGCCCGCATTGTTGAAGAAAGAATTTGACTGAAGACAAGTTCAAGCCGGTCCTGCTTTTGCGCCGGGTCGGCCGCTTGCAAAGCTTAAAAGACCGCTACCCAGACCGGGTAACTTTGGTCGGGGCTGTGACATGATCTTCTCATCTGTCGTTGACCATGACGACGCTGGTAACAACCGCCCAACCAAAAATATCATCGCGGCAGCTGAAGCAAATAAGATCAGCCGGGTGATTGAAACCAGCCTTTTAGGCATCTATGATGAAGTTCCAGGTAAATTCGGCAAGTGGAACCGGGACTTCTGCTTTGGCGGCAACCCAGAAGGCAGCTCTCCAGTCAATGCCGACCAGCTTTTGGAAGATTCCGGCCTTGACTACACTACTCTGCGCCTGCCATGGCTGAACGACCGGCCAGAAGTTAAGTACTCTATCACCCACCACCATGACACATACGTTGGCATATCTGGCTCAAGACAAAGCATGGCTGACGTCGTCTTGAAGATCGTGGCTGACCCGACTTTCGGCAGCCGGGACAGCCTGGGGATTGCTGACCCAGATACCGACGGTTTGACCCGCCCTGTATATTAAAAGGTATAGGTCTGCTCAACCAGCACAATGCCTTAACTTAATGCAAGCCCATCCGCCAGTACATAAGTAGTTTCAGGGTGTACTCTTTTTTCACCTTCGCCTTCGACACCTTAAAGTCCCAGAGGGTGTCAGCCGTGGTTAAGTCACCATCCCCCCTGCTTACCGTGTCTGTATAGCCGCCTTCAAAAGTAAATCCATCCAGCAGCTTTGGGCCATAGACTTCAAGAAAATGCAGTGAGCGTTCAACCATCGTCCTCACGTTTTGAATCGTTGCTTGATCCGGCTTAATCTCGCTAACTGGCTTATAGCCAAGGCCAGCCCGGTAGTAGACATCGAATCTGGTCAGCTTAATGGCATTCGTAATCGAGCGATCATCCAGTCCTTTCACTTCTGCCAGCAGCTTTGCAGCTAAAGCATCTTCTCCAATATTACTTGCTCCCCGCAGCGAAATTTCGAAAGATTCTTGGGCACTTGCCCCCGACATAAAGCGGGTCAGATAGTCGACAGCTAAACCAACCAGTTTTTACCTATAGAAAAAATATTCTAATTCTTAGGAGAAAAAAGTGATAACAATATAATTTCTTGCGTATCTCCAGACAAAAAGAAGACCGGAAAGAGAATGGGGTCTCTTTCCGGTCTTGTATATTAAATCACTTAAATTTCTTCACCCAGGTAGGCGGCAACTTGATTAACGTCCTTGTCCCCTCTGCCTGACAGGTTGACCATGACAATTTGGTCGGGATCCATTTCCGGTACCATCTTGATGGCTTGCGCCAAGGCGTGGGAGCTCTCCAAGGCTGGGATGATCCCTTCCGTTTCGGACAGGAGCTTGAAGGCGGCAACTGCTTCATCGTCAGTTATTGGGTAGTATTCAGCCCGGCCGCTATCCTTAAGAAAGGAGTGAACTGGCCCGATGCCCGGGTAGTCCAGACCAGCTGAGATTGAGTAAGCTGGCAAGATATTGCCTTCATCATCTTGCAAAACGTAGCTCTTCATCCCGTCATTGATACCGACCTTGCCATTGGTCAAGGTTGCGGCGTTTTCCGGGGCGTCAGCCCCCTTGCCGGCCCCTTCTGCCCCGATCAAGCGGACTTCCTTGTCAGGGATGAATTCACCAAAGGCTCCGATAGCGTTGGAGCCGCCTCCCACGCAGGCAATGACGGCATCTGGCAGGCGGCCAACCTGGTCCAGGAATTGTTGTCTTGCTTCCTTACTGATGACTCTTTGGAAACGTTCGACCATTTGCGGGTATGGGTATGGACCAACGGCTGAACCGACCAGGTAGAAGGTAGTGTCCAGGTTTTGGGCCAAGTCTTGGAAGGCTGCGGCAACTGCATCTTCCAGGACTTGGGTGCCGGCAGTGATGGCCTTGACTTCAGCCCCCATCAGGCGCATCCGGAAGACGTTCAATCTTTGCCGTTCACAGTCTTTAGCCCCCATGTAGATAGTGCATTTCATCCCGAAGCGGGCAGCAACAGCGGCAGTAGCGACACCGTGCTGACCAGCCCCGGTTTCAGCGATGATCCGCTTTTTGCCAAGACGCTTGGCGATCAGGACTTGGCCTAAGGCGTTGTTGATCTTGTGGGCACCCAGGTGGTTAAGGTCTTCGCGCTTAAGGTAAACCTTGGCCCCGCCCAGGCGCTCGGTCAATGATTCAGCGAAGTAAAGCGGAGTTGACCGGCCAGAGTAATCGCGCAGCAGCTGGCCCAATTCGGCGTTAAAGTCCGGATCATCCTTCACCTTTTCAAATTCTTCCGCGATTTCATCAAGTGCTGCCTGGATTTCAGCTGGCACGTACTGGCCACCAAATTCGCCGTAAAACATTTCCTTCTTTTCTGCAGTTGCTTCAGTCATGATAGTTCTCCTTGTTTTGTAGTTTGTTATTTTTAATTTATTTCTAACCACGTTTTGCAGGAGCCTATACATGTATATCTGATTTTGAGTACAAAAAAAGACTGTCTGACCAACTATGCCAAACAGTCCTTTGATTTCTTCAGAAACGATTGTCCTGGCATAGACTCCCTAGATTATTGCAATCAGTGAGTCTACACCATTTAACATGCAGCCTCACTTAGTCACGCCAGTCTTGCCAAAGTTTACGTACAGTCATTTTAATCGTTCCTTTCTAAATTTGCCTTTTCTTTTGAAGCTGATTACATTCTAAGACAATTTTCAGAAACGTGCAAGAGCTTTTTGTAAAAAATTTTTGTTTTTGGCAAAATCCTTGCTGAGGACTATAATCACAATTAGACTAAACACGATTATAATAATCATGATTATAGGTAATAGGCACTCGTCAGACTTCCGATGTGGATTCTGACGATTTTTTTCGTAAGTTAGATTTCTTAAGTTAGTTTCAGTAGTACAATATGGGGAAATAATATTTGTTTCAATCATGTGAGGAACGAGCTTATGAAGAAAATTGTGATGGCTGGCGCGCTTGCCGCGTCTGTGACTGTTGGTCTGGTGGCTGCCCCTAAGGCAGAAGCCAGCTCAGCTAAGTACACGGTCAACCATTACCGGACAGTTAAGAAATACAAACATGGAATGAAGGCGACTTTTTCCTACCAGTTGCCGCAACTGAAGGGCAAGTCTGCCGCGGTTAAGAAAACCAACAAGGACAAAAATAATGTCTACTTCAAGTCAACCAACTTAAAGAAAATGAACTTTGTCTTGAAGAAGGGCAAAGTGTACGTGTACCCGCAAGTATATGGCTATAACATGGACAAGTACTTCACCCTGCCTTCCCGCCACAAGTAAACTGCAAAAACAAAGATCGTCATTCCACCCATGTGGTCTGACAATCTTTTTGTATATTTTGCTTTAATCCCCGTAAACTTCTTCAATCAAAGGGAAAGTGCTCCACGCCTTAGGCCAGCCGCAGTAGAAAGCCAGCTGAGTAACAATCTCCACTGCTTCTTCCTTGGTGATCCCATGCTTTTTGCCTAGCTCCAAGTGGGCTTTCAGTTGCGGGTACAAGCCTGCGGAAAACAGCGCCGCAATAGTAATCATGCTCCGGTCTCTAGCCGACAATTTGTCTTCTCTTGCCCAAACTTCCCCGAATAAAACGTCATCGTTCAGCTCCGCGAACTTCGGTGCCAACTTGCCCAAGTAATCGCGGCCTGCAGTTTGTTTTTCTGCCATTTTTATCACCCAATGCCCTTTTTTAAAAAATTACTTGTCTGCCACGACCAGCAATGACTTAATTGCTTGCCGTTTATCCATCGCTTCATATGCGTCTTGCACATGATCAAGGTCAAAACTCTTAGTGAAGACCTTACCTGGGTGGATTTCGCCCTTCAAAACAGCGTCCAGCAAGACTTCCTGGTCGTAAGTAGTGATGTTAGCGATCCCGCCGCGCCAGCCGACATTCTTCCAGAAGAACTTGTTGGTTTCAGGTTCCTTTTGCGGAACCCCTACCCGGCCGACAATCGCGCCAGCACGGGCGATCTGACCAGCCTGATCGATAGAGCTACTTGCCCCAACGCATTCCAAAACAGCATCAGCACCATAGCCGTCAGTCAGTTCCAAAACCTTCTTTACCGCGTCTTCACCACGTTCACTGACGATGTCAGTTGCACCGAATTCCTTGCCCAAGGCTGCCCGGTCTTCGTGGTGGCTAAGCAGAATGATCTTTTCAGCACCGAGCAGCTTAGCCGCGATAACCCCGCACAAACCAACCGCGCCGTCACCGATAACTGCTACTGCATCCCCCGGCTTAACTTCCGCGCTAGCCGCAGCATGGTAGCCAGTTGCCATAACGTCTGACAAAGTCAACAGGTCATTCAATTGCTCTTCAGTGTAGTCGCTTGGCTGGCCAGGGATTTTTACCAAGGCGCTGGCATTCTTAAAACGCAGCTTTTCAGATTGGTAACCCTTGTTGCCGCCAACTTCCACGTTTGGACAGTTGCCGTCAAAACCAGCCTTGCAGATCTTACACTTCATGCAGCCGTGGGTAACCGGAGCGATGACGAAATCGCCGACCTTGACATTGTCAACCTTGTCACCGACTGCTTCTACGATCCCGATGGCTTCATGGCCAACCGTGCCTTCAGGCCGGTCAGAAATGCCTCTAAACCACCACAGGTCGGACCCGCAGACGCAAGCTCTAATTACGCGGATAACCGCGTCGGTGTCTTGTTCAAGTGTTGCATCTTCAACTTCCCGGGCTTCAACCAGGCCCTTTTTTACGAAATATGCTGCTTTCATTTTTCTCGCTTTCTGTGTAAAAATCCGCTAACGTTCTTTAATAATTATTGTAGCCTTTAGCTATAATTTTGGCGAATACTTAGCTTGTATATTGGTATACGTGAAATCTATAGTCCTTCAGATCGCAAAACCGCATCCCATGAGCTGGATGCGGTTTGTTAGTATGGAGTTTGATTAAACAGTTGCTTTCCCTGGTTCCGATGACAATGACCTTATCAACCGGATTTTTAACCTCGAGTTCAGCACCTGCTTGGACATATCCCGCTTTTTCATCTAAATAGTGAGGCGTGATACTTTTCGTTGAGCCATTTTCCCCGCCTGTAACTATCGTAGTCCCCTTTGGCAGGTTAGAATCATACTTCTGAATCGTTTTATAAGGCGTAACTTTGTATTCAACTTCTGACTTAGTACCAACAGAAACTACTTGATCAATCTTTCTTTGGATCTCATCTACCGTGAGACCGTAGGTAGGTCTGATAGTGGAATTCGAGAATATGCACCGCTTTTCTTATCTTCCGGGTGAGGTTCTAACCCAATAATTGTTATGGACTTCTTGTCCGGCCCATAGACACAGTACATTCGTATTGCTCCACTAGTTTTTAGTTCGAGTCCTATACAAATCATCTAGAAAACTAAAGAAAGTTTGATGATCCATGGGTATAATTTAGCTACTGTGTAGCTGAATTGATATAATATTGAATAATATCAAAAGAATACCAAAAGGAACACATCATGAAGATCGCAGTAATGGGTTACAGTGGCTCTGGAAAGTCAACTCTATCCCGCAAGTTAGGTGAATTGTACCAAGTTCCCGTTCTTCACTTGGATAGCGTCCAATTTTTGCCAAACTGGAAAACGAGATCAACGGAAGAACAAGGCAAGATCGTCCAAACTTTTCTTAACGATAATCCTAGTGGCTGGGTCATCGATGGAAACTACAACAAACTCAGCTATGAACGCAGGATCATTGAAGCGGACATCATTATCCAACTCTTATTCAGTAGAAAAGACTGCCTGCTTCGCTGCATCAACCGCTATCGTACCTACAAAGGAAAGACCCGGCCTGATATGGCAGTAGGCTGCGATGAAAAATTGGATTTTGACTTCATCAAGTGGATTCTTTGGGATGGCCGATCAAAAAATATCCAAGACCGATATGTCCGAGTCCAGAACGAATATCCCAGCAAAGTGGTCGTTCTCTGTAATCAGCAGCAACTTACCGGATATCTGCAAAATCTAAAAGACTAGCAACAAGTCAATTTATTCAGCATCCAGTCCTAATGCGGCTCCTGCTTGATCCTTATTGAGATTCATGGACAGCATCAGATACTCAACTGCATGCTTATTTTGCTCTGCCTTTGCTTTGGCAATTCTTTTTGCTGTATGTTGGGTAAATACTTCATTCATGCTTGTGCTGCTATTTGGATCTTCATTAGCGAGTTCTTCAATGGCTTCTTGCAAGTCATCCCCTCCGCCCATGGTCATGATTGAATCCAAAACAGAAACCATTTCTTCCTTGCTCAACTTTTTATCGCTAAATTTATCGTCTGTTTCCTTTAATTGCCCTAAATCAGCAATTACCTGTTTGCATCTTTCTAGCGAAGCTGGCATGTATCCTAATGCCTTCATTGCTTCTTCTTCAGACAAATTCCTCGATTCCATCAAAGCCTGGAGCAAATGTAGCTTATTCCTTGCTCGAGCAACATCAACCCGTACTTTAGTAAAGTCGTTGACCAGCTCATCTTCTTTAGTCGTCTTGCCAACAATCTCATACAGTTCATCCAGACTGTCCATCAAAATCATTGCTTTTCCTTCTTCCTACCCAAGCAGTTGTTCGATCACTTCCAGAGTCTCTTGATACAGATCGTTGTAACTCAAAATCCCGCTCTGCAACATATCTGCCAAAACAGTAATCTGTACCGAGGCCATGTGCGCATAATCGTCATCTTCAAAGCTCGGAAACTCTTCTTCCATGAGCTTCTTCATTCTGGCAAAAGCATAGGTCGCCAAATCTTTCTCTTTAAAAACGGCTTTAATATTTCCGGATAGCAGTCCATATAAGTTGGATGGCCGAATTCTTTAAACACCCATTGGCATTGCTCAATATAGTCCAGCACTATGTCCTTTAGGCCAATTTTTTCCTCAATTTCGTCTATAAAGTGATATGGTACGATCTCCGCGCCTAATTCCCGGAAGCCATACATTGCTGTAGCGATATTAATACTGTGCGGCACATCCAGAATTCATTTCCTTGTCGCGCCTAACTCTCATCCAAACTTTCATTGTCATCTCCTTTTCCATCAAAAAATGCCTCCCGGGTCTCCAGGAAGCGTTTCCCCTACATCACGCTAATCAATAGCAAACTGATCAGCAAGGCCAAAATAAAGCAGATGCCGATTAGCCAGCCCAGGATCTTAAATGAGACCTTGAGCAGAAAAGCGGCGATCGCCACCGGCACGGCCACAATAGTTAAAAATATCAGTAAAATCAAAAACGAAATCGTAAACATAATAGTTACCCCAACTTGTCCTCTATCCCCTAAATACAAGTTTAAGGTAACCCAAGCAGGCGCGGACTGTCAACCTTCTTGCTTTTTACCGGCTGCTTTCTGCCCCGCCGGTTGTTGCCCGGACGGCTGTAATACTCCCCTTCTCCTGGTACATTTGCTGGTCAGCCAGTTGCATGAGGCCCTCCAGACTGGCCTGGGGATGAGATTCCCTGTCGGCATGGCCAATAGAAAAACTGATATTCTGCCCGGTATTGATCCGGCACTTGACTGCCTCTATTTCTAGCTGCTGCTTTAATTTCGACCCTTGCTGGCTGTCGCCGGGTATAATAGCGGCGAACTCGTCTCCCCCAATCCGGTAGCATTCTCCGCTTTTGCCTAAAATATCCCTGATAATCGCGGCAACTTCCCGGGTCAAGTCATCCCTGGCCAGGTGGCCCCGGTTGTCATTCATCTCTTTTAAACCGTTGATGTCAATGGAAAAAGCTAAAAACTCCTTTCCGCCTTACAGCGTCAGCATCTCGCCCAGCTTCTCATCATAGGCATAGCGGTTCTGCATCCCCGTCATAATATCCGTCCGCATCACGACATTGTCCCGGCTGATCTTCAAATCGCTGACCTTCTGGGTAAAATTGTTGAAGCGGTTCAGCAAAAAGCACATCCCGATCGCAATCGTCAATGATGTCGTCCGCAAAGCTCCCCCGCTCACTTCCTGGATCACGATCCCCAGAAAAACCACGAAAAAGGTATAGAACATAAAGAGGCGGTCGCCGCTGAAAGTCTTTTGCTCAAACTGGTGATAGGCAGATACAATCGCGAACATCACGATAATGCAGATAATGAAATAAACGTAGTAATAACGGCCTTGATGATAGTGGCTATTCTGGTCAATCGAAAAGGTCTAGCCGGTAGCAATTGACGCAAGCTGGAAGAGAACATTCCCCGGCAGCAATACTGCCAGCAGGCGGTCATACTTTGAATGCCGCACCCAAATATGAATAACGAAGTAGCCTAGAAATGGTTTTAACCTGTAGTTTAAAAACTTGTTGATTACCAACCATATTCTGTATTGGCCCGAGACGCCATCCAACATGACCGAAGTCCACTCAATTAAATTGATTAAAAGGTGTGCTTAACTCGTGTCTTTAGACATGAGTTAAGCACGCAAAAACGCCCCATTGGGGCGTTTTTTAGTTTCTCTTTCTTCTCTTTCTTTCCAACTCGCCATACTTGCCATTCTGCTGTTTTTTCATGGCTGCCG
>SKER01001779.1_pt1 | contig 16220 bp, 20 predicted proteins | sample 4826961 | NCBI WGS metagenome assembly SKER01 (sample SAMN11008804, study PRJNA524170) | human gut metagenome | biome: Human fecal sample; material: Feces; isolation source: fecal sample from pouch patient p47 | host: Homo sapiens | place: Israel: Tel-Aviv | collected 2016-11-16 | reverse complement strand
GAGCAAAGTTGGTCGATTTCACCAACTTTGTGAGGTTAGTAAGGGAGCTAGGCAATCACTATAGAGATTGCCGTTAGCTATCAAGCCACTAAAGTGGCTGATAGCTTTGCTCCTTACCTCGGCTCTTTCGATTTTCATTGAGTTTCAACGAGAATCAGAGGTAGTGACTCTTCTAAGTAAGCTAGATCACATTCTTAGAAATAATTAGCGAAAAAGGTGGACTTAAGCTGTTATTCTTAAATTTCAAGGACTATAAAAAGGAGCGCTCGGCTCCTTTTTTAGTTATCGTCTTCCTTATCAGGGGTTAGAATCATTGGAATGATGATGGGTTCACGTTCGGTTTGTTCGTAAAGGAAGGGTCTTAGGGCATTGACGATAGCACCATTGATACTTTGGATGCTGGCTTCCTTATTTTTGAGGGCAATCCGAATGGCGTTAAAGAGGATACGTTGACCCTGGCGAATGAGGTCTCCAGATTCACGCATATAAACGAAGCCACGGCTGAGAATGTCTGGCCCAGCCAGAATCATCTTGGTCTTGAAATCAACTGTTGCAACGGCTAGGACAACGCCATCTTCTGAGAGGTCACGGCGATCTCTCAGGACTGCCGTTCCGATATCGCCGATACCATTACCATCAACGTAGATGTCTTGGGCATTGAAGTGGCCCGCCCGACGAGCAGAGTCTTTGGTCAAAGCTAGGACATCACCATTTTCCATGATGAAGATATTATCTCTTGGGATGCCAGTATCTTCAGCTAGGCCAGCATGGACCTTTTGCATCCGATATTCACCGTGGACTGGCATGAAGAATTTGGGCTTAATCATGCGGAGCATCAGTTTTTGCTCTTGTTGGCCACCGTGTCCAGAGGTGTGGATATTGTTAATTTTACCGTGGATAACATCAACGCCAGCTTCTTGGATGGTATTGATCAACTTATTCACACTAGTTGTGTTACCAGGAATAGGGCTAGAGGAGAAGATGACCGTATCGCCAGGTTGCAGGGTAACTTGGCGATGGGTTCCGTTGGCAATCCGGGCTAGGGCAGCCATGGACTCTCCCTGGCTACCTGTACACATAATCATGATTTCGCTGGCATGATAGTCCTTGAGCTCGTTGGGGTCGATAAAGGTGCCATCAGGAACCTTGATGTATCCGAGTTCAATCCCATTGACAATAGCCTTTTCCATTGAGCGACCGAAGACAACAATCTTGCGACCGTTCTTAACAGCAGCTTCGGCAGCCTGTTGCAGACGGAAAATATTTGAAGCAAAGGAGGCAAAAATAATCCGGCCATGGATGCCTCCGATGATTTTCATAATGGATTGACCGACAACTTTTTCCGAGTTGGTAAAGGTCGGGATTTCCGCATTGGTCGAGTCTGAAAGAAGACAGAGGACCCCATTATCACCGAGAGCCGCCATTCGGTGGAGGTCGGCAGGCTGACCGACTGGAGTGAAGTCAAACTTGAAGTCACCGGTACAGACAATCTTTCCTTGCGGGGTGTGAATGACAATTCCCAGGGGTTCTGGAATAGAGTGGGTCGTGCGGAAGAAGGTGACGCTGAGGTTCTTAAAGGTCAGCTCCGTATTGTCATTGATTTCGTAGAGGGTAGCATCGCGCAAGAGGCCGTGTTCCTCTAATTTTCCACGGATAAGGGCTAGGGCTAACGGTCCGGCATAGATAGGAATATTGGCCTGCTTCAATAAGAAGGGGATGCCCCCGATGTGGTCTTCGTGGCCGTGGGTGATGACCAGAGCCTTGATACGGTCAACATTTTCGACGATGTAAGAATAGTCGGGGATAACATAGTCAATACCCAGGAGGTCGTCTTCTGGAAACTTGATCCCAGCATCGACGATGATGATTTCATCCTGATATTCGATGCCATAGGTGTTTTTACCAATTTCGCCCAGTCCCCCTATGGCGTAAACACCGACTTCTTCGGGTTTTAAATTGATGTTTGACATATTAGAACTCCGTTAGGCTAAAGGCACCTGATTCTTTTTCGTAGTCTAGATGCTTATCTGCGAGTAATTCGATGAATTCAATATTATAGTTGGTATGTTCTTCAACCAATTTGCGAGCCTTAATGCGACCTTGAAGTTCATCCTTGGCATCGATATCAAGGTAAAGGGCTTGAGTAGTCTCACGTCTTGGGTTGCGTTCCTTAGTTTCTTGATAAAAAACTTTGTAAATCATGTGTTTCCTTTCTGTCTGGTCAGGTTTCACTAAAAGAATCAATCAAAAAAAGCCTTATCATGCTAGTCCGATGATTTTCTATGAAATTGTTTTGTGTAGTAAATTGACCTGAACATTTATAACTAACGAGATTATACCATAAAAAAGGGGATTAGTAAAAAGTAATCTCGGATAAAGCTAGAGGAGACTGAGATGTCAGTGACTTTATTTTATGATAAAATAAGAAGGAATTTGACAAGGGGAAAATCATGAAACTATTAGCATTTGATACGTCCAATCAGCCTCTATCGGTGGCCCTTTTGGAAGATAATAAACCTGTGGCAGAACTGTCTCTGACAATCAAGAAGAACCATAGTATCAGCCTGATGCCGACTATTGATTTTTTGCTGAGCCAGGCAGGTTGGCAACCAGCCGATTTAAATCGGATTGTAGTGGCCCAAGGCCCTGGTTCTTATACTGGCTTGCGGGTGGCGGTAGCGACGGCCAAAACCTTGGCCTATAGTCTAGGGATAGATCTGGCTGGCTTGTCGAGCTTACAAGCTTTGTGTTCTATTGAGGCCAGTGGTCTAATTGTCCCCTTGATTGATGCTAGACGACAGAATGTCTATGCTGGCTTTTATGAGGACGGCAAACTCATTTCACCAGAAGGCCATGCCAGTTTGGTAGAGGTTCTGGAATTTGCTAAGTCCTATCCCCAAGTGACTTTTGTCGGTGAAGCTGAGAAATTTCGCTCTGAAATCGAGACCTATTTACCCCAGGCGAAGATTCAGGAGACCCTGCCATCAGCTACTTTCCTTGGCCGTCTGGGAGCTAGTCTGCCTGCCCAAGATGTTCACGCTTTTGTCCCCAATTATCTCAAAAGAGTTGAAGCAGAAGAAAATTGGCTTAAGAGCCATCGAGAAGAGGAGACCAATGACTATATCAAGCGGGTCTGAGGCCAAAGAGGAAGAATTGGCTCAGGCGATTTATGAGGTCTTGGTTGATGTCTATGAGCAGTCTCCTTGGACCTTGAAGCAAATCAAGTCGGATTTAAGCCAGACGAATACCGACTATTTTTATGCCTATGTTGATTACGAAATTGTTGGTTTCCTCTCCATCCAGAATTTAGTTGGTCAACTTGAGGTGACGAATTTAGCAGTCAAGAAGGCCTACCAAGGTCAGGGTCTAGCCAGCCAACTCATGCAGGGCTTGGTTGGTCGTTCTGAGGATATATTTCTTGAGGTTAGGGTCTCGAATTTGCCTGCTCAAAGGCTCTATGAAAAATTCGGTTTTATTAATGTTGCCAGGCGTAAAGACTATTACCGTGCACCAATAGAAGATGCTATGGTCATGCAACGTACCGCTAAAAAGTAAGGGAACGCTGGCGTTTGGCTTATGAGGTGAATGATGACAAAAGATAGATATATACTAGCGATTGAGTCTTCTTGTGATGAGACCAGTGTCGCCCTTTTAAAAAATGAATCGGAACTCCTGAGCAATGTCATTGCTAGTCAGGTTGAGAGCCATAAGCGCTTTGGTGGCGTTGTGCCAGAGGTTGCCAGCCGCCATCATGTCGAGGTGGTGACCCTCTGTATCCAGGATGCCCTGAACGAAGCCGGACTTGAAGCCAAGGAACTAGATGCGGTAGCTGTAACCTATGGGCCAGGTCTGGTCGGTGCTCTTCTGGTAGGTATGGCTGCAGCCAAGGCCTTCGCCTGGGCAAATGGCCTCCCTCTTATCCCAGTCAATCACATGGCTGGACATCTGATGGCAGCCAGAGAGGCTGGTCCCTTAACTTATCCCCTCTTAGCTCTCTTAGTCTCTGGTGGCCATACTGAATTAGTCTATGTTAAGGAGCCTGGTGATTACAAGATTGTCGGAGAGACCAGGGACGATGCTGTCGGAGAAGCCTATGATAAGGTTGGACGGGTCATGGGGCTGACCTATCCGGCTGGTAAGGTGATTGATGCTCTGGCCCATCAGGGGCAGGATATTTATGACTTTCCTCGGGCCATGCTTCAGGAAGAGAACTTGGAATTTTCTTTTTCAGGCCTCAAATCAGCCTTTATCAACCTCCATCATAATGCTCAACAAAAGGGGGAAAGCTTGGCAAATGAAAATTTGTCAGCCTCTTTCCAGGCCGCTGTTTTGGATATTTTGCTGACTAAGACCAAGCGAGCCTTGGAAGCTTATCCTGTTAACACCCTTGTCGTTGCTGGTGGTGTCGCCGCCAATCAAGGTCTCAGAGAGCGTCTAGCTGAGGAGATTCCAGAGCACATTGAGCTACGGATTCCCCCTCTTCGTCTTTGTGGTGATAATGCTGGCATGATTGCCTTAGCAGCTGCTGTTGAGTTTGAAAAGGGGCATTTTGCTGATTTAGACCTCAATGCTAAGCCGAGCCTAGCTTTTGATACCTTGGCGGACTAGACTAAACTTTCGAGGATTTAAGAAAAATCAAGGGCCTGCTCTCTAGAGTGAGATTTAATCTAGCAGACTAAGTCTGCCTGAGCTAAAAATACGAAGGCAAGAGGAGTCAGTCTTAGCAGAGGGCCGATCCATCAAGCGACGAATTCGCTCCACTACTTGACTTGGTAAGATTGATTTTCATTTTGTATCAATTGCAGAAAAAATAAGAAATTGAAAAATCCGGGCATGGTCTGTCGTTTCATCGGTCTATCTGACAGGGAGCGGTTCATCTTGCCTTGGCTTTTCTTCTTTGCTATAATGATAGAATATTCTAAAAATTGAAAGAAGTTGAGGGCATGCAAGAAAAAGGATTTAGAGAAGGGCTAAGCGATGCCCTGCCGACGGCTCTGGGCTACATTTCGATAGGAATCGCCTTTGGGGTTGTTGCTTCTTCTGCAGGTTTATCGGCCATAGAGGTTGGTTTGATGAGTCTTCTTATTTATGGTGGTTCGGCCCAGTTTGCTATGGTGGCTATGCTTGTTTCAGGAGCAGACCTGTTGACCATTACCCTGACGGTTTTCTTGATTAACCTAAGAAATATGCTGATGAGCCTCCATGCAACGACCATCTTTACCAAGACTCCCTTCTTTCAAAATCTTCTTATGGCCAGCTTGATTACCGATGAAAGCTACGGGGTTCTATTAGGGGAACATGTCCACCATAAGTCCATTACAGCTGCCTGGATGCACGGCAATAATGTGATTGGCTACTTGGCCTGGTTTCTATCAACTGTCGTCGGTACCTTGATGGGAAAACTGATCCCAGATCCACAAGTTCTGGGCTTGGATTTTGCCCTGATTGCTATGTTTTTAGGACTATTAATCTTCCAATTCACGGCAATGATTTCTGAAGGGATAAGAAAGCTCTGTTTAATCCTATTGGCAGTGGCCATCAGCTACCTGCTCTTGACAATGGTCCTTAGTTCCTCTTTAGCAGTTCTTTTGTCTACCTTGATTGGCTGTAGCTTGGGGGTGATTTTAGATGGCCAGCACTAGTTTTGTTATTATAGCTATCCTACTGGGGTTTGTTGTGACCTGGATTCCTCGGGTTGCTCCCTTTGTCTTGGTTAAATACCGAGGCCTGCCGGATATTGTGGTCCATTTTTTAAAATACCTGCCGGTCACTATTCTTTTTGCCTTGACCCTGTCTAGCCTCTTTACTAGTAAGCCGGGCCACCTTCCTCAGCTAAATGTCTTGGAGGCCTTAGCCAGCTTGCCCACCCTATTTGTTGCCATTCGGACAAAAAATCTCCTCTATGCAGTTTTGACAGGGATAGTCAGCTTGGCCCTCCTGCGTTTGATTTTTTAAAAGGTCTAAGTAGGGCTAGTCAGAAAAATGGAAAGTGAGACTTTTATGGTTTTATCGAAAAAGCGGGCGCGAAAGGTGATTGAGGAAATTATTGCCCTCTACCCCCATGCTAAGCCAAGTTTGAATTTTACCAACCACTTTGAACTGTTGGTGGCGGTTATGTTGTCGGCTCAAACGACAGATGCTGCTGTAAATCAGGTGACCCCAGCTCTCTTTAAGGCTTACCCCAGCCCTGAGGCAATGGCTCAGGCTAGTGAAGCTGATTTGGCCAAGTACATTTCTCGCCTGGGGCTCTATCGCAATAAGGCCAAATACTTAAAGAAATGTGCCCAGCAGTTGGTTGAAGATTTCGGAGGTCAGGTACCTCATACAAGAAAGGAATTAGAGAATCTGGCTGGAGTGGGGCGAAAGACTGCTAATGTGGTCATGAGTGTTGGCTTTGGTATTCCAGCCTTTGCCGTTGATACTCACGTGGAGCGGATTTGCAAGCACCATGAAATCGTCAAAAAATCCGCCAGCCCACTTGAAGTGGAAAAGCGGGTGATAGAGGTTCTGCCACGCGAAGAGTGGCTACCAGCCCATCAAGCCATGATCCTCTTTGGGCGTGAAGTTTGCCATCCTAAAAATCCGGAATGCCACAACTACCCTCAGCTTTATGATTTTTCTGAGACCCAATAAGGCCTATATGACAGCCATATTTTCTAGCGGTTATAGAAAGGACTGACACCTCAATGCTACATTTCGAAAACGATTACAATGAAGGGGTCCACCCTAAACTCTTAGAGGCCTTGACCAAGACAAACGGTGAGAATCTTGCGGGCTACGGTCTGGACACCCATAGCGAAAAAGCCAGTCAAAAAATTAAGGATGCCTGTCAGGCACCAGATGCCCAGGTGTTTTTCCTAACGGGTGGAACCCAGACCAATCAGGTTGTTATTGACAGCATGCTGGCTTCTTAATGAGGGGTCGTAGCTGCTCAAACAGGTCACATTTCTGTCCATGAAGCTGGGGCTATTGAATACACCGGTCACAAGGTGCTGACCCTCCCTCATGAAAATGGTAAAATTTATGCCTCAGATGTTAAAAAGTTACTTGAGGATTTTTATAGTGATGGCAATCAGGAACACATGGTTTATCCAGGAATGGTCTATATTTCACATCCAACCGAGTATGGGGCCCTATATAGCAAGGCGGAATTAGAGGAACTGTCCCAGCTTTGTCATTCCTATAAGATTCCTCTTTTCCTGGATGGCGCTAGACTGGGTTATGGTCTAGCTGCCAAGGAGACAGATTTGGATTTACCCACCATTGCCCACTTGACGGATGTCTTTTATATTGGAGGCACAAAGATGGGAGCTTTGATTGGGGAAGCCGTCGTTTTCACTCATGGGAATATGCCCAGACGCTTTAATACCATGGTCAAGCAGCATGGTGCCCTCCTAGCCAAGGGACGGATTTTAGGTATTCAGTTCGACCAATTCTTTACTGACAATCTCTACCTCAAAATAGGAAGGGAGGCTCTGCACTTGGCAGATCAGCTCAAGACGATATTAGAGGAAAAGGGCTACCAATTCTTTTATCAATCTCCAACCAACCAACAATTTATTATTGTTGACAATAGTCGCTTAGAGGAATTAGGTGAAAAATTAGCCTACAGCTTCTGGGAAACCTATGACGATAAGCATACGGTTATCCGACTGGCTACCAGCTGGTCCACAACCCAGGAAGATATGGATCAATTGAAGGAAGCCTTATAAAAATAGAGCCTGAAACACCCCCTAGAGAAACTTGTTTTCACCAGGGGAGTTGGTCTCAAGCTCTTTTTTATGTATAATACTCTTCGAAAATCCAAATTTTCCGTCGTTAACTCACCTTGCCGTACTTCAGTACTGTCTTCGGTTCGTTGCCTCGGCTAATTTCGATTTTCATTGAGTATAAGCAGGCAGAACTTGATAAGGCAAGCGTCTTTCAATGTTCAGAAAAAAAGCAGCCACAGAGGGCTGCTAAGGGTATGAATAAGAAGAATTGCGAGATAATTATAATAAAACTTGCTGAAAACGCACTTAATTAAAATTATCGAAAAACTTAATTTTACTCTTGTTTATTAATTCCCCACCGAATCAATAGTGGGGGCTGCCGGCCACCCAGCCAGTCGAAAGGGCTACTGTAATGTTGAAACCGCCAGTATGGGCATTGATATCCAAAACTTCGCCAGCAAAATGCAGACCTGGGACCGTTTTACTTTCAAGAGTCTTGGGATTGATTTCTTTGAGATCAATCCCCCCCTTGGTCACAAAGGATTTGGCCAGAGACATTTTGCCCGTGATTTTAATAGGTAGGGCCTTGATTTTTTCAATGAGCTCGGTTTTCTCTTGTGGCGTTAGTTGTTTGAATTTTTCTGGGAAATCTTTGGCGAGAAAATCAGCCAGGCGTTCTGGTAACATGATTTTTAGCGCATTTTTAACAGACTTTTCTCGCTCTTGCTCAAGTAAACTCGTCAATTCCTCAGGGGTCATCTGAGGTAAGAAATCAAGCTGGGCAACTTCCCCACCCGAGACGAAGCTGGACAGCCTTTGAGCAGCAGGACCTGATAGGCCGAAGTGGGTGAAGAGCAGGTCGTGGGTGATCTTGTGCTTGCCATAGGTTAGGGTCACATCATCCAGAGAAATCCCTTGCAGGGCCTTGTGGGGAAAGTCGGTTAAGAGAGGGCTTTCGGCGGCTTCCAAGGGGGTGACTGTCATCTTGAAATGACGGGCAATCTCATGACCGAAACCTGTCGAACCAGTTGAGGGGGAGGATTTACCGCCTGTTGTGACAATCAACTTTTGACAGCTGAAGGTCTGGTCGGCAGACTTGAGGATAAAGGTCTGATTCTGCTTTTTGACGGAAAGGACTTCGGTTTGGGTTAAAATCTGGCCACCAAGTTCTCTGATTTTATTTTCGAGGGCTTGGATAATGGTACGAGATTTGTCAGTTGTCGGAAACATACGTCCGTGATCCTCTTCTTTGAGAGGAACCCCATTGTCCTAAAAGAAATTGATAATGTCGTGGTTATCAAACTGGGAAAAGACACTGTAGAGGAAGCGACCGTTGCCAGGTATTCCTGCCATCAGGTCATCAAGGCTACCACTATTGGTCACGTTGCAACGGCCTCCGCCAGTGCCTGCTAATTTTTTACCCAGTCGTCTGTTTTTTTCAATCAGGAGGGTGGAGAAGCCATAGGAGCAAGAGGCAACGGCTGCCATCATGCCTGCAGGTCCGGCGCCTATGATGATGGTATCAAATTCAGTTTTTGTCATGTCCCTATTATAGCATAAGGCTTGGGCTAGTCTTAATGATTGTTGTTAATAGTAGGAGGGGCATTGTCTGATTTTCATTAATTTTCATTAAGGTCAATGAGAAGAAATAATTAGCTCAGAACTATTAGCTAATTATTTTGTCCCACAAAGGCAAGCCAAGAGATAAGTAGCTAGAATAAAATTAAAAAAGCAGAAAATTTGAGTTTTTTTCGATGTATTAACAATTAAAATAAAACTGATTAGCAGAGATTGTATATGAAATAGTTACGTAGTAGTATAGAACTTGTAAAATGATTTAAAAAATCGTGATGGTATGGAAAGAGGAGAATTTATGAATACGGCAACCTTGAATTCAATGGCATTTGATAACTTTGAAGTAACAAATGCGAACTTTCTAGCTGAAAGTGTTGGAGGAGTTAATGAAGTAGTGGCAGGGAGTGCATGTGCAATGGCACTTGGTTTTGTTGGTACAGCGATTCTTGCAGGTTCAGGACCTGTAGGTTGGGCGACTCTCGCTTTAGTTTAGCTTATGCTTGTGATGGTGTAGCTATTGCTGCTCTTAATGATAAATAAGTTTCTCTGATTATTACTAGGTAAATGGAGGTATTATAATGACAACAATAACATTGGATACAAAAGCATTTGACACATTTGAGGTAGTAGAAGATGACCAACTTTCTGATACTACAGGTGGTTATAGTAAATACGATATTACAATTAGTGGCATAACTGCACTAGGGTATGGGTTTGCAGCTTTTGGTGCGTTGGCTTGCCCTCCAGCTGCCTTAGCCTTTGTAGCTGCTGAGAGAATTCAAGGTGCCATCACCGCTTATATGGCCTATCATTGAGTTTATGAAGAAAATAAATAAAAAATTATTGCTGTTGGGAAGGTTACTGGCTTCTGGTGCGCCTTTTCTCATTCTATGGCCATATTCGAAGTTGCTTGCAGTATTACTGGTTATTCTACTAATCGGTTTTAATATTTTTTTGTATTTTTATGAAGGTTCAGAATAGAAATATCATCTTCTTAGAAAATATTAAAGACTAATTTTCACTCTGAAATGTGCACAATAATATCTTATTGTGCGCATTTCTTTATGGTACGACGGACATACCGTACATTTGAGGTGAAAGTCCCATGTGACACCTGCTATCGGTGAATCCAATAGCGCCCCTTCATATTGGCTATCATGAGGTAGCAGGGAGAGGAAGGGATAGCGAAATCAAGTCATTACGAATAGAAACGTGATACTAAGGCGCCTATAGCGGATGAGGTGGTCATAAACACTAAAGCTCCAAAAGGTAGTCGTAACCTATAGTCGTAAATCACAAGTGTAACCGAGAAAAGATGTTGGACTTATCCCGTGAGGTCTCATGAGCGTCATTCTGACGTAGTAACGACGAATCATGAGAAGTCAGCCGAAGCTATAGTAGGATGAAACTTCTGTAATATAAGTGGAGCGAAGGGTTGACCCCTTAACCTTCACTTGTGTCTGTAAAACTAGCGGTCTGATAGGGCTGAAAACAGTCACGTATTGGCTAGCGGACAACTCACCAATATAAGAAGATGTCCCTCAGACACCGAAACAACCAAGGATACGCACCTGTCACAACTACTAGATAAGATTTTATCTCGAGATAATATGTTAGAAGCCTACACCCAAGTAAAATCCAATAAGGGTTCAGTTGGGGTTTCCCTTGACGAGATAGAGGTTTATCTCCGCCAACACTGGCGAGGACCAAAGCAACTGATAAACTGATAAAGGAAGGCTAGTATAAACCACAGCCGGTACTTCAGGGGACTAGGTACAAGTTAGGTATTCCGACCGTTATGGACAGGCTTATCCGACAAGCCATAGTCCAAGTTATTAGAGTACCTCAAAGATGGTTACGAGTGGATTGTAGCCATCGACCTAGAGAAATTCTTTGATACTGTATTGTACGAGAACTGGTTTCTTGCTTAGATTATTATTTAGGACTACATGCGTTAAAGGTTAATTGAACCGCCTTTACTAGAGAGGCATGTACGGTGGTGTGAGAGGGGCTATTCGTTAAACTCTACTCGATTGTTTGCTGGTGCGTTTTCCTATCTAAATTGACAGCCAAAGCCTATTATGATACTATTTTAGAAGAAATTTCGGATAAAAAGAGGACCTTATGGCTATTGAAAAAACAGTCAGTGAATTAGCTGAGATTCTTGGTGTCAGTCGCCAAGCCGTCAACAATCGGGTGAAATCCTTGCCTGAAGAATTTGTCGGAAAAAATGAAAAGGGCGTGACGGTTGTTAACCGAGATGGCCTAATCAAGCTGGAAGAGATTTATAAGAAGACCATCTTTGAGGATGAACCAGTCAGCGAAGAGACCAAGCAAAGAGAGCTGATGGAAATTCTGGTCGATGAGAAGAATGCAGAGATTGAGCGTCTCTATAATCAACTCAAGGCTAAGGATAGTCAGCTGGCTTCGATGAATGAGCAGCTTAATATCAAGGATGTGCAAATTGCTGAGAAGGATAAACAATTGGACCAGCAACAGCAGTTGACTCTGACAGCCATGCAGGATAGTGAAAATCTTAAGCTGGAATTAGATGAGGCTCGCAATCAGGTTGAGGAGATTCAAACCCAACAAGAGCAGGCTAAAAAAGGTTTCTTCGCTCGGATTTTTGGTCGTTAATCAGTGAATAATTTTCAGGTTAGAACAAGCGTTCTGGCCTCTTTTAATAGGTAAAGGTAAGTATGGAAAAGTTAGAGAACTACATCGCTTTTGATTTGGAATTCAACACCGTAGCTGGGGTTAGCCACATTATCCAAGTATCGGCAGTTAAATTTGCTGGCCATGAGGAAGTTGCTCATTTTGACAGCTATGCCTACAGTTCGGTACCCTTGCAAAGTTTTATCAATGGCTTGACAGGAATTACGGCCGATAAAATTGCCAAGGCCCCTAAGTTGGAGCAGGTTTTGGCAGATTTTCGGACCTTTATTGGTGAGACTCCTCTGATTGGCTACAATGCTATTAAGAGTGACTTGCCTCTCTTGGCTGAAAATGGTCTGGATTTGTCTGAACATTATAGGGTTGATGTCTTTGAACAAGCCTTTGAGCGTCGTAGTTTGGATCTAAATGGTATCGCCAATTTGCAACTGCATACGGTTGCTGAATTTTTAGGAATTTCCGGTCGCAGTCATGACAGCCTGGAGGATGCTCGCATGACTGCCCTAGTCTATGAAAAATTCTTAGAACTAGATGAGAATAAAAGTTATCTGGACCAGCAAGAAGAAGTGGTAAGCGACAATCCTTTTGCTGCCTTGGGGGGCTTATTTGAAGATTAAGTGGAAAAAAATAAAAATCACCTAGGGTCAGGGCTTGCTAATGACGCTGGGTCATGCCCTAAAATAGCAGATGAACAAAGGAAAACAAGCTAGAATTGTTAGGGTGCCCGCTCTAGTTTACTAACCTGTTTTAATCTTTGTATCATATCTAAAAGGAGGTGACAGTCATGTCTCAGACTTATTCCACAGGTGACTTGGCCAAGTTGGCTGGTGTTTCTGTCCGAACGGTTCAGTATTACGACAAGCGTGGTATTCTTGAGCCCTCCCAATTGAGCCAAGGTGGTCGGCGGATTTATTCAGAAAGCGATCTCGAACAACTCCAAATCATCTGCTTTTTGCGGGACCTAGATTTCTCAATTGAGCAAATCAAGAAGGTTATGGCAGAAGCAAATGCTAGTCAGGTTTTAACCATATTGCTGGAGGATAATATTGCTAGTCTAAAGCAGGATATGGCCAAACGCAAAAGTCAACTTGACACGCTCAAGGGCCAATCTGGCCAAAGCCTAAAGCTAGTCTCGGATATGACCATAGTCATGGATAATCAAAAGAATTGGCGTCGTTTGCAATTGAAGTGGTGATCTTCAATGATAATTTCTGCAGGGGCTTATATCGCCCTAATGCTCTTTGTTCCTCAACCTTCGTGGTTGCAATGGACAGAAATGGTAATTTTCATTATCTTCTTTACTGGGCTAGTCATTTATTTCAGAAGGCAGTATGTCTATCTTTGCCCAAATTGTCATCAGCTCTTTGAGCCAAGTTTTAAAGAATTTGCCTGGGCAGGGCGTGCTCCCAGAACTCGCAAGCTGACCTGCCCTCATTGCCACAAGAAATCCTATTGTCTGGAATTGGCCAAGGAGAAGAAGTAGGATAAACAAAAATACCGCTGGATTTTCGTCCGGCGGTGTTTTTATCTGTATATGGCAGGGGTGTGCCTAACCTGATTGATAGCCTATTAGAAAGGCAATTTACCAGCAAAGGCTCCCATGGTTTTCTTGGTTGCTGCATCAATTTGCTCTAGGGCATCATTGATAGCCTGGCTGGTCATATCCTGCAAGGTTTCGATGTCTTCAGGGTCAACGACAGCTTCCTTGAAGTCAATGCTGACCAATTTCTTGTCACCGGTGAAGCTTGCCACAACGAGGTCTTGAGCTGACTTGCCAACAAATTCTTGGGCAGCCAATTCTCCCTGTTTTTGCTCCATTTGCTTTTGAAGCTTCTGAGCCTGCTTCATCATATTTTGCATATTCATCATAAGATTTTCTAAATTCCTTTCGTAGTGGGGGAGTGGGAGTAAATGTAAGTTTAATGTCCAAAAATGACCATGTTCTATTTCCTATGTTATAATCGTTGTTACTTGATTCACTATGATATAACATAAAGTACAGAGATATTATATCACAAGCACTAATATTTTGACTTATTAAATCTCCGGCAAATAAAATTAATTATTTATTACTTGAACTAATTTATTGAAGACTCTAACAGAATAACTATTCTAAGTATTATTTATATAATGAATAGATCCATTTTGGAGTATAGAATAGTCCGAGTATGCAAGTTACCATTACTGGGGGATAAATATGTGGGTTGTAACACGACAAGATATGCCATATTAAGAAAAAGTCGAGACCAATGATGTAAAGCGTTGAAAAACTCTTTAATCCGTTTTTATAATGTTTGCTTATAAATGTTAAAGTGAAGATTAGTAGAAACTGTAGGAAACTTGCTAAGATAAAGTAGTTTGGATGTTTAATCACTAACTTTGTAATATTGGCAGGTAATATTGCCCAACTTCCTAGATTACTATAGTGATAATTGTACCAGTTAAAAAATGACAGACTTTCTTCTATTTGGTGTAAAAAATGTATGAAAAAAAACGCCTAAAAATATGTTTAGATATTTGATAGAATCTATTTTGTTTATAATATGTTTCATGACAATCTCCTCTGACAAGTGGTGCACTTATGGCGTATTTGAAGATATTATATGATTGTTTTATAGATAGGTCAATCCTTTGCTAGAAGGTACCACAAAAGCTTAATGAGTTTGATTGGCAAGGGCTTGCATATTCTTTGGCTTGTATTATAATAGATGAGAAATTAAATTTAGAAAGAAGTACCTTATGTCAAAGATTAAAACAAGTTTTACAGACAAATTATATGCAGATTATCAGTCTAATCCCAAACTGAGGGCTGTCGAAAATGCGGTTACTCATGCCGGACTGCTCAAATCTATAGAAAAACGTGAGGCTAGTCAAAACAATGATTTTGCCTACTCCATTGATTTGACTAAGGATGATGTGGCTAATCAAAAACAATCGGGGCGTTGCTGGATGTTTGCGGCCCTTAACACTTTCCGTCACAAATTGATTTCCGACTTCAAGTTGGAAAACTTTGAACTCTCGCAAGCGCATACCTTTTTCTGGGATAAGTATGAAAAATCCAACTGGTTCCTGGAACAAATCATTGCGACAGCCGACCAGGAGCTTGGTAGCCGGAAGGTCAAGTTCCTGCTGGATGTACCCCAACAAGATGGGGGTCAATGGGATATGGTCGTGGCACTTTTTGAAAAGTACGGAGTCGTGCCTAAATCGGTTTATCCAGAGTCTGTTTCCTCTAGCAATAGTCGCGAACTCAACCAGTACCTAAATAAATTGCTTCGCCAAGATGCGCAAATCTTGCGTGAATTAATAGCTGCTGGAGGAGATGCTGAAGCTGTTCAAGCTAAGAAGTAAGCCCTCTTACAGGAAATTTTTAATTTCTTGGCTGTCAATCTGGGCCTCCCTCCTCGTCGCTTCGATTTTGCCTATCGGGATAAGGATGATAATTTCCACAAGGACACTAACATTAGCCCTCAGGAATTCTATCAAGAATATGTCGGTCTCAAACTGGATGATTATGTCTCTATCATCAACGCACCCACAGCAGATAAGCCTTATGGCAAGTCCTACACGGTTGAACTTTTGGGAAATGTTGTTGGAAGCCGTCAAGTTCGCTACCTCAACTTAGATATGAAACGGTTCAAGGAATTGGCTATTGCCCAAATGAAGGCTGGTGAAACGGTCTGGTTTGGTTCAGATGTTGGTCAATCAAGCAACCGGCAATCAGGTCTTATGGCTGATGACCTCTACGATTTTAAGAAGGCTCTTGATATTGATCTCAATCAGGACAAGGCTGGTCGTTTGGACTATAGCGAAAGTCTCATGACTCATGCCATGGTTCTGACTGGTGTTGATTTAGATGCCCAAGGCCAACCCATCAAATGGAAGGTTGAAAATTCTTGGGGTGAAAAGGTTGGTAAGGATGGTTACTTCATGGCAACGGATGCCTGGATGGATGAGTACACCTATCAAATCGTTGTTTGCAAGGAGTTCCTGACCAAGGAAGAGTTGGCTGCCTACCAGGCTGAGCCAAAAGTTTTAACGCCTTGGGACCCAATGGGAGCCTTGGCAAGCAAGTAGTTTCTTATTTCAAAAATATTAAAAGAGGTTGGGACAAAATCCGTTTGAGCTCGAAAAATAGAGGACCGCTTGTTGGTGCCCCTCTATTTTTTAGGTTCGGTTGCTTCTCCTGTTATATTTGATGAGATTATTGGCCATAAGGGCCAATCCCATGTCAATCTTGACCTGCCGTTTCCCCCGCAG
>SKER01001778.1_pt1 | contig 16231 bp, 19 predicted proteins | sample 4826961 | NCBI WGS metagenome assembly SKER01 (sample SAMN11008804, study PRJNA524170) | human gut metagenome | biome: Human fecal sample; material: Feces; isolation source: fecal sample from pouch patient p47 | host: Homo sapiens | place: Israel: Tel-Aviv | collected 2016-11-16 | reverse complement strand
AGCCGCATCTCAGCCATCCCGTAAACGCTCTCTCGATCAGCGTATGCAGGAAAGCCACCAGGTCCGGCTTAATCCGGATAGCGGACAGAAAGAGACCGGAAAGTCTGCGCTGGTAAGTAAAATGACCGGCCTCTACAACTCCACAAGAGGAGAGAAATAATGGATCAGTTTGGTCAGAATGCGTTTGCGCCTGGCATGAAGAGTGCGCTGTTTGTTCCGGATCAGCTTGTCGCCGGCACGCTCCAGCTGGTGACTGACACCGGGATCATTACGGGCGGTGCCTTTAAGCGTGGTACGGTCCTGGGCCTGGTAGCTGCCAGCGGGAAATACACGCATTGTGTGAAAACGGCTGAAGATGGCAGTCAGGTACCCGTTGCTATTCTGGTTGATGATGTTGATGCATCGTCTTCCGATCAGAACGGCGGCCTGTATCTGATGGGTGAATTCAACCAGCACCAAATTATTATTGATAACTCCTGGACGACAGCTGACCTGAAAAAAGCGCTCCGACCGCTGGCTATCTTCCTGAAAGACAGTGACCAGGCACCTGTAACCACCTCCTGATTTCCCCCACGGCTCTCCTGACGAATGCTTTAACCGGCAGGGGCTGGCTTGTTTAAAATTTATGCCAGCTGCGGCTGGCACTATCAAGAGACTGAATATGGAAAATATTTTTGATACCAGCGTGCTGGTGCAGGTTGTTCCTAACCTGAAAACCAGTCAGAACTGGCTGCTCGATCGCTTCTTCCCGAATGTCGTGACTTACGAGACTGAAGAAGTGGCGATTGATGTTGATGTCGGCCTGCGTCGTATGGCGCCGTTCGTCTCCCCGCTGGTGGAAGGTAAGCTGGTCGAATCCCGTAAATACCAGACCAATACCTTCAAACCGGCATACATCAAAGATAAGCGCGCCCCGGACCTGCGCAAACCTATCCGCCGCCAGATTGGTGAGCGTATTGGCGGGGAATATACCGCTGCCGAGCGCGAAATGCTGAACCTTCAGTTTGAAATGGCTGACCAGATTGACATGATCAACCGTCGCCTGGAATGGATGGCGGCCAGTGCGCTGGTGTCCGGGACCGTAACCGTCGCCGGGGAGGGCTATGAAACTCAGGTGGTGGATTTCGGGCGTGCTTCGGATCTGACCATCACTCTTAGCGGCTCGGATAAATGGCCACTGACCATTGCAGCTGGCGCTACCAATACCCAGCCATCAGATGACATTGAAATCTGGCAGACTACTTTCCTGAAAGAGTCCGGCTCTGTCGCCACGGATCTGGTCTTTACGAATAAGTCATGGCGTGCATTCCGACTGGATACCACCATCAAGGATAACGCCATTACATTCCCGGCGCTGAGCCCGTTTGGTAACCAGATTAACGCCGGCCCACAGGCGATGAAGGGCGCAATTTATAAAGGGCGCTGGGGTAACTTTGACCTCTGGTTATATAACGACTGGTTTATTGACCCGCTGGACAACGTCGAGAAGCCTATGATCCCCGATGGCGCTGTCATTATGAGTGGTGCCGATCTGATGGGTACTCGCGCATTTGGCGTTATCCTGGACCCGGCTTTCAACTACGGTCCGCTGGCCTATGCGCCAAAATCCTGGGTGAAAGAAGATCCAGCCCAGCGTCTTATCCTGATGCAATCCTCCCCGCTGGTTATTCCGAGCCGGGTAAATGCATCCCTCTGCGCAACGGTGGTCTGATATGGCAAAACAACCTATTACCGGGCTGGCTGATGACCTGAATGCAGAAGGATCTGCCAAAGACGGCCTGAGCGTTGACGACCTGAATGCGGGCGATAACACCCAGGAAAAACAGCCTTTGAGCAAAGCAGATGATGCCGAATCGTCTGTTGATGACGATGGTGGTGACGAAAAATCCGAAGACACTCAATCGCAGGAGTATGTGGTGTTGAAAGGGAATTGCATTCGTCATGACGGGGAGATGTACCGCGAAAATATGCGCATCCCTGTAACCGGCAAAGATGCTGAGCGTCTTCTGCAGTCCGGCGTTATTGCTGATGTTGATGTGCTTCGTAAGCGAGTTCTTGCTTCTCAGCCATCAGTTTCCGTTACGACTGGGTAATGACATGGGCGTGGACTGGGATTCTCATCTTCTGAGTCCGCTGCATGATGTCTTTGGCGATGAGCACGAGTACCGTCCACGTAACGGTACTCCTTTTACAATTAACGGGATTTTTGACCGTGGTTATGCGCAGGTTGCTGAAAACCTTGATGGCGATTCAGAAATTAACACCTCCAGCCCGATGCTGGGTGTGCGCGATGCTGAATTTCGCAAGCTGGGTAAATCGCAACCTGCTGTATCTGACCGGGTATTTATAAAGACGGTCGGTGGTCACATCATCAATCAGTTATTTGTTGTGTCAAACGTCGAACCCGACAGTCATGGCGGATCTCGTCTTGTCCTCAATGTGGTAAAACCGCGATGAATGCAGCAGCGATACGGCAAATGGTTGTCACTGCACTAACCGGGACAACCAGCGCGGGCGACCGCGTATTCTCTCCACGCGACTGGTCAACTTCACCTGATATGTATCCTGTGTTGTTGGTTCAGACGCCTTTTGAACAGAAAAAATCACAGGGGCGTAATACCCCTGCTTTTACCACCCTCACCACTGTCAGGATCACTGGGCGCGTTCAGGAGTATGACGGCGATACAGTGGATGATGGAGCCATGCGGGCAGAGCTGGCGCTTGAAAGCCTTCGCGAGCAGGTGGAGCGAGCGGTGATCAACAGCTACGAACTGACGCGGAACATTCAGAAATACGCGGAAGTTCGTTCAACCATCAATGTTGATTCAGACGGAGAGGCCCATATGGGGCAGCTTCTTTTTGAGATCGACATAGAGCATTACCAGGGGCCGGAAGATTTTTATCCTGTCCAGTCGGTTCCCCTTGAGGGCATGGATATTGCGGTCGACATGCCAGATGGCACTGTTAAACCGGGTATCAGCCTCAATCTTCAGGAGTAATCCATGTTTGTTAAGCCGAATAACGGGCTCAGCGTTCGCTGCCCCGTCAAGGGCATCCCATTGCCTAAAGAGGGTGCTGAAGTACCTGACAATATTTTCTGGCGTCGCCGTCTGAGCGATGGGGACGTGATCCTCTCTAAAAAGGATGAGGGCGCGCCAGAGAAACAATCCTTACATAAAAAAGCGGGAGAAAATGAATGACCGTACCTTTCGCTCGTGTTCCCGATAACCTGCGGGTAGGGATTTTCTTCGTTGAGTTTGATAACTCAATGGCGAATAACGCCACTGCCACGCAGCGCACCCTGCTTATCGGTGGGATGCTCAGTACCGGCTCAACCCCCCCAGGTATTCCGCAGCGAGTTTCCTCTTCGGATACCGTCGGTGAGCTGACAGGAAAAGGGGGAATTCTGCAGACCATGATGGCGGCGTATCAGAAAAATGATACCGCAGCCGAAGTCTGGATCCTGCCGCTGGAGGAAGACTCCGATTCCATGGTGGCTGCAACCGGCACCATTAAAGTGAGCAGCGCACCGACGGCAACCGGAGTGATCTCCCTTTATATTGCTGGTGAACGCATTCAGTTGACCGTTGTAGCAACAGATACGGTGGCAGCGATCGCCACCTCTCTGGCCGCGGCGATTAACGCAAAAACCACGCTACCTGTAACCGCCAGCGCGGCTACGGATACCGTAACCCTGACCGCGAAGAACCTTGGTGCTACGGGTAACGGGATCGACATTCGCCTGAACTTCCTCGGCTTACCGGGAGGCGAGTCGACACCAGCAGGCCTGGAACTCACGGTTACTGCTATGTCTAACGGAGTCGGGGCTCCGGATATTACCGGCGCGCTGGCTAACCTGCAGGATCGGACATTCGATTTCATCATCAACCCTTACGACGATACAACCTCGTTGAATGTGATGAAAGAGTTCCTGTCAGACACTGGCGGTCGCTGGGCATGGGACAAGCAGCTTTATGGCCATTCCTTTGGTACCACCACAGGGACTTACGCCCAGCTCGGTACCAAAGGTGAGCTGCGCAATAACCAGCATGAGACCCTGCTGGGCGTAAATAAATCGCCGTCCCCTTCCTGGGCATGGTCTGCAGCTTACACCGGCGCAGCTGCGGTGAGTCTGCGTAATGACCCGGGCCGCCCGCTACAGTCGCTCGCTGTTCAGGGGGTACTTGCGCCAGAATTGCAGGATCGCTTTGAGCTGACCGAGCGTAACAATCTGCTGTATAGCGGCATTTCGACATTTACGGTCGATGACGATGGCACGGTGCGCATTGAAAACCTGATCACCACCTACCAGAAAAACAGCTACGGCGATGCAGATGACAGTTATCTGGAACTTGAGACGCTGTTCAGCCTGATGTTTGTGACCCGCTACCTGCGCACGGCGGTGACCAGCAAGTTTGGCCGCATGAAGCTTGCTGCGGACGGGACCCGATTTGCACCTGGCGCGGCGATCGTCACGCCAAACATCATCAAGGCCGATCAGATTGCAGAGTACCAGACTCTGGTATGGAACGGTTATGCACAGGATGCTGAGGCATTCGCAAAAAACATCATCGTTGAGCAGAACGCCAAAAATCCGAACCGCGTCGATGTGCTGTGGCCGGGAACCCTCATGAACCAGTTGCGCATTTTCGCGCTGCTCAATCAGTTCCGCACTCGGGCTGAATCAACAGGAGCTTAAACGATGGCAGGTGATACTACTAACCGCCTGGCGGGAACCGCCTATGTCACTGTTAACGGTGTGACGGTAATGGTGGAGGGCTCGTTTAAATATCAGGCTGCCACCGTAAACCGTACCACCCTGACAGGGATGGATGGTGTGCACGGATATAAGGAAAAACCTGTGGCGCCATACATTTCTGCCCGACTGCGTGACAGTGGCGGAACGAATGTGCAGGGCTTTAACCAGCAGACGAACGTCAACGTGATCGCCGAGCTGGCTAACGGGAAAACTATCATTGGCCGTTCACTCTGGACGGTCAACGTCCAGGAAGTGGAAAGCGAAGATGCAGTATTTGATGTTCGCTGGGAAGGCCGCGACGTAACGGAGAACTAAGATGGCTGAGATTGAACGCGTCAAAATTATTCCCTTAACCGTAGCGCTGGATGATGCCGCGGAGAAGACCACCTATACGCAACTGGAGCTGAAAGCGCCCACGCTAAGCCAGGCGGAGCAGTTTTATGAGAAACAGGCTGCGTCAACGTCGCTCTCGGCGATGCGCCTGCTTATTGCGCTGGTTTCCGGTACGCGTGAAAGCGTGCTGCAGCCGATGGATTTTCTCGACTTCCGTAAATGTGAGGAGTATCTGCTCAGTTTTTTGACCTGGAAGCCCTGACAACCTGGCAGGAAATGGCCGCTGACGTCACCTTCTATTTCCGCTGGTCTGAGGACAGGGCGTGGGGAATGACCCACGCCCGGCTGAAATGGTGGGTGGCGCAGGCATCCAGGATAAACAAGCTTAGGAAACCTGAAGACGATGAGTAATTCTTTTGATTTTGAGCTGGTGGCCAGCGACCAGGTTAGCGAGGCTATAGACCGCATTAATGAGGCAGTCCGTGACCTGGAGCCGAAGCTAGATAAAACTAAAGAAGGGCTCAAGTTAGGCGGTCAGGAAACAGCCGACGGACTGAGCGGCTTTATTTCTCGCCTCGAGAATATGTCGAAGAGCGCGCGGGATAACGTGCAGTTTATCGGTGATATGGTTCCTCCCCTGAAAATGGTGGGGGAACTCTCCGGTAAACTGGGGGCGCTGGGTATCGTGGGTGCTGCCGGATACGGGCTGAAACAGGTTGCCTATGGTTTTCGAGAGGCATCACGGGAGGCCTATAATCTTGATGTATCGTCAAAAAATGCCGGGATGCGGGTGGATGATTTTACCCGGCTTTCCGGGGCCATGCGTATCCTGGGGGCAGACAGTGAGAGCGCCAATGCCTCGATTGACGGAATGGCAAAAACCCTCAAAGAAGCTGCCAGCGGCGCAAACGGGCAGGTACTTGGCGCACTGGCACAGATTGGGGTGCAGATACAGAAGAATAATGATGGTTCGGTCGATACGCTTAAAACGCTGGAAGCCATTGCCCGCGTGTTTCCGACGCTACGCCCGGAGCAGCAAAAATCCGTTGCAGATGCACTGGGCCTGACACCTGAAATGCTGGCGCTGATGCGTGAAGGTGAGCGCATGAAAACGCTACTGGCAAAATCGGATAAATTTGGCCTGACTGTGGATCCTGCACTTAATCAGCAGTTGAGTGAAGTGAACGGCACGATGAATGAGCTGAGTGCTTCCTGGGATGGATTGTGGGCACGTTCAAAAAACAAGGCACTTAAGACCATTCTGTCGGATGGTTCAGTCAAAGACGGCCTCGAAGGTGTTACCGACCTGTTCACCAACGGTGACTTTACCGGCCTGTCTCATGCTCTCGGTTTTATCAACAGCGACGATGCGGCGAAACTACGGCGTATTCAGAACGATAAATCGCTTTATAACAGTCTGCCGCGCAGCGAACGTGGTCAGGTTGATGCGGGGTTCATGACGGATGCTGTGAGTCAGCGCTACGACGCAAATTACCGGGCGACGGATACAGCGCTTCAGTTACAGAATGACATGGCGGCAGTCACTCGCCCCCGGACTGCCGGCAGCAAATATGTGCCTTATAAACAGGATGGACAGTACGATGATCTGCTGAATGAAGCCGGGCAACAGTACGGCGTGGACCCCCGTCTGCTGAAAGCCATTATGACTCAGGAGTCGGGTGGAAATCCGCAGATTATCAGCAGTGCAGGTGCGAGAGGACTGATGCAAATCATGCCGTCAAATTTCCGTTCGACCGGGGTAACTGACTGGACTGACCCGCGTCAGAATATTATGGCTGGGGCGCAAATCATGGCCGAAAATCTGAAAAATTCAGGTGGTGATATTCCGCTGGCACTCCGTTATTACAACGGGGGCTATGACAGAAGTCAGTGGGGACCACAGAACCGGGCTTATCCTGGTGCTGTTCTTGGTCATTACCAGAAGATCATCAACGATGAGACCCAGAGCAACGGCATCTTTCCTGCCAGCCCCGTTAATGAGGAACCGGTCGGTACGGGCATCATCCAGCCCATTCAGCGGGGGGGCGAACAAAGTCAGGCCCTGACAGATAACCTCGCCCGCTCATTTAAAAGCGCGATGGAAGAGCAAAAAATGAAGCTTGAAATTACCATGGTGGACGGTAAAGGGGGGCGGAAGGAATTCAGCACCCAGGATGGCGGACGGATAACGTTACCCATGCCTTACTGACCTCTAAATTAATGCCACCATCTGCAATGTTAACCACCGCTCTGGTGGTTTTTTTATTTCCGGAGGCGCGATGCCAATTATTCAGCATGCAATAACGTCCTTGATGGGCGGTGATGCGGGTGATGACTGGCAGAGCCAGTTGCATGCCTGCTCATTTCGCGGTGTCCCATTCGCTGCTGTGGCGGAAGAGGGAAGCCATGGCAGACGCCAGGCTGTACATGAATATCCCTACCGTGATACAGCCTGGATAGAGGATATCGGGCGGGCAACACGGCGATTTGTTATTCGCGGTTTCTTGATCCAGAACAGCCAGGTTTACGGCGGCGGCGATGCTATCACACAGCGCCAGTCACTGATTGAAGCCTGTGAACAAAAAGGTAGCGGTACGCTTGTCCATCCGACGCTGGGCGAATTAACGGTTTCCATCCCTGAGAATGGTTTGCGTATTTCCGGGTCGATGGAGAACGGGCGAGTATTTGAATTCACCCTGATGGCAATAGAATCAGGGCTTAAAGTGTTTGCGGTCACGGGCAGTACCGTTGCAGGCACCACGGTGAAAACCAACTATTTGAAACTGGTAAGCACTGCTGTGCTGAGTACGATTGCCAGGGTTAAAAGTGAAATCCGCGGTGTCACACAGGCTATTAACACCATCAGAGGTACGGTCACGTTCTGGACTAACATGGTTGACAATACCATCAGCCAGGTAACGAATCTCAGCAATGTCCTGAACTCCACGTTCGGGAATACCCGGTACGGACGTTACAGTAAAGGCTCTGTGGGCGGTAGTTCCTCTGCTGTTGCTGGCAAATCGTCAGTTGCTGATGTGGATGATGAGAGAGCACTGGCTGACAAGGTAACAGCCCAGTCGGTAATGGACCGGAAAAAAGTTACCGACAGGTCGAGCCAGCTTAGCAACTCCAGCACACCCGATGAGTTTGTCCAGGGCGTCGCCGACGTGGTAAACGCAATTCTTAACAGCGCCGGCAGCGTTAATGACCGAATCTCAGCGCTGGAAAAACTGGCTAATTCAATCAGCACGGAGTACCAGCAGTCCGACAGCAGCAAAGCAATTTCGGCGACCATGAATACGCTGATTGTCGTGTTATGTACTGGTGCCATGACCAGTGCCGCTGCGGACTCCAGACCTGCCAGTACAGACGAGGCAGAAGAGTTAACTCAACGAGTTTCTGTGCAACTTGATACGGCGCTGGTTCTGGCTGGGGACCGCGCTGACGATGATATGTATAACGCGCTTCTCGCCGTCAGATCGGCATTCCTTTCTACGATGAGTGAGCGTGCTTCTGGTCTGAGCGAGCTTCTGCAGGTTACTACCGCTCAGCCGCTTCCGGCGCTGACGCTGGCAAACCGATTATACCAGGATGCCACCCGTGCAGATGAACTTGTGCAGGAAGCGCGCGTACCGCATCCGGCGTTTATGCCGACAACCATGAAGGTACTGAGGCAATGAATGCAGACAGCGATCTGGATGTCGTTTCTTTGACGGTCGACGGCAAAATCATCGAGGGGTGGGATTCTGTCCGTGTAACGCGGGGTATTGAGCGTTTTCCCTCTGATTTCGATCTTGGGCTAATGGATTACTTCCCAGGCAACGAAGATCGTCAACTCGTTGAAGAGGGAATGTCCTGCGAAGTTCGTATCGGAGATGATCTGACACTGACGGGATATGTTGATGACTGGGAACCCGCACTATCGCGCTCCCGCCATGAGGTCCGCGCCACGGGCAGGAGCAAATGTCAGGACCTGGTGGATTGCTCAGCTGAGTGGCCTAACAACGTCATTAATGCCAGTAATGCGCTTGAAATTGCTTCTCGCCTGGCATCCTACTACGGCATCACCGTAACCACGGATGTTGATGAACTTGTGAAGGTTCCCCAGTTCACTCTGAACTGGGGTGAGTCTCCGCAAGAGGTCATCGATCGGGTGGCCAGATGGTCTGCTCTGCTTTACTACGATCAGCCCGATGGAAACCTGTTACTGACCCGGGTGGGAACACGCCGTGCAGCGAGCGGAATAGCCGAAGGGTTCAATGTCGAACAGGCGTACTACCGCAAATCGATGGCCGACAGGTTTTCAGACTATGTCGGTGTATCAATGAGCGTTTCTCCAATTGCAGGGTATTCGCCTGATACGGCCTATGACGCTGTGACTCTGGCAACGGCGAGAGATCCGGAGGCCGCCCGCATGCGGTACCGAAAACATATATCGATTGTGGAAAGTACCCTGATGGCTACTCAACAGGCACAAAGTGCGATCGACTGGGAAATGAACCGGCGGTACGGACGTTCAAAACAGCTCTCGGTAACCATCGATTCCTGGCGGGATAAAGACGGGAAACTGTGGGAACCAAACACATTGATCCCCGTTGATCTTCCCACGTTACGGTTGCCGGAGACTGAATTGCTACTGGCAGAAGTCACCTATATGCGTGATGACTACGGCACCCATGCACGCATGACGCTGATGCCGCCTGAAGCATTCACCGTTCAGCCATATGCCTTCTACCAGAACCTGGCGGGATTCAATACATGAAGCAACTCTTTAAACATGCAGCGACCAGGATTGCCGGCATGCTGGGGATTGGCCGGATCACGGCTATGAAAGATGGTGGGGTGGTGCAGTCAATCCAGTACCAGACTCCGCTGGAGGTGGCCAGCGCACCGCGGATGGCAGAATTTGGCTTTTCATCCGGCCTGCCTGCAGGGACTGACGTGGTTCTGGCTTTTATTGGCGGTGATCGTTCCAGCGCGGTGGTAATTGCGTCCAACCATCAGGGGTTCCGTCATACAGGCCTGAAAGCGGGCGAAACGGTCATGTATAACCAGTGGGGCCTTAATATTCTCCTGACGGAGAAGGGGATCTTCCTGGATGCAAAGGGCCAGAATGTTGAGGTCAATAACGCCACTAACGTGACCATCAATGCCAGCCAGGGGATTCTTGCAAATACCCCAATCCTGAGGTGCACGGGTGATATTGTTGATAACTGTGAAACCAATACCCGAACACTGAAAGAGCTGCGGGATGCACATAATGACCATGATCATGTGGTTAAAAATGCCCAGAGTGGCAATGACAATATCCGCAGCCAAAAAACAGAGGATCAGGTGACATGAGTGACATCGCTTCATTCTGGAATGTGGATGAGATGTTTGCAGACTGGCAGAAAGGGCTGGGTGAACTCACCACGGGGAACGATTTACAGACTGCAATACTGGTCAGCCTGTTTACTGACAGGCTGGCGCGCGCTGACGATGATTATGAGGATAGCGATCGCCGCGGCTGGTGGGGGGATTCCGGGGAGGAATCCCAACTGGGATCCCGGCTTTGGCTGCTACGGCGGAAAAAACTGACCCCGGATGTAGCAAAAAAAGCGGAGGAATACTCGAGTGAAGCGCTCAACTGGTTAAAGGTTGATGGCGTTGTCAGCGAGGTTATTCCTGTTGCCAGGATCGTCCTGCCTGACCGGCTCAATCTCATTATCCGCTATCAGGCACCGGGGAAGGACTGGCAGGAATTCAGGTTTTACTGGATATGGGAGCAACGTTAATATGCCGTTTAAACGACCTACGCTGAGCGAACTCCGCGACGGAAACCGGAAATTTATACAGGCGGAGCTTGAGGATGTTGGTGCGCTCCTGCGCTTCGCGAACCTGAAGGTACTGGCTGACATGGATGCGGGGATGGGGCATCTGCATTACGCCTACCTTGACTATATTGCCCTGCAGACAAATCCGTTTACCTCTACCGATGAGTATCTCGCCGGGTGGATGGCCCTTAAGCAGGTATTCAGAAAACCAGCTGCAGCGGCGAAGTCGCCTGCGGTACAGGCCAGTGGCAGTGTTGACAGTATTATCCCTGTTGGCTCGATCATTAACCGCGGGGACGGATACCAGTACCGGACGGATGCAGATCTTAAAATTCAGGCAGATGGATTTGGTATCGTCGCGGTGACGGCCATCCTGCCGGATATTACCAGTGATGTAACGGGTGGAGGCGCGCGCGGTAATGCTGATGCCGGGACTATAATGACCCTGGACGCGAATATTGCTGGCGTGGATCCACAGGTAACGTTACTGTCCGCTGCGACCGGCGGAGCCGATATTGAAACGGAAGAGGACTTTCGCAGTCGCGGCTTGCTGGCATGGCAGAATCCGCCTCAGGGTGGAAGCGACGCCGATTATAAAAAATGGGCGCTTGAGGTTTCTGGCGTCACCCGCGCGTGGGTAAAGCGGCGTCTGAACGGGGCCGGGACCGTTGGCGTGTATATCATGTGTGATCGGAATGACAATGGTGGGTTTCCGGTCGGTACCGACGGAATATCCCAACTTGAGGACTGGGGGGCTGTTAAAGCCACCGGAGACCAACTCGGTGTCGCCGACCACATCTATCCGCAGCAGACAGACACTGCCATTCTTTTCGTATGTTCCCCGATCAAGAAAGTCATCAATATTGAAATTTCCGGGATTAAAAATGCCGACAGCACCACAGTTCAGGGGATAAAAGACGCGCTGACGGCGCTGTTTTTTGATGAAGCTAACCCTGATGGTTCCGGGAAAGTTTACCTCTCTGATATTAACGGGAGTATCGGCGGTGTTAGCGGCACGACGGGCTATATTCTTAACTCTCCGACAGTCAATATCACCTTTGCTGTTGGCGAAATTCCGGTGCTTGGCGGGGTGAATTTTGTATGAGCCTCTTTTCAAAAAATGATTATGCCGGTGCGCTTGGTGCGCTGCTACCGACGGGCAGGGCGTGGCCCCGGTCGCAAAGAACGGTACAGGCTGCGGTATTACGGGCACTGGGCAGCGCGTTTCAGCGTTCTGACAGCGATGCGCAAAACCTGATTACCGGCGCTTTTCCGCCTACGGCGACGGTAATGCTGCCTGAATGGGAAACCTCTCTGGGGTTACCCGATGATTGCGCGATTGGTGAATCCGGTGGCGTCAGCGATCGCCAGCGCGCCGTGGTGGCAAAGTTAATCAGCACCGGCGGTCTGAACCGCGATTATTACATCCGGGTGGCTGCAGCTCTTGGTTATACCATCACTATCACACAGTTCCGGCCCGCTATGAGTGGCATGTCAGTATGCGGTGATGCGCTTAACGGCGACGAGTGGCCATTCACCTGGCGGATAAATGCGCCACAAACAACGATCAAGTATTCGCTTGCTGGTGCCTCCTACTGCGGCGATCCGCTCACATCGTGGGGCAATAAACAACTGGAGTGTTCAATCAACAAAATTGCCCCATCCCATCTGAACATCATTTTCAATTATTCATAACTGATATTTCCCCCTCTGATTTTATCGCTTAACACTAAGTGAGGATTAACTATGCTCCGAATCGGGCAAGTCGAAGCCACTGCAACGCAGGATGGCAAATATACTGATGGAAGTGTTGCTGGAGGTATTGCCGCAACGAGGCTGCGGGCAGCAGCGTTTAACGCCATGCAGGAGGAGTTAGCGCATATCGTAGAGTCAGCAGGATTGGCGCTCGACATTAACGACATGACTCAGGTTTTAAAAGCCATTCAAAAACTGACACTGAGCCGTGCAAACCCATTTGCCGATATCAAATCAGATGGTGCTGCGGCGATTTCTACGGCTCTCACAAACCTTGGTTTAGGAGACGCGGCGAAACGTGGTGTCGGTACTGGCAATAATCAACTCCCTGATATGTCCAGTTTTGCCGCCTCGCTATCTGTAAGTGGCTGGCAAAAATTGCCTGGCGGTCTAATTATTCAGTGGGGCCAGGTGCTTTCAAATTCAGGAGGTTTTGCTCCCTGGACATACCCGATTGCATTCTCTACTGCCTGCTTCCATGTTTACGCCACGCCGTTCGTCGGCGCATCGGCCAATAACTTCACTCTCACCGAAATTGGCAATCCAGGGCTAACTGCAGTCACTACCGCCTGCTACGTCAATGGCGTGCAGTCCAGCACTGCCGGTCAGGTTGGGGTTCGTTATCTGGCAATAGGATACTGAAATGAAAAACTATTTATGGTCGCCATCTAAAAACGCATTCATTCCAGCTGGAATGGTTGAAGACTACCGTAGTGCTGGCTGGGATATTGATGAGTTAATACTCGTTGCAGATTCTGTTTTTGCGGAATATTCAGCAACGCCTCCAGATGGAAAGATAAGGGGGATTTCTGGCGACAGATTGCCTGAATGGGCAGATGCTCCCCAACTGACAACCGAAGAACAGATCGCACTTGCAGAACGGAAGAGACAAACTATTCTCGCACAGGTGAATGAGATAACCGCTGACTGGCGTACTGAATTGTCCCTGAGCATTATTGACGAAGACGACAAAGCGAAGTTAACGGCCTGGATGAAATACATCAAAGCAGTGAAAGCAGTAGATATCTCCACTGCACCGGATGTCAGCTGGCCAGATCGCCCGGAAGAGTAGCCCATGCACAATCGGGAGTGGGGTACAAGTGACAGAAAAATTCGATATATATCCCATTCATTTTGTGCTTCCTCTGCTAACAGGATAATGTCTACTAAGGCTCTATTATGTTTTGAATTTTAAATCGTTATACAGGATTAATTGCATAAATATCAATGCCTTGCCTGGGGTTGGAAACTATCCAGACGGTGTGGGCAAGATGAATTTAAACTTAATGAAGGTGAAGTGTTAGCGGAAGTACCATCACAAAGTGGCGAATTTCCTACTCCAAGTATTGGGTGGTTTTTTTAATGGAAAATTCGTTGAATCGGGGTGTCAAGAATAATACTTTTAAGTAAAAATCATGTCTTCATTGATGCAGCACTTAAAAAGACTGCATCAATGAAATTGTCATTCTATTGCTGTGATCCAATACTCTGACCATCAGCGTAAGGTTTTGTGATTTTTATATATAATGTCTTACCAAGACGCATCGCTGGCTTTTCGATGTATTTCCATGATAATAACGCTACGGAATACGTAAGTAAAATTGGGGCTAATATTCCTATAACTGGCCCCAGTGCTTGATATCCTGATAAAATCTGCTGTAATGGGAATCCCCATAAATAAACACCATACGAAATGTCATTTTTAACTTTCAACCCCACAAACCAACGATAAGACGAAAGCCTTAATGAAAATAAACATGCTGCGGAACATATGAGTAGCGCGAAAAATGCCTCATGATTACGAAAGAATAAACTTAAGAAAATCAATGAAAGTGCATGCCAGGTCGATGGCTTATATGATTCCTGGTTTATAGCAATGAGAGAGCCTAATGCAAAGCACGGTGCTAGTAGATAAATAGCATTGTTATCAGAAGAGGCAAATAACAATCCTTTAAATGGAGTTATCGGTTCAAATAATATGACAAAGCAAATGATATTGGATAGAATCTTGGATTTATAAACACCAATAACGTAGAGTAGTGCAAGAGCTAGATAGCAATAAACTTCGTATCTTATTGTCCATATGGAACCATTAAACCCATGAGGATTGTCAAATCCTACTCCTGGAAGAAAATATCTAGTATCAATTATGAGGTTGTGAGATATGTATTCGGCTAGAAGTGGTGAGGTAAAATATTCGCTAATAGGCAGTTTTGTTAACAATGGGCCAATAACTAAAGATGGTAAAAGGATTACGAAATATAGACCAGGTAATATTCTAAATGCTCTTGAGATCAAGAAATGTAATAATGACTTATTTCTAATTAAGCTATTGGTTACTAATAGTCCGCTAATAAAAAAGAATACCTTCACCGCAAGGCCACCAGTGGTAACATACGTTAATAAAAGTTTTGTGGGATCAGTTATATTCCATGATGGATTAATGGCAAACGAATGATAAACAATAACAGCCGTTGCGGCTATTATTCTCAATAAATCAAAGTTATTATTTTTTCTTAATAATATTTCTGATGTTGTTTTTTTCAAAATTCAGCCCATCTTTTATCAAGAATCATGATGCTGTAAAGGGTCTATGTAAATATTTTAACCTATTCTAGCGAGAAAGTGGAGTGAAAACCGGCAAAATCGGATACGGATAAGGCGCCAGTTTCGTTGTGCCCACATACATCATCAACACAGTATGTATTGGCGATCCTGATGAATGCCTGCGTTTTGATAGGGGAGTTTTGGCAGAAATGGAAAGGGAATTGATTGTAGAACGTACCAGGGCTGGTCTGGCCGCAGCGCGTGATAGAGGTTGAATCGGGGGGAGGCGTCCAAAGTTAACGTCAGAACAATGCGCGCAGACAGGGCGATTGATAGCGAACGGTATGGACAGAAAACAGGTGGCGATCATTTATGATGTGGCTGTCTGCACGCTTTATAATAAATTTCCTGCAGTTAAGCGATTAAACCCGCAACCTGTCACAGGTACGAACAGGCTGCTGCTGGTTGGGTAAACCCTGAGTCATTTGTGATGTAGGGCATGTCTGTGAACAAATCGCTGGTTAAATTTGTACGGGCTTCCTTCATAAGATGTACATTGTTTCTAGGAGAGTCATAAGTATAGGCTGTAATTTTTTAATGGAGAGGTCAGTTTTTTGGAAAAACAACCAATGCAGTTAGTGCCAAATAAATGGGTTACCGAGTCGTTATTGATGGCGATCACAGGCCTCACAAAGAACGCAATCAGGTCTGCACGGGAAAACTCATGGATGGAGGGAAGAGAGTATCGACATTATTCAGGCGATTGTCAGCCTAAGGATAATAGTCCGATAATGTATAATCGGTTAGAAGTCGATGCCTGGGTTGAGAGACAAAAGCCTGCCGTTCCACGTCAACGCAAATGACGTTGGTTGGACAGGAAACACTCTACTAAAAGTGCGAATGTTTCTGGTATAGCTTTGCTCGTTTGCATTTGGGGGTATTATTGGGGGTATGTCTCATTTACTTAACTTATTTTTATGTTTAAAATCATAAAATTATACACTTAGTTTCAATCCTACAG
>SKER01001766.1_pt1 | contig 16385 bp, 17 predicted proteins | sample 4826961 | NCBI WGS metagenome assembly SKER01 (sample SAMN11008804, study PRJNA524170) | human gut metagenome | biome: Human fecal sample; material: Feces; isolation source: fecal sample from pouch patient p47 | host: Homo sapiens | place: Israel: Tel-Aviv | collected 2016-11-16 | reverse complement strand
CACTCACTCTATTTACTGATAAAGACTATTTAATTAAATGTTAATCCTTATTAACCTTTATTGTAATGACATTGTGTAGATATTGAACACATTCTTGAATATAATTTAAGAGAACGGAGATGTTTTATATATCTACAAGAAATTTAAGCATTAGAATAGATCAATCTATTAAAAATCAAGCGGAAGAAATTTTTAATGAACTTGGTATAAACATGACAACTGCAGTGAACATTGTATACCCTTTGAATTAAAGTTAGATATGCCCAACAAAACTACAATCGAAGCCATCGAGAAAGGAAGAAGACTATTGTCTGAGCCAACAACACCGAAATACTCCAGCATTGATGAGCTTAAAGCGGCATTAGACATATGAAATATGGCATAGAATTTACAACTCGTAGGTACGCATCCCGACTTATTTTAATAATAAACACTCTATTTGTATTCACGCATAATTAGAATCAAAGAATCCAAATACATTTAGATTGGTTCTCCTTGTTTGGAGGGCCTTTTTGTTTGTTAAATATCAAAAGGTGGAGTCTCACTAATTGAGTATTCCACCTTTTCATAAGCATTACTAAAAAATCAAATCTGGTAAGTTTTTCTGTCAGTTGTCGACAATGATTAGACATGAGCGTTTAACGTCTCTCATCCGACCACAACTTTTATAGATGCTTACCACATCTAAAGGTATTGCTACCTTCAATAGGATTATACCAATAATTACCCAAAAATCAATCAATGCACTCTCAAAAAAAATATCTCACCTGAAATCCAAAATAATAAACAAAATGATAATATATTTTTCTCATATTCAAACGTAATACCCAACTCACAAACAGAGTCATTTGAAAATAAATTCGATTTTATTTCAAATCTTTGATTCAACAATATCCCTTTCATTGCCTGAATACACTTGATCAAGCATGTTTTACCCGCATTATTTGATTCATATATAGCCGTTGTCTTATTTGTTGGATCCAATGAAAATACAATTTGATTATTAAATACAAAACAATTCTTAACGCTCAATTCAATAATAATAATAAACTCCTTTTGTCTTTCATTAAATCACCTGAATCAACACTATGAATGTCAAAATAAAAATGAACAAGGCTACCCCTTGTTCATCATTAAGTTTAGACAGAAGTATTCAAAACCATCATCCTTATCGATCTTACCCATTTTCATTTGTTGATCAAAGTCAGCAAGTAAAGATAGATTATAAAGTAAGGTTTCACTTGAAAATCGCATGGCCTTTTGCATATTGAGTTTAACCCTGTATGGATTTGCCTTTAACTCTTGGGCAATTGTAGCTTGTGCCTTTCCTTCATCCATTAATACGCGTACTTGAAATAGAAAACGAATTTGACTAGCCAAAAGAGCAACTATAGCTACTGGCTGCATATTCAGCTTTCTAAAATTACGATAGTAAGCTAATAATAAGATTCCATTTTGGCTAAAGAAGGCGTCTACCATTTTAAAGATATCATTTGTAGGTTCTACGACAAGTAAATTTTTTACATCTTCAAGCGTAGGATTTTTTGAATAGATTGAAATCTTTTCTATTTCATTTTGAATACACATGGGATCTAATCCCATTCTTGATGCCATCCAATCTAATGTTTTAAAATCCACCTTGACACCAAACTCTTTAAGTTTATCTTGCACATAGAACTTTTGGGACTTGTCATCCAAAGCTAAACAAGAATATAACGTCGCACAACTGCTGATTTCCTTAACCTTTTTCTTTCTTGTATCCAATTTATCACTTGGACAAATTAGAACTAAAATCATTTCGGTATCTTTTCTTAAAAGAAAAGGATCCACTTCATAATTTGTCGTATTCTTACTCGATAAAAAGGTGCAATTATTGACAATAATCATCTTGTCATCATCAAAAATCGAATAGGCATCTAAATCTTGTAAGACATTTGAAATCTCATCCGTTTGTGCATCATATACATTCACATTTTCTTGAATAGAATGTCTTTTTTTAATGGCCTCTAACTTCATTGAAACCATGCTTTTGTCTTTTCCATATAAAATATAAATCATGCTCTTATTGAACTAACACACTCTAACGAGTGTGGGCTTTTTTTTAATATAGCCTAGTTCTTCTCCTGTTTCTTATTCTATCATAGTTTTGTCTTTATTTTTGAAAGGATGTGTTGTTATGAATAAAGATGAAGCTTTAAACAAATTTACTTTTATGATGGAATATAGAAATCTTTCATCAAATACCATTCACATGTATCAATGGTATCTTTCCCAAATGTTTGATTTTTATCATTTGGAAGATGTATCTATTCTTAATGTTTCAATGGCGCAGAACTATGTCGTACATATGAAAAAGACTTATGCACCTACTTCTTTAAATGCAATTATCAGTGCTATCCGTTACTTCTTTGATGTTGTTTTAGAAAGCCCATTATCTAGAAGACAGTTCCCCAACATTTTATATGATCCCGTAGAAATCACAGTTTTTACAGATGAACAAATTCATTTGTTGCTCGATACAAAAGATGTACGACTTCGAACTTTTCTGCTTCTCGGTTTGGATGCCGGACTTAGAGTCGGTGAAGTGGCTCGTTTAAAAGTTAGCGACATTGATTCTAAAAATATGTTGCTTTCTATTCGAAATTCAAAGCGTGGTAAATCTCGCAAAGTACCTTTATCCAATGCGTTATTAAATGCTCTTCGTAAATATTGGATTGTTTATAGACCGGATAAGAATGGCTATTTATTTCCGGCTGGTCATTCTTGTTCTAAAAATCCATACATCAATCAGAATTACATCAATATGCTTTTCAAAAACCACATTAAAAATTTTTCTTTCTATGTTCCAACCATGCGTTTCCATAATCTTAGAGACACATATGCTACACTTATGCTCAAAAACGAATGTAATATATTCACTTTAAAGAAATTATTGGGACATTCAAACTTTTCTTCTACATCACGCTATATCAAGTTCGATATTTCTGATTTAGCACAAGCGCCAGTTCTTTCTTCTTTAATGGAGATTGAGTAATGGTACATATTCAAGACATATTCAAATCCATGGATATCGAAGGTAAAATCGATTATTCAAAATTGAATCACAAACAGAAAAAAGCTCTTCGTAATATCATTGAATGTAAAACAGAAGCTATGGGTTTCAATACAGATGTTTGTGAATGCTGCGGTCATACTGAGATTCACTACAATTCATGTAAAAATCCAAACTGCCCTGAATGTGGATCTGTAGACAAGGAAATATGGATACATAAGCAGGAACGTTTTACTTTGAATGTGAATTATTTCCACGTTGTATTTACGATTCCCAATGAATTAAATGTACTTTGTCTAATAGATCCAAAATTCATGTACAAGGCTTTGTTTGATGTTTCTGCAGAAACCATCAAAGAACTGTCAAAAGACAAAAAGTATCTAGGAGCTAAAATTGGATTTACTTCTGTACTTCATACTTGGGGACAGAACCTTTCTTTACATCCGCATATCCATATGATCGTTCCTGGTGGTGGAATTGATTCAAATGGAAAATGGAAAAATTCAAAAAAGAAATTCTTTCTTCCAGTAAAAGTAGTATCTAAATTATTTAAAGGAAAATTCCTAAGCTATACTAAAAAGAATTTTGATCAAAGAAAAATCAAAGACAAAGAGCAATTTCAAGAAATTATAAATAGCTGCTATTCCAAAGACTGGGTGGTATATACTAAAAAGCCAATGAAAAGCGCAAAACATGTTGTTAAATATCTTGGAAGATATACACATAGAATTGCGATAAGCAATGCACGTATCAAAAAGTATGAAGATAATAAAGTGACATTTTCGTACAAAGATTATTCAGATCATAATCAAATAAAGGAAATGACTTTAGACGACACAGAATTTTTTTCGTAGATATATGATGCATGTACTTCCATCAAACTTTATGAAGATCCGTCATTATGGATTTCTAGGAAACCGCAATAAAGAAGAAAGAATAAAAGCTATACGAACAGCCACAAATACAAAAGATCCAGAACCATTCCTTATTGACTATGAACAAATTATTTCAGATATATTAAAAAGAGACGTTTCCATCTGCATTAAATGCGGACAAAAACGTCACCACAAATTGGAATAATCCAACAAATTCCAAAGTCACCAGCCCAATGAAATCATTGGGTAAGGGGACCATACACAATATACACAAAAATCGTGAAAATTGGAACCAATAAATCAAATAAATTGGGCTAAATTAACAAAAACTAAAATTTATAGAAAAGAGTCAATATACTTTTATCCATATTGAGATGTGTTAGTTCAATAAAATTAAAACACCAATGTTGTACAATAATGTGCTTCGATTGGTGTTTTTTATCAACATTGATGTATTAATTTTCTAATGTATTATACCAAACAATCCATCGTTTGTGACAACAAAAGCAAAGTGATGCAAAGAATAAATCGCAATACTGCCATCTGTACTTGTACAAAAAGTATGAATATTTAAATGATCTAATGTCTTTAATGTTTCCGTACTAGGATGATCATACTTATTCTTATAGCCTGCACTAATTAGGGCAATCTTACAATCTAAAGAATCCAAAAAAGCTGCGTCTGAACTTGTATTTGAACCATGATGTCCTACTTTGATCACATCCGCTTTTAAATCATATGCGTCCATCAATTGTTTTTCGATTTCTTTACTCGCATCGCCCATAAAAAGATAATTTAAATGATCATATGTAAAATAAGAGATTATACTTGAATCATTTTCATCTTTCGCCTTCCTTTCTTGAAGAAGTAAATAGAATGGATACTTCACATTTACCTTATCTTTCGAATCCTTGATCACCTTTTTAATTTTAACCTTTTCTTTTAAACGATCATAACCACCACTATGATCGAAGTCATCATGTGTTAAAATCAAAGTATCGATTGTATGAATATTCTTGTTTTCTAAAAAAGGAAAAATGATACGTTCTACATTATCTCGATATAGGCTTTGACCACAATCAATCATTACTACACTTTTATAAAAAGGTTCTACAATGACACTACAATCGCCCTGTCCTATATTTAATGTATAAACTTGAAAGAATGGATTACAAAATACTTCTAGAAACGGAAGGAGGAAAAGGATCATATATTTCCATTTAAAATGTTTAAGACATTGTATATAAACAACAATAAAGGCCAAAATAAATACATATTGTGGAGCATAATGAATCGTTAGAGATGGAATTTTTAATGTCACAAAATCCGGAATAAACATTCCCAACAAGAATACACATCCATAAAACTTTCGAAGTAGATTAAACAACAATAATGAAACTATATCGACTTTCTTAAAGTAAATGAATAAGACGCTTATTAAAACCATCTTTTGTACGATCCACTTATAATCTGTACAAAAATAGGATACAAGCTGCAAAAGAATGGGTAGCACAAACGATATGGACAGCACTTGGGTTGGATACAGAATAGAAAAGCATAAAATGGTAAATCCAATTTGATCGGATTTGGATTTAAAAACTAAGTAAGATATTTGATACAGAATAAATCTTGTCAATGAAAGTGTAAACACAAAGAAAGAACCAAAGAGTATACTCAAAATCAATAAACTTATGCGAATCTTTTTATCTTCATACTTTCTTTTTAATAGATTAAACACAATAAAATAAGCACTAATATATCCATAACCTAACATGGTATAGATTTCATCAATCGTATCTTCATGAATTCCATAATATAAAGATAATAATACTTTTGAATTCTTTTGACTCGATATATAGGCATATAGTTTGGATTTTAATGAAGTGGATTTCTTTATGAGTCTTACATCTCTTGTTTTATAGAATACATTTTTTGACGCATTATACTTTGTAAAACTAAAGAGTGTAAAATTGTCATCGGTATGAATCGGTTCTAAAGAATTGACTTGAATCTGATCCTTGAAATTTAAATCTAAATCACTCTGTACAAGCACCCTTGTCCTTTGATTTTTTGCGACATAATAACTTTGTTTGATTTCGAATATAGTATAAATTCCTTTTTCAGCCTCTTTACAAGGCTTGACTAAAACAATAGAGAATAAAGAGAGTATCATAAATACAATCAGAATTCTTTTACTATGAAATCTCTCATTTAAATACAATAAGAAACAAAAGCTAAAACAAAATATACAAAGAGGATCTTTTAGAATAATACAGGCCAAAAAGCCCAGACTTACAATCAACATCATAGGCAGATCTTATCCTTGATTTTATTAAATAAAGCTTCGCCAATGCCTTTTACATCTTTAATTTGTTCTAAAGTTTGAAATGTGTTTTCTTGCCGATAGTCTATGATTCTTTGCGCAATGCTTGTTCCAATGCCAGGAAGCGTTTGAAGCTCTTCTGAAGTAGCACTATTTAAAGATATAAGTTTGATTTCTTTGATTTCTGGAATAACCACAACATCTTTATCTTGAAGAATATGCGTAAAACTAATACTTGAAGTATCTGCATTTTCTAATAAAGGACCACTCATTTTAATAAGTTTTGAAATAGAACTATTTCGTTTGAGTGTATAGACACCTGGATTTTGAATGGCTCCTTTAATTTCAACTTCCATCAATGTAGGCTTTGTTTCTTTTAAAGTAATTGGAGTATATCGGTTAAAGCATGTAAAGACAAAGAAAATGATTGCACAAAAAAAGAGAAGAGTTCGTTTCATAAATATCACCCTTCTCTTATACGTTATTTTTTGATGTTTTTTTATTTTATTTCTAAAATTTTTACATCATAAGGTTCTTCAACACGTTTTACAGTACAAACATCCCCTACTTTGTGATCCATAATCACTTCAGCAAGTGGAGTTGTGTTTGAAAGCTTACCATTGAATGGATCCGCTTCAATTGTACCAACGATATTGAATGTTACTTCTTGATTGTCTGATAAATCTAAGATCTTTACAGTCGATCCCAATTTTACAACCGTCTTTTTCTTTTTATCTTCTGCATCAGCAGATTCACTAATGATTTCGGCATTTTTGATCATTGCCTCTAATTCACGAATACGACCTTCAACTTGCGCCTGGTGTTCTCTTGCAGCATCGTAGTCCGCATTTTCGGACAAGTCACCTTGTGCACGAGCTTCTTGTAACTCAACGATAACTTCTTGACGCACTTTATGAACTAGGTTTTCATGTTCATTGACTAAATCATTATAACCTTCTTGGGTAACGTAAAATTTTTCATTTGCCATGTGGTATCACTCCTTGTATTTAGCACAAAAAATTATAGCATAATCCTTGAATTATGCAAAACATTGTTACAGATTTAATCCTAATTCTTCGCAAATCTGTTGATGTTCTTCATATGTTTTTGAATAATGGACTTTACCATCCAACTTATTGTAAATATCGGCCGCAAAGAATAGATAATCTGTCTTTTTAGGTGCAAGCACAGCCTTGATTGCGTCATCACCCGGATTTAAGATCGGCCCAATTGGCAAACCTTCATGTAGATACGTATTGTATGGTGAATCGATTTCTGGATTGGTTTCACAATCTTTAGGATCTTTAAAATCATCATATAATGCATAACATACTGTAACACTCGATTGAAGTTTTATGCCTTGTTCTAAACGATTATGGAAAATACCTGCAATCATTTCCATATCTTCTTTTGAACTTGCCTCAAATTGAACCACACTTGCCAAACTGATGACTTGTTGCACAGAATAATGACTCTTTGAGAACAATTCCTTGTTCTCTTTATACATCACTTCAAAGCGGTCTAGCATAATCCGAGTGATTTCATCAATGGAATCCTCTTTTCCTAAGTAATACGTATCTGGGAATAAATACCCTTCTAGTTTTACTTTGTAGTTGGAATTGTTTAAATCATCCACATTGATAAATGAATAATCTTTCGCTAGTTTTTGAATATATGAAATATCATTCCACTGATTTAAGATTTCTTCAGACGAAAACTTTCCATCATATAAATTGGATATTTCAGCCGCTATTTCTTTTGCCCATTTTCCTTCTGGTACCTTTAATACTAACGCATCCTTCTTAAGTTTTGTACTATCTTGAATATACGATAATATTTCTTTTACACTCATACCATCATTCAACTCAAATGTTCCGGCCACAAAATTTGTATTGTGACTTGCCTTGGCATACAACTTTGTCACTGTCGCATTTGAAATCAAATTTTCATTTTCTAAATTTTCTACAACCTGATCAAGCGTATCTCCGCTTTCAATTGTGAATACTATATTCTTATCCCCATTGCCCGTACTTGACAAGTCTTTTTTAACCACAAAAACACCTGCAAGACCAGCGATAATTAAAATACATACAACGACTAATAAAACAACTCTTACAGAATTGACTTTACGCCTAGTCGGCATTTTCCTCATCCTCAACAAATGTGTTGATTACTTCTTCAACCATATCCCATTCTGCTTCACTTTCGATTGGAATCAATTGACCCTTGTCATCATAACGAGAGGCATATACTTCACCTTCATCTAAATCTGGATCTTGGAAAACAACATATTGACATCCCGTTTCATCACTATCAAAAGTGAATAGAATTGTCATCTTTTTTTCGTTTCCATTTTCATCTTTAACATATAAACAATTTGAATCTAACATACATTACTTCCTTTCAAAAATAAAGGAGGACATTAAAATCCCCCGTTTTGTCTGTCCAAAAAACTCTGTAAAATTTGAACCGCAGCCATTTGATCAATTACTTTTTTACGTTTCTTTCTAGAAACATCCCCCTGAAGTAAAATTTTCTCAGCTGCAACTGTTGTAAGTCGCTCATCCCAAAGATGAACTTTAATTCCAGAAGATTCTAATTTCTTGGCAAATTCACAAGATATTTCACCACGAATTCCGATATCTCCATTCATGTGCTTCGGTAAGCCTAAAACTACTTCTTTTACTTTATTTTCCTGAAGCAATTTCAAAACTTCTTCTAAACAAGCATCATAATCATCCGATTCAAAACGCACAGTCGTTAAAGCACGACACGTAATATGAAGCGCATCACAAATCGATACACCACACGTTTTCGAACCAAGATCTAAACCAATGATACGATCCATTATTTATCCAAATATGCACGTACTAATTCTTCAATGATTTCATAACGTTCGATCTTTTGGATCAAGTTACGAGCATTCTTGTGAGAAGAAATATACGCAGGATCATTACTGATCAAGTAGCCAGCAATCTGATTTTCTGAATTATAACCACGTTCTTCCAAAGCATCACTTACTTCACGAAGAATCATCTTGATATTCTCACGACGAATCTCTTCCGTAGTAAATGTCATTGTTTCGGTAATGTCTTTCATAATTTCACACTCCTTAACACATTTTTATTATATATGAATCCTAACCAAAAAGAAAGCGATTTAAGAGAAAATGGGATGTTAAACACCCCATATACAGTAAAAGTAATCACTTTTTTGTTGAATATCCTCTAAGACAAAGATCCATTTCGAACAAGTAGAAAGGTTATGTTTCCTATTTTTTACTTCGACAATCGTTTCAATTTGGATTTGAAGCATTCTTCTTTCAAAATCCTCATATGACTTATTAAGTACGTCCAATCCAAAGATTTCATACATCGCTGCATATTCATCATCTTTGACTCGATTTAAATCCACAATGATTTTTCGCATGCTTAAGCCTCTTCAAATTGAGCATTGTATAACTTCGTATAGAAACCATTACGCTTCATCAATTCATCATGATTTCCGACTTCTACAATGTCTCCATGATCCATCACGATAATATTATCCGCATCACGAATCGTGGATAAACGGTGCGCAATCACAAAACTTGTACGTCCCTTCATTAGCTCATCCATACCTTTTTGAATCAAGACTTCCGTACGTGTATCCACACTACTTGTCGCTTCATCCAAAATTAAGATTTTAGGATCGGCTAAAAAAGCACGGGCAATCGTTAATAATTGTCTTTGGCCTTGACTAATATTACTTGAAGATTCATTTAATACAGTATCATATCCATGATCTAATGTATGAATAAAGTGATCGACATGAGCTGCCTTAGCTGCTTGAATTACTTCATCATCTGTAGCGCTTGGCTTACCAAAACGTAAGTTTTCTAGAATACTACCCTCAAATAGCCAGGCATCCTGTAAGACCATACCAACCATATTACGCAAACCACTTCTTGTATATTCCGTAATATTATGGCCATCAATATAAATGGATCCTGCATTCAATTCATAGAAACGCATCAATAATTTGACAATCGTTGTTTTACCAGCGCCTGTAGGACCAACAATAGCTGTAGTTTGTCCTGGCTTAATATACATCGAAAAATTGTTGATGACAATTTTATTTGGATCATATCCAAAACATACATTTTCAAAAGTCACTTGACCTTGTACATCTTCTAATACAACTGGATTTTTTACATCACAAATCTCTTCTTCTGCTGCCAAAAATTCAAATACACGCTCTGCAGCAGCTGCCGTACTCTGCAACATATTCATTGATTGTGAGATTTGAGAGATCGGTTGCGTAAAGTTACGTGTATATGTAATAAACGATTGAATATCTCCCACGGCAATTTCTTTATGAATCGTTAAATATCCACCTAGAATACATACACCTACATAACCAATATTTCCAATTAAGTTTGTCAAAGGCATCATAAGTCCAGATAAGAACTGTGATTTCCAAGCACTCGTATACAATTGATCATTATATTCTTTAAAAGTACGCAAAGAATCTTCTTCCCCATTAAATGCCTTCACAATTGTATGTGCCGAATACATCTCTTCAATATGACCATTCACTAAACCCAATGATTTTTGTTGAGCCTTAAAATAACGCTGACTCTTTTTGACAACGACCATAACTAAGATCAAACTCAATGGAATGACAATTAAAGCCATAAGTGTCATCTTCCAAGAAATACTAAGCATCATAACTAAAAAGCCAATAATTTGTACAAAGCTTGATACCATAGTGGATAAAGATTGGTTTAACGATTGTACTAATGTATCCACATCATTGGTAAATCTTGAAAGAATATCTCCATGACTATTTTTATCAAAATACGATAATGGAAGCTTATCAATCTTTTGATTCATTTCTTTACGAAGCTTGTATCCCATTTTATTCGAGACACCACTCATCAACCAGCCTTGAAGATAAGAGAAGGCTGTACTCAAAGCATAAATCGCAAGTAATAAAGCACATGTTTTTTGGATCGCATCAAAATCAATGCCACCTTTACCTTGCACTTTATTCATAAAGCCTTGCGCAATTTCGGTAATAATATTTCCTTGAATCTTAGGTCCAATCACCATGATACAAACGGAAACAATGGCACATAATAGACCAACTAGAAATGAGAATTTAAAGGGTTTGATGTAGTTTAAAAGCTTCTTCATCGTTCCCTTGAAGTCTTTTGCCTTTTCGCCGCCACGCATACCATGGCCCATAGGACCTCTTGGACGATTATTTTGTTTCTGATTAGACATTGGCAAGTTCCTCCTTTGTCAATTGGCTAGACGCAATCTGTTGATAAACCTCACAAGATTTCATCAATTCAGCATGTGTACCTTTGCCAACCATCTTTCCTTCATCGAGTACAATGATTTGATCGGCATGTAAAATACTTGAAATACGTTGTGCCACAAGTAATACGGTACTCTTTGTTTCTTTACAAGACTTTGCCAAAGCCTCTCTAAGTTTAGCGTCCGTCTTAAAATCCAAGGCACTAAAGCTATCATCAAAAATATAGATTTCAGGCTTTCTTACAACGGCACGGGCAATGGAAAGTCTTTGTCTTTGTCCGCCTGAAACATTTGTTCCACCCTGATTGATTTCACTCTTGATTCCTTCTGGTTTTTTAGAAACAAACTCCGTACTTTGAGAAATAGATAATGCATTAGAAATATCATCGTTGCTTGCATCTTTCTTTGAATACAATAAGTTCGATTCAATATCACCCGATAGTAACATTCCTTTTTGTGGAACATAGCCAATACGACTTCTTAGATCCGCCTGTTTCACATTCCGAATATCAACTCCATCCACTAAGATCGAACCGCTTGTTACATCATAGAAACGTGGAACTAAATTAATCAATGTCGATTTACCAGAGCCTGTACTTCCAATAAAGGCTGTCGTTTCGCCTGGTTTAGTTTCAAAACTAATATCACTCAATACTTCTTCATCAGCACCTGGATATTTAAATGATACATTTTTAAAAGATACAACACCACGCATTGAAGATGAGAAATCGATAGGATTTGATGGATCTTTTATAGTAATTTCACTACTTAAGACTTCATGAATACGCAAAGCACTTACATTAGCTCGAGGAAGCATGATTGTGACCATTGTAATCATTAAAAAGGCCATGATCACTTGCATCGCATACTGCATAAAGGCCATGATACTACCTACTTGAATCATTCCTGAATCGACTTGTTTCGATCCAAACCATAAAATCATAAGGGTTGTACCATTCATTAAAAACATCATGATCGGCATCATAATAGCCATTGCTCGTGTTGTGAATAAGGAAATGGAAGTGATGTCTGTATTGGCTTGATCAAACTTTTTTTCTTCAAGCTTTTCATTGTTGAAAGCACGAATGACTAACATTCCGTCTAACAATTCACGAACCACACTATTCATTTTATCGATCATTTTCTGCATGATCTTAAACTTTGGCATCACAATCATAAAGATCAATAAAACAACACTTAAAATCACAACGACACATAAAGCTAGAATCCAAGTCATATTCGCCCCCGATTCAATGACGTGTAAGATGGCTCCTACACCAATGATTGGTGCATACATTACGATTCTTAAAAACATCACAATTGTCATTTGAAGTTGTTGAATATCATTTGTGGTACGTGTAATTAATGAAGAAGTACTAAACGTATTTAAATTCTCGTTGGAAAAGTGGGTTACTTTTTCAAAGACTTCTTCACGCAAGTCTTTGGAAAAGCCTGCGGCAATTCTTGAAGCTAAAAAACCAACTAAAATCGCACATACAGCACTGCCTAAGGCATAGCCTAACATCTTAATTCCAGAATAGATAATATAGTCTTGTTGCATCTTTTCCATATTCATACCAAGATCAGTATATTCTTTTTTAAGGAATTGAGAACTCATACTCGATACAGTCGAATCTCCCAATTTAGAAATCTCGGATTTTGCAGCTTTTCTATATGAATCTATACCATTCATCATAAGAAGTTGTGGAATTTGTACATTCTCTTCCTTAGCCGATTTACTAACCTCCACCATTGTCATTTGAAGCAAGGTCAAAGTTTTGTTTAATTTACTTTCCTTTTCTTCACCAATATCTTTTAATAGATATACATTCTCTGTTTTCAAAGCGGGAATTTCAGTTTTTTCTTCCTTTGTTGCCTTACTTGGCGTAACCAACTTATATGAAGATGTAATCAAATCCTTTTCAGAATCATTCGCGAACATTAAATAGGAATTTAAAGTCTTTTCACTGATCTGTTGATAGACACCACTTTCAATACCCGCATTCTGAATTCCTGTATTGACAATATTTTGCATATAATCCGGCATTGTAAGCTCACAAGTCGCTTGTCCAAACAACAAACCAAACGCAAGTACAATCGATAGCCAATACGGTTTTAAATATTTCAATATCTTTGTCATTTATTTTCCTCCATATAACGAGCTGTCTTTTTTAAAATATCTCTTAAATGTGCACAGTCTTCGGATCCTAAATAATCCAAAAAATGATATACATTTTCTACATGTGTATCCATTCTTTTTTGAAACATTTCAATGGCTTCAGGGACAATTTGAATATAGACCGTTCTACGATCCGTATTCGAATGCACCCTTTGAAGCAGCCCCTTCTTTTCAAATCCAGCAATCATCTGTGATACAGCTGCAGCAGATACACCCAATATATTTGCCAGTTCACTCATCGTAATCTGATGATTTTCTGCTTTATAAATCGTTTTAAACAACATCACATCCTTTATTCTAGGACCATCTTTACAATGACGGTTATTTCGAACATAGTTCGTGACTTTATACGTGAGATCAAACATCAAATCGAGTACTTCATCTTGAACTTCCATAAGAACCTCCAATTTATTTAAGTTACTAAACTATATACCTACTTAACTATTAAGTCAATAAAAAAGATATGCATAAAACATATCTTTCAATGGACCTATGAAACCCTTTAATCGAAAGCCAAAAGATTTAAAGAGAGATTCCAAAGGCTTCTCCGGTAGTTATTATAACACGTTTAAAACAGATTAGAGATAGAGTAATTTCTAATTTTTAGCATTCCCTCATTGACTAATTTTCAAATCCCTTATATGTTTCTTACAGGAGGTGCAAATTATGCCAATTTGTTATTTTAATAATGATTACACTAAAGAATATCAATGCACATACAGTGAATTTAAAGATAGTATTGAAGTCAATATAGAATATGATATCGAAGAAAATGAAATTGAAGAGATAGATGGAGCTAGAATTATTTCTGCAACCACTGAATACGCAAACAGAGATATCCTCATTTTAGATAATATAAACAAAATTAATATTCTTGTTAAAAACGCATTTCATACTGGACACAGTAATAATTATAGTATTTATGGAAATTCTTCAATCACAAAGTTCACTTCATTTACTTACTTTAAAGAGAATACACAACAAACACTCCATACGTTACAATCTAATCCTAAAACTAAATTAATAAGAATTTATAGTTCTTCATTTTCAGACCTACTGCTCTTTATGAATTATACCAAGCAAGAAAACAATGAAACAATTACCTATACAATTCAAAAGCAACGCAATATACAAACAATTTCCATAGGAAAAGATTATATAGATTCCATTTCAATCTCAAACAATTGGAAAATAAATGAAAAATCGCAAAAAATAGTTAATATGAAATTTTCATATTTTTTAGAAATTAAGTTATCAAAAAAACACAGTTTTATAACTATAAGAGATTTTGTGAACGAATTGATTATATATATGCAATTATACTATCCAGATAAATTTATCATTGATGAGGTTAAAATTTATATTAACGATAATTTTTATACTTATGTAACAAACTTCTTAAGTATAAAGTCTAAGAATGGTTACGTTCATAAATCTGTACAAGTTGATTTATTAACATTTTTAGCAAACTGCTACACAAATATATCTTATAGATCAGCTAAATCGGAAATCAGGAATTTAAAAGATGTTATCATTACAAAAAGTAGACATCTCGAAGATTTATTTGGCAGTTACTATCGATTTATTGAATGCTATCTAAAGAAAAAAGGTTATAAAAACGATTTTATGATATATGCGTTAGAACATTATTACAATCAAAGTTTAGATTGTGAAAAAACAGCAAAAGAGATTATCACACTTAGAAATCATTATATTCACAGTGGGTACTATATAAAAAACGATTGTTTAAAAATCAGATTCACACCAAAAGAAAACAAACAAAACTATAGTGTAGATGCTAATGTTAAATGGATATATAATCAGACACTTATTCTTTATAAAACTGCCATAGATATTATTTTTAAAGAGATTCTAAACTACCCAGAATATAAATACAAGAAATCTTTTTAATGACTTATATCTCTTCCTCAACAATCCATGAAAATAGAGCCTCCGAATCCATTTGCAGAACCATACAATCCATGACTCAGAGACACTAAATCCACAAAGAGAGCCACTTCAACTTAAGAAATGACTCTCATTCTTCTTTAGATTTTTTTACTGTCTTCTAAAAGATTTGAATAAATAAGTTCTTAAAATAATCAAGCATCCCTCAAAGAATAGACAACAATTAAATTTGCCAATCCGCTTACTATTTTAATCAATCATATTTGACATTATTAGAACAGTTCTTCAATTCATTTTATTTGTAACGTCCTGGATATACGTATTTAGAAATTTCAGTACCATTAATTGTCGCTTCGACTGTATCTACTCCACTAACACAAACTTCTAAATCTAAATAATCTTTACTCCACACCATTTTACCATCATCAATATGATTTAAGTGTATTTTAATAGAATATGACTTTTTACAATCTCCTATTTTCTACTACAAATCTTAAATGTATTTTGCAATTCAAATTACACTAATGTTGATTTAATTGCTAGAAGTCTTTGAATAAAATCTTGTGGAATACCAAGAATATCATATATCGTTCTTCCAGGTGAAAAAACGATTTGATCATAAATCTGTAAGCAATTTTTTAATTCAATAAGACACATTTAATAAAACAGGATATAGACATCATTAATGTCAAATAGACTTGTACAATTTACCTGTAAGTGAGGTAATGAAACATGTGTACAGAAT
>SKER01001763.1_pt1 | contig 16452 bp, 14 predicted proteins | sample 4826961 | NCBI WGS metagenome assembly SKER01 (sample SAMN11008804, study PRJNA524170) | human gut metagenome | biome: Human fecal sample; material: Feces; isolation source: fecal sample from pouch patient p47 | host: Homo sapiens | place: Israel: Tel-Aviv | collected 2016-11-16 | reverse complement strand
TGTCAACGATTACTACTTGCAAAAGATGGCCGTAGCTGCGGTTAAAGATAAATACCCTGTAAAAATCAACGATGGTATTTACAGTAACCCATATTCAACTAGCTTTACTTTCTCTTTGAAGAATAAAGTCCTTCAAGAAAAAGTTAATAAAGCCATTAAAGACATGAAAAAAGACGGTACTCTTACCAAGATTTCAGAGAAATTCTTTGCTGGTCAAGACGTTACAAAGAAAACTAAAGTAAACTACACTAATATTGATATCTCTGATGTCGAATAATATAAGCGATCCATTAGGGTCGCTTATTTGCTAAAGAAATGTTTAGAAAGATAGACTTATGATTATTGATTTTCAGCTGATTTTTAAAAGTATTCCCTACGTTCTATCAGGATTGCCCTACACTTTAGGAATTTCCATTTTGAGTTTTATCGTTGGGAACTTATTTGCGATTCTCCTTGCCTTTATGCGGATGTCGCAAAAGTCATGGTTAAGATACCCTGCTCGGATTTACATTTCCATCATGCGTGGTGTCCCTATGTTGGTCGTGCTCTTCATTCTTTACTTTGGCTTGCCTTATGTTGGTGTCCAGTTACCCGCTCTGCTTTGTGCCTTTATTGGTTTCTCCAGCGTAAGTGCTGCCTATATGGCTGAGATTCTCCGTTCATCTATTTCTGCTGTAGATAAGGGACAATGGGAAGCTGCTCGCTCCTTGGGACTGCCAAAGAAGTCTATTATTCGTCACATCATCTTACCTCAGGCCATGCGTATTGCAGTAGCACCACTTGGAAATGTCATCATAGATATGGTTAAAAGTTCATCGTTGGCTGCCATGATTACAGTACCAGACATTTTCCAAAATGCTAAGATTATCGGGGGTCGTGAGTATGACTACATGTCTATGTATATCCTGATTGCCTTCATTTATTGGACCTTGAGTTTCACATTGGAATTGCTTCAAAATCATCTTGAAAAACGCTTGGCAACTTACTAATTATTGAGACATAACGATTGAATTTCTAATCAAATAGTGAAAAATATTTAATTCTAATCTTATAATATGTGGTATAATAAAAACGATTTAACATCAGAAAGGTATTTTGGAATGAAGAAGAAAACTGTCGTTGCAACGACTCTCTCAACCTTACTCGTCTCAACTGCAATCTTGGCAAATGCTGTCCAAGCTGACGAGGTAGAAACGAATGCAAATGCTACAACTCCAAGCACAGAAGTAGTAGCTACACCAGCCACTACAAATGCAGCATCGACAGCAGACTCAACTGCATCAAGTGAGTCTGCCGCTCCACTTGTTAGCGCAACATCGACACTTGCAACTCCAACAAGTGAACCTAGTGTATCAGCAGTTGCTAGTGCAAGTGAAACAGCGACATCAACTGCAGCTGCTACACCAGTAGTAACAGAAACAGTGACTAATGCTAGCACAAGCACCAATAATGATACAGTCACAGTCCTTCACACCAACGATGTCCATGGTCGTATGGTGGAGGATGACCGAAATGGTGTTATTGGTGATGCGCTCTTGTCTGGCATCGTCAATGATTATCGCTCAAAAGGAACAACCCTTGTCTTTGATTCTGGAGACTCTTTCCAAGGTCTTCCTATTTCAAATAGTTCTAAGGGTGAGGATATGGCTACAGTCATGAATGCGGTCGGCTATGACGCTATGACCGTTGGTAACCATGAATTTGACTTTGGACTTGACCAATTGCGCCGTTTGAGCAAACAGATTAATTTCCCAATCATCACATCTAACGTCTATGTCAATGGTGTTCGTCTTTTCCAACCGTCTACAATCGTTGATAAAACACCTGGTGTTGATGGTGATGAAGTCGTTGTTATTGGTGTCACTACCCCTGAAACAGCCACTAAAACACACCCTCGAAACATTGTTGGTGTGACTTTTAAAGATCCTATTTCAGAAGTCGAAGCTGTTATTGATCAAGTCGAATCAAATGCTCGTGCCGAAGGTAAGGATTACAAAACTTACATTGTTCTTGCTCACTTAGGTATTGATACAACAACTCCTGTTGAGTGGCGTGGTTCAACTTTGGCGGAAGCTCTTTCAAATTATGCACCACTTAAGGGTAAACATGTACTTGTTCTAGATGGGCACTCACACACCCTTCATACAGCAACTTACGGCGATAACGTCACTTACAATCAAACAGGTAGCTACCTTAATAATGTCGGCCGTGTTGTCTATAATTCTGACCGTATTTTGTCACATGGAGTGATTACACATGACGAAGCCAAGAAGAATTACCAAGTTAACCCTAAGATTAAAGCAATGCTTGATGATATCCAAGCTAAATACAAAGCTGATTCGTCAAAAGTTGTTATTGAAAACAGCCCTGTCAAACTGAGTGGTGACCGAATGGATGTCCGTGTTCGTGAAACCAATCTTGGTAATGTTGTCGCAGATGCTCTCTTGGATTACGGTCAATCTGGTTTTAGCCACAAATCTAATCTTGCAGTGACTAACGGCGGTGGTCTTCGTGAAACGATTGCCAAAGATAAACCTGTGACAAAGGGAGATATTATTGCTGTCCTTCCATTTGGTAACTCTGTTGCTCAAATTCAGGTTACTGGTCAAAACATCTATGATATGTTCGTCAAGTCTCTTGGTTCTATTCTTCAAGTTGATGAAAGTGGTAAAAATGTTCTTGATGAAAATGGTCAACCTTTACTTGAACCTTCAGGTGGTTTCCTTCAAGAAGCAGGAGCTCGTGTCTATTATGACACCACACTTCCTACAGAAAAACGTATCCTTTCTATTGACATTTTAGATCCAGAAACTAAAGCCTACAAGCCTCTCGACAAAACTGAAACCTACTATCTTGTAACCAATGATTTCTTGGCTGCCGGAGGTGATGGCTACACAATGCTAGGTGGACCACGTGAAGAAGGGCCTTCAATGGATTCTATTTTTGCTGATTATTTGGCAACTGCAGACCTTTCTAAATATGCTGTCATTAATCCAAATTCACGTACCATTTCAATTTCAAGCGCTAATTATGCCGCATTGACTAAGAAAGATGAAGCAGAGCAACCTACGCTTAATCCATTAAGTCCAGTTACTCCATTGGATGTTGCTAAAGAACTAACATCAACTAAACCTGTGGTTTCTAAAGTAGTAACGACACCAAACGGTAAAGTCTTCTTTGTGTCAACAACAAATGATGCTCTTAAAGAAACAGAAAAAGTAACAGAAGCTTCAGCTCAAGGCGAAGTTCTTCCTACAACAGGTGACAAGAGCTCACATGCTGGTCTCCTTGGCCTTGGTATGTTGCTTACTATCTTTGGACTAAGTGGTAAACACAGAGGTAAAGCGAAAAACTAAGCCAGTATACATGACAAGAAAAGTAATGGGCTAATTACAGTTGTAAATTTGTCTTTCTTAACACTGTCAAACACCTGAAACACTTGGTTTCAGGTGTTTTTATATGGTCGAAAACTATTCCAACAATCATAACATACTATTATAAATGGAATAGTTTGGTTTTATATTTACGTAACTAAAATTATGTAAAACTTAACCATAAAAAGAAAAAGATAACGGAGTATCTTTTTACATAAATTTAGTTATGTCTATTTTCCTAAACAGAATTGACTAAAGAGTTGCGTAATGAGTTCATCTGGAGCAGCATCACCAGTAATTTCTCCAAGAATTTCCCAAGTACGTGTCATATCAACCTGTAGTAGGTCAACCGGCATGCCTAATTCAAGACCTTGATTAACGGCTTCAAGGCTCTCAAGAGCTTTTTCAATGAGTGAAATGTGACGGGCATTTGAAAGATAGGTAGCATCTTTCTCAACCAAACCAGCATTATCAAAGAAGAGTTGATTGATGCGTTCTTCAATCTTATCAATGTTTTCATTTTTCAAGACTGAAATTGGAATGACATCTTCGGGAAGTTCTTCAAGTTGGATAGCTTGAGGAAGGTCAGTCTTATTTAGGAGAATGATGCGATTGCTATTTTGGCTGATGTCGAGGAGGGTACGGTCTTGCTCAGTTAATGGCTCGGAGCTATTAAGGACAAGGAGGACCAAATCAGCTTCTTCTAGGGCCTTTTTAGAACGTTCTACACCGATTTTTTCGACAACATCGTCAGTATCTCGAATACCAGCTGTATCGATTAACTTAAGTGGAACACCCTTAATATTAACGTATTCTTCAATAACATCACGAGTGGTCCCTTCAATGTCTGTCACGATAGCTTTTTCCTCACGTAGGAGGTTGTTGAGAAGACTTGATTTTCCGACATTTGGACGACCAATAATTGCCGTTGAAAGACCTTCTCGAAGGATTTTTCCTCGTTTGGCAGTGGCAAGAAGATTTTCTAAAAGTGCTTGGAACTCTTGCGTTTTTTCACGGACAAGATTTGTGGTAACCTCTTCAACATCATCATACTCAGGATAATCAATATTAACTTCCACCTGAGCTAAAGTATTAAGGATTTCTTGGCGGGTATTGTTAATGAGATTCTTGAGTGAGCCATCAAGTTGCGAGACGGCAACTGCCATAGCCTTATCAGTCTTGGCGCGAATCAAATCCATTACAGCTTCAGCCTGAGTTAAGTCCACACGGCCATTTAGGAAGGCACGCTTGGTAAATTCACCAGGTTCAGCCATACGAGCTCCAGAACGGATAAGGAGTTGCAGAATTTTATTAGTTACCGCAACTCCGCCGTGTGTGTTGATTTCTACCACATCCTCACGGGTAAAGGTTTTGGGAGCACGCATGACACTGACCATGACTTCATCAATGATGTCATCATTTTCCACGATATGACCATAATTGATGGTATGAGAATCAACGGTTTCAAGATTTTTCCCTTTGAAAACCTTATTAGCAATGGCAATAGCATCTGTTCCTGATAAGCGAACAATACCGATGGCCCCCTCGCCTAAAGGGGTTGAAATAGCTGTAATAGTATCAAATTCTTTGGTAATTGACATGTTTTATCCTTTGAATATTTCTTTATTTGTATTAAAACGAATTTATTTCATTGTAACGCAAATAAGCAGTAGTCGCAAGAATTGGCGCTGATAACGACAAGAAAAAAGAGCCTGAGCTCTTTTCGTTATTTATGACGTTCAAAATATGATTTGGTCTCTTTGATAATGATTGGTGAGAGGACCAGAAGAGCAATCAAGTTAGGTAATGCCATCAAGCCGTTTACGATATCCGCAATTTTCCAAACAACATCGAGTGTTAGGTAGCCACCAAGAGCAACCATGATTACAAAGACAAGACGATAGAATGAGAGGAATTTGGTAGATTTGAAAATAAATTCGAAACAACGTTCCCCATAGTATGACCAACCTAAAACTGTCGTAAAGGCAAACAAGACTAAAGAAAGTGTTAGGGCAATTTCTCCAAAAGTTCCGAAAACAGAAGAGAAGGCCGCTTGTGTCATTGGTGCACCTTCTAAGCTACCAGACCATTGTCCAGTTACGAGAATAGCAAGTCCAGTAAGGGTACAAATGATGATAGTATCGATGAAGGTACCTGTCATAGAAATCAAACCTTGTTCAACAGGTTCTTCAGTCTTGGCAGCAGCAGCGGCGATAGGGGCAGAACCAAGACCTGATTCATTAGAAAATACCCCACGCGCAATACCAAGTCGCATTGCGACCATAACAGTTGCGCCAGCAAAACCTCCGACAGCAGCTTTACCAGTAAAGGCTGATTGGAAAACCATTTCAAGCACAGGGAACAGCTGATTGAAGTTAGCAAAGATGACAATAAGTGCAGCAATGATGTAAAGACCAGCCATAAATGGCACAACTTTTTCAGATACTTTTGAAATAGATTGAATACCACCGAAAATGATAGCAGCAGTGATAAGGGCTAAGATCACACTGACAATTTTTGGTGACCAATCAAAGCTGTTTTGAAGAGATGCTGTGATTGAGTTAACCTGTGAGAAGGTACCAATACCCAACCATGCGACAAGCACACCGGCAAAGGCAAAGAAGTAGGCCAAAGGCTTAGCGATTGTTTGCCATTTCCCTTTAAAGCCATTGGTAATATAGTACATTGGACCTCCAGATACATTCCCCTGATCGTCAAGTGTACGGAATTTGATAGCTAAAAGTCCTTCGGCATATTTAGTTGCCATACCGAAGAAGGCAGCAATCCACATCCAGAAAAGGGCACCAGGTCCACCAGTCTTAATGGCTGTTGCAACCCCGACAATATTACCGGTACCGACCGTTGCGGCAAGAGCTGTCGCAAGGGCCGCAAAACTAGAAATATCACCTTCTCCTTTATCTTCAGCAAAGATAAGTTTAAAGGCTTTAGGCAGACGAATGATTTGCAAAAGTCCTAGACGGATTGTAAGGTAGATACCAGTTCCTACAAGAAGGACAAGAAGGGGAGGTCCCCATACAAAGTCATCAATGGAAGTGAAAAAATCTAACATAAGTTTAGAATCTCCTTAAACCGAGACGCCAAAAAAGAGGTTTGGCTTAACCAGACCTCTAAAATACAAAGCTATTCATACAAGTTAAAAACTTGCAATGCTTTCTGTCCTTTTACCTGAGAGTTTCGGGTGTTATCCCTTGCCCCTTCGGTGTCTTGTAAACAGCAGTAGCTGCTTCAAGCTCTCTCCAGAAGTCCGTCAATCACCAGTCATCCTGATGACATCACTCGGTTATTATTTTATTGTGTTTCTATCTTATCGAAAAAACCGAACGCTGTCAACATATATTTTCACTATATACATAAAAAATCCGAATATTCAGCTTTCAAGTTATCGTTATCTATAGTTTTAAATCTCTCAAAAAGCAGGTAATATCACCCTTTTTATTAAGCTGACCTCCTAACAAAGACAAACGTTTTTTCACTCAAATTTTTTCTTTCTATTGCGAATAGACTCTGCATTTTCATTCGAAAAATGATAAAATAGTAGAGCTTATTTTTGAGAATGGAGAATATGATGAACCCATTATTAACTGGTATGAATGATAAACAGGCCGAAGCAGTTCAAACGACTGAAGGACCTCTTTTGATTATGGCTGGTGCAGGTTCCGGTAAGACACGAGTACTTACCCACCGCATTGCTTACCTGATTGATGAAAAAATGGTCAATCCTTGGAATATTTTGGCCATCACCTTTACCAATAAAGCTGCCCGTGAAATGCGGGAGCGTGCTATGGCTTTAAATCCAGCAACTTCAGAAACTTTGATTGCGACCTTCCATAGTATGTGCGTGCGAATTCTTCGTCGTGAAGCGGACCATATTGGCTATAACCGAAACTTCACTATCGTGGATCCTGGAGAACAACGCACTCTGATGAAGCGTATTCTCAAGAATCTTAATCTTGATCCTAAGAAATGGAATGAGCGTGCTATTTTAGGGACGATTTCCAATGCTAAAAACGACCTTTTAGATGAAGTGGCATATGAACATCAGGCTGGCGACATGTACACCCAAATCGTTGCTAAATGCTACAAAGCCTATCAAGAAGAACTTCGACGTAGTGAAGCCATGGATTTTGACGATTTAATCATGATGACTTTGCGTCTCTTTGACAAAAATCCAGATGTCCTTGCTTATTACCAGCAACGCTATCAGTACATTCATGTTGACGAGTACCAAGATACTAACCATGCTCAATATCAGTTAGTCAAACTCTTGGCTTCTCGTTTTAAGAATATCTGTGTCGTGGGTGATGCCGACCAATCAATCTACGGTTGGCGTGGGGCTGATATGCAAAATATTCTTGATTTTGAGAAAGACTATCCCGAAGCCAAGGTAGTTCTCCTGGAAGAAAACTACCGTTCGACTAAGAAAATTCTCCAAGCGGCCAACGAGGTGATTAAGAACAACCGCAACCGCCGTCCTAAAAAACTTTGGACTCAAAATGATGACGGAGAACAAATCGTTTATTACCGTGCTAATGACGAGCGGGATGAAGCTGTTTTCGTAGCTTCAACGATTAATAACATCATTCGTGAAGAAGGTAAGAACTTTAAAGACTTTGCAGTCCTCTACCGTACCAATGCCCAATCTCGTACTATTGAAGAAGCCTTGCTCAAGTCTAATATTCCTTATACCATGGTTGGAGGTACCAAGTTCTACAGCCGTAAAGAGATTCGTGATGTCATTTCTTATTTGAACTTGATTGCCAATCCTTCGGATAATATTAGTTTTGAACGTGTCGTCAATGAACCTAAACGTGGAGTTGGGCCTGGCACACTCGAAAAGATTCGTAACTTTGCCTATGAGCAAAACATGTGTCTCCTAGATGCTTCAGCTAATATCATGTTGTCTCCTATTAAGGGGAAAGCAGCTCAAGGCGTTTACGATTTCGCTAACATGATTCTGAACCTACGCGATCAGTTGGATGGGTTAAGCATTACCGAGACTGTAGAAGCTGTTTTAGACAAGTCTGGTTATCTGGATGCTCTATCCATGCAACAAACGCTTGAAAGTCAAGCACGCATTGAAAATATCGAAGAGTTCATGTCTGTAACCAAGAATTTCGATGAGACTAATACAGATGAAACTGAAGATGAGACAGGCATTGACCGTTTAGGCCGTTTCTTGAACGATTTGGCTTTGATTGCTGATACGGACGATGGTGATATCGAAGCAGCAGAAGTAACCTTAATGACCCTTCACGCTGCTAAAGGTCTTGAATTTCCTGTTGTCTTTTTGATTGGTATGGAAGAAGGCGTCTTTCCCTTGTCACGTGCTTCAGAAGAGCCAGATGAGCTTGAAGAAGAACGTCGCTTGGCTTACGTAGGAATTACTCGTGCTGAAGAAATTCTTTTCCTAACCAATGCCAATACTCGTACGCTTTTTGGTAAGACTAATTACAACCGTCCAAGTCGTTTCTTGCGAGAAATTTCAGATGATTTACTACAATATCAAGGTCTGGCACGTCCTGCTAATTCATCTTTTGGTGTTCGTTTTACAAAGGAAGAACCTACACAATTTGGACAAGGCATGAGCTTACAACAAGCTCTTCAAGCGAGAAAAGTAAACGCACAACCTCAAAGAGCCACTGATGCTCAGCCATTTTCAAAAGCTACTGGAGGGCTACCGTTCGGAAAAATGTCTGACTCAAGCAACACAGCAACAGACTGGGAAATTGGGGACATCGCCCATCATAAGAAGTGGGGAGACGGAACTGTTCTAGAAGTGACTGGTAGTGGTAAAACACAGGAGCTTAAAATTAAATTCTCAGAAGTAGGACTTAAAAAAGTTTTAGCAAGCGTTGCACCTATTGAGAAGAAATAAAAGGACCGAAAGGTTCTTTTTATAAACCCTATCTATCACTATGATAAGAAATTTCTATTAGACGGCTTGACTTGCTAGGTGTAGAATGAAGTCAACTTTTGTTTTGAAGGAGACACATATGACACGAGAATTTTCATTTGAAACTCTACAATTGCATGCTGGACAAGCCCCTGATAAGGAAACAAAATCACGTGCTGTTCCGATTTATCAAACGACATCATACGTTTTTGATGATGCTCAAGAAGGTGAAGATCTCTTTGCCCTTAGAAAGCCTGGTAACATTTACACCCGTATTACTAATCCAACAGTAGCAGTACTTGAAGAACGTATTGCAGCTCTTGAGGGTGGTGTTGGTGCCTTGGCTACAGCTTCAGGTATGGCTGCTATCACCTATACCATCCTTGGCTTGGCACATGCTGGCGATCATGTTGTTGCTGCGACAACCCTCTATGGCGGAACATTCAATCTCTTAAAAGAAACACTCCCACGCTATGGTGTCACAACAACCTTTGTTGATGTCAACAATCTTGAAGAAGTAGAAGCTGCAATCAAAGACAATACAAAACTTGTCTTGATTGAGTCTTTGGGTAACCCACTTATCAACATTCCAGATTTTGAAAAGATTGCTGACATCGCTCACAGTCATAAGATTCCATTGGTGGCTGACAATACATTTGGAACTCCATACCTTATCAATGTCTTCTCTCATGGTGTAGATATCGTAGTTCACTCTGCAACTAAATTTATCGGTGGACATGGGACAACCATCGGAGGACTTATCGTCGATTCTGGTAAATTCGATTGGGAAGCTTCAGGTAAATTCCCACAATTAGTCGATGAAGACCCGTCTTATCATAATATTAGCTATACGCGTGATGTTGGTGCGGCAGCATTTGTAACTGCCCTTCGTACCCAACTTTTGCGTGACACAGGTGCTGCTTTGGCCCCCTTCAATGCTTTCTTGCTCTTGCAAGGCCTCGAAACACTTTCACTTCGTGTAGAACGTCACGTAGAAAATACTAAGAAAATTGTGGACTTCTTGGAAAATCATCCTAAAGTTGAAAAAGTTAACTATCCTGGTTTGCCATCAAGCCCTTACTATGACTTAGCGCAAAAATACTTTCCTAAAGGACCAGGTTCTATTTTCACTTTCCATGTTAAGGGTGGACAAGATGAAGCTCGTACAGTCATTGATAACCTTGAAATCTTCTCAGACCTTGCCAACGTTGCCGATGCAAAATCATTGGTTGTTCACCCCGCAACAACAACACATCAACAATTGGCAGAAGAAGATTTATTGGCATGCGGTGTCACTCCAAATCAAATTCGTCTCTCAGTTGGATTGGAAAATGCTGATGACTTGATTGAAGATTTAACACTAGCTCTTGATAAAATTCAATAAGTATTTTAATACTTTTAATTTAACCAGTTCTTTAGCTGGTTTTTTGTTATACTATCTCTATGAAATTTGTTTTTGATTTAGATGGAACACTGTGTTTTGACGGCATGACTATGTCAATAAGGCTACAAAAGGTTCTTTTGACAGCTCCTAAGTATGGACATGATATTATTTTTGCAACCGCACGATCCTATAGAGACTGCCTTAGCATTTTAGAAGGAGAATTAAATGAATTTACTGTAGTGGGTTTAAACAGAGGAGAAGTCTTTAAAGATGGTTTTTAGTATCTCAATACACTATTGAAACGAAAACTCTTACGACAATCGTTGATTACTGTAACACTTTCAATTTACCTTATTTTATTGATGATACTTTTAATTATGCTATTCAAAATCCTGAGCAAATTCCTTTCTTATCAAATGTTGACCCTTTAAATAAAGCAACAATTTTGCCAGTTCAAGAACTTAATAAGCCAATTAAAGTTGTTATCCCGCTTGTAGAGCACGAAGATCTACGTGAAGACCTTATCTTTAATCTAAACAAACTTGATTCTTTAGATCTTAGTTATCATGATATCGAAAGATATCTTTACATTAATCCTAAGGGTGTTTCCAAGGCAAGTACTGTTCCGAACCATTTCGGTAAGGATTTTGTAGCTTTTGGGAATGATCAAAATGATATTCCTCTTTTTAAAAACGCTCTATATGGTGTGCAAGTTGGTGATTATCCCTACCTAAAAGACTTTGCGGATGAAATCATTCCTGCAGTTAATACAGTAATTGCTGAAAAAATTAAACTTCTGTTTGAAAAATTCTAAACAAATGCTTAGGCATATCCCAATATTTACAGTACAATAGTTAAAAAAGAATTGGAGGACTAGTATGCCCACATTTATCGGAAAACAAGTAACAGTAGCTGAAGACAAGCAACTTCAAGTTGGAGATATCTTGCGTGACTTTAACTTGACAGCCACAGATTTGAGTCAAAAAACACTTTCAGAATTCGACGGTAAGAAAAAAGTTATCTCTATCGTTCCATCAATCGATACTGGTATCTGTTCAACTCAAACACGTACCTTTAACAAGGAATTGTCAGAACTAGATGATACAGTGGTAATTACTATTTCAGTTGACCTACCATTTGCACAAGCTCGTTGGTGTGGTGCTGAAGGTCTTGAAAATGCCATCATGCTTTCTGACTACTATGACAATAGTTTCGGAAAAGAATATGGTGTCCTTATCGAAGAATGGCACTTGTTAGCGCGTGCAGTTTTAGTTGCAGATGCTGACAACAAGATTATCTATGTTGAGTATTCGGACAATATCAATTCAGATCCAAACTATGAAGCAGCAGTAGCAGCTGTTAAAAGCTTGTAAAAAAGAGACTTAGGTCTCTTTTTTTGCCTTTATTACAGTTTTTCCTTGCAAAAGTATTAGCTTCTTGCTATTATTGTATAGCAATACTTATTACGGATACTGAAATATAAAAAAGGAGATTCAATGTCTGAAAAAGAAAGACCTCAACTTATTATCGATTACGAAGATAATACAGACAAACTCGTTCGTTTAGGCGATGTTGTGGATCAATTCAAAGGAAAAGCCGTTCCTGCTAAAGCAGAACCAGGCGAATTTGCAGTTATTAACCTATCGGATATGACAAGCAACGGCATTGCCTACGATAACCTAAAGACGTTTTCTGAAGAACGGCGCAAATTATTACGCTTTCTTTTAGAAGACGGTGATGTCCTTATTGCTTCTAAGGGAACGGTTCAGAAAGTTGCTGTTTTCGAAGCTCAAGGCAAGCGTGAAGTCGTCGCCTCATCAAATATCACAGTGCTTCGTCCCAAAGAGAAACTCCGAGGTTTCTACATCAAATTCTTTCTTGAAACTGAGATTGGGCGTGCCTATTTAGACTATGCTGATAAGGGAAAGGCAGTCCTAAATTTGTCGACAGCTGACCTCTTGGATATTAAAATTCCTGAGATACCAATTGTTAAGCAAGATTACCAAATTGCTGCCTACTTACGTGGACGTGCCGATTACCACCGTAAGATGGTTCGAGCAGAGCAGGAGTGGGAAAATATCAAGCATAATGTTACAGAGGGTCTATTTGGAAACTAATTAAAGGCTACAGACTCAGGTTTGTTGGCCTTTTTTCATTATTCTCGTGTATAATGGTAGTAGTAAATATGTTATTAGGAGGTCACTATGACAACCAACACTATAGATTTATCGCAACCAGTCGCAACAATCATTAAAGAGCATCCAGAGGTTAAGGAATTACTGATTGACCTCGGTTTCAAGCCCTTGTCCAACCCAGCTATGTTAAATACTGTCGGTAAGGTAACCAGTCTAAAAGCTGGCTCTAAGTTAGCTAATATTCCTCTAGATAAAATCAAGCAAACTTTACTATTCAATGGATATGATGTCATCGGAGACTAACATGGAAAATAATCGGATTCAAATACTCAAAGAAATTCTCCTAGATTTGCACCATGGAGCTAGTCCCGAAAGTGTTCAGGAGCGCTTCAATCAACACTTTAAGGGAGTATCTGCTCTTGAAATCTCTATGATGGAGCATGAACTGATGGCATCTGAAGAAGGAGTTACTTTTGAAGATGTCATGAGCCTCTGTAATGTCCATGCCAACTTATTTAAAGGGGCAATTGCAGATGTGGAGGTAGCAGATGCTGATCAAGAAGGGCATCCTGTCTATGTTTTTAAACAAGAGAATCTAGCATTGCGCTCAGCCATACTTCGTATCCGTCGTATCATAGAAAACATTAGTAAACCTGAAAATGAGCCCTTTAAATCTGATCTACTTAACGGACTTAAGCATCAGATGACTTTACTTGGGCAATTCCATAATCATTACACACGTAAAGAAAAACTCTTCTTTCCAATTATGGAGCGTTACGGTCATGACTCCCCGCCAAAAGTGATGTGGGGTGTAGACGATGATATCCGAAAACTTTTTAGAGTAGCAGAAGCTAAACTCAAAGCACTTCCAGAAGGTGCTTTAGAGGATTTTTCAGATGCCTTCGAGGCTTTTTCGGAAGAATTTGAAGCCATGATTTTCAAAGAAGAGGCTATCTTACTTATGATTCTGCTTGAAACCTTCACACAGGATGATTGGCTTTCCATTGCTGAGGAAAGCGATGCCTATGGCTATGCTATTATAAAGCCTACAGCTATCTGGAAGCCTAAGCGAGAGCGTTTTGATGATACTTTACTAGAAGAAAAGTCTGGTTCAAAAGCTGAGGAGAATAGCGACAATACTCGTGTCATAGATACCCCTGAAGGGCAATTTACCATCAGCTTCACACCGAAACCAAAGGCTGAAACTGTCGTAGATAGAAAAGCCACACAGCCTTTTGGCAATGGTTATTTATCTGTCGAACAGGCCAATCTCATCCTCAATCATCTCCCTTTGGAAATCACTTTCGTTAATAAAGATGATATTTTCCAATACTATAACGACAATGTTCCAGCCAATGAAATGGTCTTTAAACGAACACCTAGTCAAATTGGACGGAATGTTGAACTTTGTCATCCGCCAAAAGTCCTTGACAAGGTCAAGAAAATCTTTGACTTACTCAGAAGTGGTGAGCGTGACCAAGTTCCGATGTGGTTCAAATCCGAACGTCTAGGAAAATTCGTCTACGTCACCTATGCTGCTGTACGAGACGATAAGGGAGACTTTCAGGGCGTCCTAGAGTATGTCCAAGATATCCAGCCTTTCTTTGAGCTAGATAGCGACCTCAAAAGGGATATTGATTAAAAAGAAGAAGTAAATGTGACGTTATAAACATCTGAAGAGGCTAGAGAATTTACTCTTGGCCTCTTTATGTTTCTACCTAGCTCTTTATGCTTGCTTTTGATATAATTAAAAGTATGATTTCAGGAATTATTAATCTAAAAAAAGAAGCTGGAATGACCAGTCACGATGCAGTATTTAAACTGCGCAAAATTTTACATGAAAAGAAAATCGGACACGGTGGTACCCTTGATCCAGATGTTACTGGTGTTTTACCTATAGCAGTTGGAAAGGCTACTCGCGTCATTGAATACATGACTAAAGCTGGCAAGGTCTATGAGGGAGAAATTACCATTGGCTTTTCGACAACGACCGAAGATGCTAGTGGTGACATCGTCCAAACAACACCTATAACAGAGCTGGATGAAGAATCTGTTGATAAAGCCATGTCTAGTTTTGAGGGCCAAATCACACAAATCCCACCGATGTACTCAGCAGTTAAAGTCAATGGGAAAAAACTTTATGAATATGCACGCGCCGGCCAAGAAGTCGAACGTCCACAACGCCAAGTGATAATTACCGAGTTTGTTCGTACCTCACCTATTAAGCTTGAAAACGACACTGCAAGATTTACCTTCCGTGTTGCTTGTAGCAAAGGAACTTATGTCCGTACCTTATCTGTCGACTTAGGTGCTAAACTTGGTTATGCTAGCCACATGTCTGCTCTGCGTCGAACAGCTTCAGCAGGGTTAACGTTAGATTTAGCCCTAACCCTCTCACAAATTTCAGAAATGGTAGAAGCAGGGGATGAGTCTTTCTTACTCCCTATCGAATTTGGTGTTCAGGACCTACCGGCTGCGCAAGTCACTGAAGAAGATGCCAAAGAAATCTCATTTGGTCGCTTTATTTCCTTAGAGAGCCAAGAACCTCTGGTAGCTGCCTTTTTGGGTGACAAGGTTCTAGCCATCATGGAAAAGCGACATCACGTCTATAAACCTAGAAAAGTATTAATCCAATGAAAGTAACGTCTATTAATGATTATAAAGATATCCATCAGGAGAAGGGAACAGTCCTTGTCTTAGGCTATTTCGATGCGCTTCACCGTGGTCATAAAGTCCTGTTTGATAAGGCACGTCAGATTGCTGATGAGAAACAGCTTGAAGTAGCTGTCCTTACCTTTAACGAGAGTCCGCAACTGACATTTCAACGCTATAAAGATGACCTCCTTCTTCATATCACTGCACCTCAAAGACGTTGTGATCTTTTTGAAGCTTACGGAACAGATCAACTTTATTTAACAGATTTCAATAGTGATTTTGCCCGAACCAGTTCTGATGACTTCATTGCTCGTTATATTAAGCGTTTAAAGGCTCAAGAGATTGTTGTGGGATTTGATTACAAGTTTGGACACCATCGAACGGATGCAGACTATTTAGCTCGAAATTTTTCTGGAAGGGTACATGTCATTGAAGAGCAACAAAGTGATGGTGAAAAAATTTCATCGACTCGTGTTCGCCAGTTGATTAGAGAAGGTAAGGTTAAAGAGGCCAATGACCTCTTGGGACATGAATTCTCTACACGAGGTATTGTGGTCCACGGAGATGCGCGTGGACGCACTATTGGTTTTCCAACGGCCAATCTAGCACCAATTGATAGAACCTTTCTACCAGCTGATGGGGTTTACGTTGCTGACGTCGTCATTGATGGAAAACGCTATCGTTCTATGACCAGCTTGGGTAAAAATGTCACCTTTGGAGGGACAGAACTGCGTCTTGAAGCCAACATCTTTGATTTTGAAGGCGACATTTATGGGAAAACGATTGAAGTCTTCTGGCTAGAATATATCCGTGATATGGTTAAGTTTAATAGCATAGATGAACTTTGTGAACAATTGAATACAGACAAAAATATCGCAGAAAATTTTAAGAAAGCGTAGCCAAAACTATACAAATATTGTATAATAATTAGGAATGTTAAAGTGAAAGGGGCGTTTGCATGGTAACTTTATTTTTATCACCTAGCTGCAC
>SKER01001736.1_pt1 | contig 16662 bp, 14 predicted proteins | sample 4826961 | NCBI WGS metagenome assembly SKER01 (sample SAMN11008804, study PRJNA524170) | human gut metagenome | biome: Human fecal sample; material: Feces; isolation source: fecal sample from pouch patient p47 | host: Homo sapiens | place: Israel: Tel-Aviv | collected 2016-11-16 | reverse complement strand
CATTAGATATGCATAAAAAATTTAGGCATAGAACGAAAAAGTGTAAAAAATGCGTATTACAAGAAATAACTTTGTAGAAAGTGTACAAATTGTGTAGGCATTTGCAAGATTAAAAAGAAATACTTGCAATAAAAAGTGTAAAAAGGTATAATTATAAAAGCTGAAAAATTTACGGTATTGTGGATTTTTCACGGCGACGTACAGAATATATATAGGAAAAAGGGTATGTCGATAGGGATTATTTATTTTTCAGGGAGGATGAAACAATGGAAAACATGATGTTTCTTGTTCCGGTAGCAGCAGTGCTTGCACTGTTGTTTGCAGCTTACCTTGCAGCAAAAGTAAGCAAAGAAGATGTCGGAACAGACAGAATGAAAGAGATTGCAGACGCAATCGCTGAAGGCGCTCGTGCCTTCTTGATGGCTGAGTACAAGATCCTGGTTATCTTCGTAGTCGTATTATTTGTATTAATCGGATTTGGAATCAGCTGGGTAACAGCAGTATGCTTCGTTGTCGGAGCACTGTTCTCAACAATCGCGGGATACTGTGGTATGACTGTTGCTACAAAAGCTAACGTAAGAACAGCTAACGCAGCAAGAACAAGTGGAATGAACAAAGCACTTTCAATCGCTTTCTCTGGTGGAGCTGTTATGGGTATGTGCGTAGCAGGTCTTGGAGCACTTGGTGTAAGTATTGTTTATATTGTAACAAAAAATGTTGATGTATTGTCAGGATTCAGTTTAGGAGCTTCTTCAATTGCTCTGTTTGCTCGTGTAGGTGGTGGTATCTATACAAAAGCAGCAGACGTTGGTGCTGACCTTGTAGGTAAAGTTGAAGCTGGTATCCCAGAAGATGACCCACGTAACCCAGCAGTTATCGCTGATAACGTAGGTGACAACGTAGGTGACGTTGCAGGTATGGGTGCTGACTTGTTTGAGTCTTATGTAGGATCACTTGTTTCTGCACTGACTCTCGGAGCAGTAACAGCAACTGTTTCTGGTGTATTATTCCCACTTGCAATTGCAGCTTGTGGTCTGATCGCTTCTATTCTCGGAACATTCTTCGTTAAAGGTGGAGAGAATGCGAATCCACAGAAAGCACTTACAAAAGGTGATTATGCTTCAGCTATCATCGTTGTAATCGCTTCTGTTGTATTAAGTAAAGTATTATTTGATGGTTTTGAAGCAGCAATCGCTGTTATTGCAGGTCTGATTGTTGGTGTTATTATCGGTAACGTTACAGAGTATTATACATCTGCAGATTATAATCCGGTTAAAAAGATCGGTGAGCAGTCTGAAACAGGTGCAGCTACAACAATCATTAGTGGTCTTGCAGTAGGTATGCAGTCAACAGCTATTCCACTGCTTTTAATCTGTGTAGCAATTTTCATTTCATACAAAGTAGACGGATTATATGGTATTGCACTTGCAGCAGTAGGTATGCTTTCAACTACAGGTATCACAGTTGCAGTTGATGCTTATGGTCCAATCGCAGATAATGCAGGTGGTATCGCAGAGATGTCAGGATTGGATGATTCTGTTCGTGAGATTACAGATAAACTTGATTCAGTTGGTAACACAACAGCAGCTATGGGTAAAGGATTCGCTATCGGATCTGCAGCTCTTACAGCTTTAGCTTTGTTCGTATCTTATGCACAGGCAGTACAGCTTGATTCAATCGACTTACTTAGCTATAAAGTAATCATCGGTATCTTTATCGGTGGTATGCTGACATTCCTTTTCTCAGCATTTACTATGGAGTCTGTATCTAAGGCTGCATACAAGATGATAGAGGAAGTTAGACGTCAGTTCCGTGAGAAACCAGGTATCATGAAGGGTGAAGATAAACCAGATTATACATCATGTGTATCTATCTCTACATCAGCAGCTCTTCACGAAATGCTTCTTCCAGGATTGATGGCAGTTATCGTTCCATTGTTAGTTGGTATCGTTCTTGGTGTTGAGTCCCTTGGAGGACTTCTTGCAGGAGCTCTTGTAACAGGTGTTCTGATGGCTATCTTTATGTCAAATGCCGGTGGTGCATGGGACAATGCTAAGAAATACATCGAAGAAGGACATCATGGCGGAAAAGGTAGTGAGGCTCACAAAGCAGCAGTAGTTGGTGATACAGTAGGTGATCCATTCAAAGATACATCAGGTCCATCTATTAACATCCTGATCAAACTTATGACAGTAGTATCACTTGTATTTGCACCACTCTTCCTTTCAATCGGCGGACTTCTGTAATATTAAATACAAGAGTAATATAAAATAAGAAAGGCTGTATATCTGTTTTGGATATGCAGTCTTTTTTTCACATTGATTGGAAAATCAAAATAAAAAAGTGGATAAAAAAAGAAATCCGGATGCATTATGTGAATAACATCCGGATTTCTTTTTGCTGTTAGAGATACAAGATTCTATCTTGTAAAAAGTAAATGTTTTGTTGCTTTTTTAATCAGCAACAGTTTATAGAAAAGAGATATTAAATCTCTTCGCCATTGTTGTATTTGCGAAGTACATTCTGAATTCTTTCGTTTGGACTCAGAATATTGCTTAAAGAACCATCATGGTTTAATGTGTCAATAATCAAAGCAATATATTTGCTCATGTCACAGTTAATATAATAAGGTTTTGACAATAACTCAGGTGTCTGATAAATCAGGTTTGTTGTCAAGATACCATGGATGATTCCTTTTTCATATGCTTCATCGAATTTAGCCAGTCCATTTGTGAAAAGACCAAATGTTGCAGCAGCATAGATGCGGTTAGCTTTTCTGCGTTTCAGTTCAGTAGCAACTTCGATGATACTGTCTCCGGAAGAAATCATGTCATCAATGATGATTACATCTTTTCCTTCTACAGAAGACCCAAGGAATTCGTGGGCAACGATAGGATTACGTCCGTCTACGATTTTGGTATAATCTCTTCTCTTGTAGAACATACCCATATCAAGACCAAGTACGTTGGCAAGATAAACGGCACGGTTTGTACCACCTTCATCCGGGCTGATTGCCATCATGTGTTCGCTGTCGATTTTAAGATCTTTTACTGTGCGCAGAAGACCTTTGATAAACTGGTATGTTGGTGAAACTGTTTCAAATCCGCTAAGTGGGATTGCATTCTGTACACGTGGATCATGTGCATCAAATGTAATGATGTTGTCAACGCCCATACGTACAAGCTCCTGAAGTGCAAGAGCACAGTCAAGAGACTCACGTCCTGTTCTTTTGTGCTGACGGCTTTCGTATAAGAAAGGCATGATTACGTTGATACGACGACCCTTTCCACCAACAGCAGCGATAACACGTTTCAGGTTCTGATAATGATCATCAGGAGACATGTGGTTAATGTTTCCTGTCAATGAATAAGTTAAGCTGTAATTACATACATCTACCATCAGATAAAGGTCTTTACCACGTACAGATTCGTTGATAATACCTTTTGCTTCTCCGGAACCAAAACGAGGTACTTTGGCATCGATGATAAATGAATCTTTTTCATATCCTGTAAATGCAACATCATCTTTGTAGTGATGAGCACTTTCTTTTCTCCATTTTACGAGATAGTCATTGACTTTGTTGCCAAGAGCTTCACATCCTGTAACAGGAATGATTCCTAAAGCTCCTACTGGAATATTTTCTAAATTGAGTTCACTTCTGTGCAGCATTATTTGCCCTCCCTATTAGCACGTATTTTTTTAATTATTCTAATATCATCGCCGAATAATCTCAGCAAGATATAGTTACTGGTAATTCGTGAAAAAGAACGTTCTGTGTAAAGGTCTGCCAACGAATCCAGTGAAAGATTCGTTGAGACAACGGTCGATTTCATATTTAAAAGTCTTTCATTAATGCAGGTAAAGAACTGAGAAGCCGTAAATGCATTGGCAAGCTCGGTTCCTAAATCATCTACGATCAGTAAATCGCAATCGTAAACATATTGTTGCATTTGTTTTGATTCATAATCATTATGATCAAATGTTCCCTGAGCCAGAATGTTGAATAAATTTGGCGCCGAATAATAGAGAACAGAGTATCCGGCATCGATTAAATCTCTGGCGATGCAATTGGAAAGAAAAGTCTTTCCGACACCGACATCTCCGTAAAGAAAAATATTGTCGGATGTATGTCCAAAATTTTGAACAAAATTTTTACAAGTCTGATAAGCGTGCTCCATAATAGCACGAGATGTTTTCCCTGTTTTTGGATCCACCTGTCGGTCAGAATAATAATCAAGACAAAATGTATCAAAATTCTCGAATTCCAGAATGCCCTTCAAGTTAGATTGTTCATAAAGCAGTTTTGTGATAGCACGTTTAAAGCAACGGCACTTTACATTTCCAATATAACCGGTATCCTTGCAGTCAGGACATTCATATACCGGTTCAAGGTAATCAGCAGGAAAACCGGCAGAGGTAAGCAACTGTTGTTTGCTGCTTCGCAGAATGTTAAGCTCCTCTTTTAAAGAATCTAAAGCACTCTCATCACCATCGAGCAAGCGTCTGCCGTATTGGACTGACATAATTGAAATTGATTCATCCAGTGATTTGAATTCCGGTAATTTCTTATATACATCTTCATAATGTTGCGTGAGAATGTCATGGCTTTTAAGCTGCTTTTGCTCATATTCACGCATGATTGTCTGGTATTGTGAATTCGTTAGTCCCACGATACTACTCCTTCTAATTACTGTTTAATAATTGTTCTTCTAATGAATCCATATCATAAGCACGTCGCTCAAAATTATTCAGGTTTTTCGTCACCGGCTTAGATTTTGATACGTTTCTTCGTGCCTGTTTTTCTTTTTGGAACACGGTATCCAATGCAGTAATGTCATTTAAGTGGTGTACATTGTTCTGCTGCCAACGTTCTAAAATTGTATCTGTATATTCAAAACTTGGCTGATGCGTAGCGGAAATTGTACGTCGGCAGGCCTCTTGAACAATATCAAGAGAAAATCCCATCTCATCAGTCCATTTTTTAATATAGACAAGCTCAGAGTCGGCTGGCCCACGGTTTTTGATGCCGAATGCATTTAATACAGTATAGCAGTTTTTGTTATAATTAGCAGAATTACGCCGTGCCTGTTCTACACTTGTAATACCTTCATCAGCCCACGATAAAGCAACCTTTTGAATGTAATGGATACTTTTATGTCCGCTTTCTACACAAGATTCAATCAGGTACTCGATCAGTCTGGCTGACATACCTAAATCTTTATAGAAATATGTAATTGCTTCGACATCTGTATGAGATAAAGTTTTCCCAAGATATTGTTCTGTAATGAATAAAAGAGATCTTAATTCTTTCTTTTCCATCGAAGAATCAGAAGCGTGTTTATTTTTGTGCGGCACAGTATCTTTAGGTGCTGTTGCAGGCTCTTGTTTAGGTACTTTAGCTTTCACAGGAGTCTCATCACTATCAGCTGTGATGGAAACTTCCTTGGATGCAGCTACAATCGAAGAAATACTTTCTTTACTGATATTGTTTGACGGAGATTGTCCTGCCTGCAGGAGTTCAATTCCGGAAACGCTATGTTCACAATCGTACTCGAGCCTTAGCAGTCCGTTACTTTCCCAATAACGGAAGGCACGCAAAATATCGTTCTCTGTATTATTCAAACAATCCGCAATGCCGGAAATGGTAAGGCTCATAGAAGAATCCTCCATATGCCTCAGCAAAAAAAGATAAACCTTTACAAACTCACCATTTGCAGTAGCCATATAATTGTCAATAAAATAATTAGAGACAAGAGTGGCATTGCTTTGAAAATGATTGGATAATTTTATTGTATTCATCATTTTAATAAATCTTCTCCGATATTTACAACATCTCCGGCTCCCATTGTAATCAAGAGATCACCCGCAGAGCAGTGCTCTTTTAAGAAATTTTCAATCTCTGCAAAACTTGGGAAGTAGTAAGCGTCTGTACCAAGCTTTTTCACTTCTTCTGCAAGAGCCTTGGAAGAAACACCAAGTGTGTCTGTCTCACGTGCAGCATAAATATCAGCAAGTACCAGATGGTCTGCGTGGGAAAGTGCTTCTGCAAATTCATTGAAAAATGCTTTTGTGCGTGTGTAAGTATGAGGCTGGAATACACACCACAGTTCGTTGTGAGGGTAATGCTTTGCAGCTTTTAAAGTTGCTTTAATCTCCGTTGGATGATGTGCATAGTCATCAACAATTGTAATGCCGTCCAGAGTGCCCTTATATTCAAAACGACGGTCTGTTCCGGAGAACGAGAGCAGTCCTTTTTCAATAACAGGCATTGAAATGTTCAGAAGCTTTGCAGTTGCGATCGCAGCTAAAGCATTTGAAACATTATGGTCTCCGGTTACAGAAAGCTGGATATGGTCTGTGACATGTCCTTTCTCTACAAGGTCGAATGCAACACAGCCTTTTTCGTTGTAGCTGACATTCTGAAAACTATAATCTGCATCAGCGGAAGAACCGTAAGTAATCACATTACAAGATAATCCAGCAAAAATTTCTTCATAATTCTGAATATCATGGTTGATGATCAAAGTTCCATCTTCCGGCAAAAGAGCTGCAAACTGATGGAAAGAATGACGAATATCTTCCAGGTCCTTGAAGAAGTCCAAATGATCTTCTTCAATGTTCAGAATAATCCCGATTGTCGGGAAGAAATGAAGAAAACTATTCGTGTACTCACAGGCTTCCGTGATAAATGTTTCGGATTTTCCTACACGGATATTCCCTCCGATAGCCTGGAGAATACCGCCTACAGAAATCGTAGGGTCAACATCTCCTTCCAGTAAAATGTGAGAAATCATAGATGTCGTTGTAGTTTTGCCGTGTGTACCTGATACAGCAATAGATGTATCATAGTTTTTCATTAACTGGCCAAGTAATTCTGCACGAGTCAGCATAGGAATCTTGCGGGCAACAGCTTCCATTAATTCTGGGTTAGCTTTGTTGATCGCAGCAGTGTAAACAACACACTGAATACCATCGATAATATTCTCCGCCTTCTGACCGTAGAAAATGTGCGCACCATGTTCTTCGAGCTGGCGGGTAAGCGGAGACTCTTTTGAATCAGAACCAGTAACAGTAAATCCTTCTTCCAGTAAAATCTCTGCGAGACCGCTCATACTGATACCGCCAATTCCGATGAAATGGATGTGAATTGGTTTTTCAAAATCGATCTTATACATAAATTAGGTACCTTCTTTTACTTTTTTCAAAAAGAGTCATAAAAAGACTCTATCCATTATATTATACTATATATGGAGAAAATTTAAAGAAGTTCTTTTTAGTAAAAATAAATAAAAAGAGTTAAATTTCCTTTATGAATTTGTAAAAAATGTGCACATGAAATGAAAAGTATGATATAATAAGTGCATCTAACTAGAAATGAGGTGACTACATGATTAAAAAGGAAATGATTGCCATGCTCCTTGCGGGTGGACAAGGCAGTCGATTGGGGGTTCTTACAGCGAAAGTAGCAAAACCAGCAGTTGCTTTTGGCGGCAAGTACCGAATTATTGATTTCCCGTTAAGTAACTGTATTAATTCGGGTGTAGACACAGTGGGTGTGTTGACACAGTATCAGCCATTACGCTTGAATACACATATTGGTATTGGTATTCCTTGGGATTTGGATCGAAATGTAGGAGGGGTATCAATTTTACCGCCGTATGAAAAGAGTACAAACAGTGAGTGGTACACTGGTACTGCAAACGCGATATATCAGAACCTGGAGTACATGGAGTCTTATAATCCGGACTATGTATTGATTCTTTCAGGTGATCATATATACAAGATGGACTATGAGGTTATGTTGGATTATCACAAGGCGAATAAGGCAGATGTGACAATTGCAGCAATGCCGGTTCCGATGGAAGAGGCAAGCCGTTTCGGTATTGTAGTGACAGATGATGACGGAAGAATCAAAGAATTTGAAGAAAAGCCGGAGCATCCAAGCAGCAATCTTGCATCTATGGGTATTTACATATTCAGTTGGCCGGTGTTAAGAGATGCTTTGGTCAAATTATCAGAGCAACCGAATTGTGATTTTGGTAAACATATCATTCCATATTGTCATGAAAAAGGAGACAGGCTTTTTGCTTATGAATATAATGGATACTGGAAAGATGTCGGTACATTAAGTTCATATTGGGAAGCAAATATGGAGTTGATCGATATTATTCCTGAATTTAATCTTTACGAAGAATTCTGGAAGATTTATACAAATAGTTCTAACATTCCGCCGCAGTATATTTCAAATGAAGCTGTTGTGGATCGTTGTATTATTAGTAATGGAACAGAGGTATATGGCGAGGTACATAATTCTGTGCTGGGAGCCGGAGTAACAATCGGAAAAGGCAGCGTGGTTCGTGACTCTATTATTATGAGAGATGTTATGATTGGTGAGAATTGTGTGATCGAGAAAGCCATTATAGCTGAAGATACTGAAATCGGTAATAATGTAGTCATTGGCGTTGGAAGTGAAGTTCCAAACAAAGTAAAACCAAATATTTATAGTGGCGGGCTTGCCACGATCGGAGAAAAATCAAAGATTCCGTCAAATGTTCAGATCGGAAAGAATACCGCCGTTAGTGGTGTGACATCCATAGAAGATTACAGTGATGGAGTGCTTGCAAGTGGAGAGACATTAATAAAGGCAGGTGAGCGAGTATGAGAGCAGTAGGAATTATTCTGGCAGGTGGAAACAGCAGAAAGATGCAGGAGCTGACAGAAAAACGTGCAGTGGCTGCTATGCCGATCGCGACCAGTTATCGTGCGATTGATTTTGCATTGAGTAATATGACAAATTCAAAAATACAGAAAGTTGCCGTATTGACACAGTATAATGCAAGATCATTGAATGAACATTTGAATTCATCAAAATGGTGGAATTTCGGAAGGAAACAAGGTGGATTGTATGTGTTTACGCCGACGATTACATCGGATAATGGATATTGGTATCGTGGAACAGCAGATGCAATTTATCAGAATCTTGATTTCCTGAAAAAATGTCATGAACCATATGTTGTGATTACATCAGGAGATGCAGTGTACAAATTGGACTATAACAAAGTGTTGGAATATCATATTGCAAAGAAAGCTGATATCACAGTAGTTGTCAAAGAACTAGATGACAATGAAGATGCAACACGTTATGGTACAGTACGGATGAATGAATCTGCAAGAATCGAAGAATTTGAAGAGAAGCCGATGATTGCTCATTCACAGACAGTTTCTACAGGAATTTATGTGATGAGAAGAAGACAGCTTATCGACTTGATCGAACGTTGTGCAGAAGAAGAACGGCATGATTTTGTAAATGATATTTTGATTCGTTACAAAAATCTGAAAAAGATTTATGGATATAAGATCAGCAGCTACTGGAGCAATATTTCAACAGTGGATGCATACTACAAGACAAATATGGACTTCTTAAAACCGGAAGTCAGAGACTATTTCTTTAAACAGTTACCGGAGATATATTCTAAGGTAAGTGATTTGCCTCCGGCAAAGTATAATCCTGGAGCAGTAGTTAAAAATAGCCTTGTAGGAAGTGGTAGTATCATCAACGGTACGATTGAGAATTCAGTTATTTTTAAGAAAGTTTATGTTGGAAATAATTGTGTGATCAAGAATTCAATTATATTAAATGATGTATATCTTGGAGATAATACTTATATTGAAAATTGTATTGTTGAAAGCAGAGATACAATACGTGCAAATACCAGACATATAGGTGAGAATGGTGTCAAGGTAGTTGTTGAGAAAAATGAAAGATATGCCTTATAAAGAAAAGTGTTAATAGAATCATGCAGACGAGAAAGGAGACTAGAATATGCAGATCACAGATGTGCGCGTTCGTAAAGTCGCAAAAGAGGGAAAATTAAAGGCAGTTGTATCCATTACATTTGATGATGAATTTGTTGTACATGACATCAAGGTAATTGAAGGCGAAAAAGGTTTATTTATTGCGATGCCAAGCAAAAAAGCAATGGATGGGGAATATCGTGATATAGCACATCCAATTAACTCAGGTACTCGTGACAGAATTCAGAGTACAATTTTAGAAAAATACAAACAGGCTTTGGAAGAAGAACCAGAGGCAGCAGTAGAAATCTAACCTTGTTGAACAAATAAAGACGACATGCAGCACATAGTAAGAATGCGTTGCATGTCGTTTTCGTTTGTGGAGCAATCTGAAAGAAATGCAGAACTAAAGATTTACATCATAATAGGTTTCGGGCAAAAGAAACTCCAATTGTTTATGAGTACGAGGATGTTTTAAAGTAAGCCTGCAGGCAAATAATTGTAATCCATGAAAATCGGATGAAGGGTCTTCTGAGGTTCCGTATTTGCGGTCACCGACAATGGGGCAACCAAGATGTGACATCTGCACGCGGATCTGATGGTGTCGGCCTGTTTTAAGCGTGATTTCAGCAAGTGTAAAAGCATCTTTTTGTTGTAATACCTTATAATGTAATTCTGCTTTTTTTGCTCCAGGAGTGTCAGGCTCACAAACGGAAGAAGTGTTTGTGCGTCCGTCTTTTACAAGATAATCTATGCAGTCGCCTTCGTTTGAAGGGAGGCAGCCGGAAAGCCAGGTGCGATAATATTTCCCAAATCCTTCTGACTGAAGCTGGTGATTTAATTCTTTTGCTGCAAAAGGCGTTTTCGCAAAGACAAGCAGTCCGGTGACAGGCTGGTCTAAACGATGAATAACGGCAAGGTAAGGAGGCTGTTTGCTCTTTGCGTTGTGAGCAATGTGATTTTTTAAGATACTTACCATATCCGGTGAACCGATACGTTTACTTTGTGTCGCGATTCCGGCAGGTTTAATACATACGATTAATTCGGAATCTTCATATATAATTTCTGGCTTCATAATATCTATCCCCTGTTCTTGACTTTTGGCAATATTCTGTCTAAACTGATTATCATATAAAAGAATCATCAGGTCAAGAGAGAGTATAATCCTTTTGAGAAGGAGTAGATGGAAAAATGAAAAATCAAGATTGGGAAAGGTTTGGGGAAGATATAAAAAGAAGTGTGCAGGATGCCGTGGATTCAGGAGATTTCAGTAGATTGAACCAGACAATAACGAATACGGTAAATGGAGCTGCAGATGCATTTGCGGACACAATGCGTAATGTGGGAGATCGGGTAAATCAGAATCGCAGACCACGCTACGGAGAAACTTTTTATGGAATGCCTCAATACGAAAAAAAGACACAGCAAAAAAGAGCGAACAGTCAGAATGGGCAAGTAAATAATAGATATTCAACAGGAGGTTTCGTGACTCCGACAAAGCCTGTGCTATATAGAAGTACCAGTGCAGCAAAAGTTGGTGCGATTGTGATGAGTGTATGCGGATACATGATGTCGGGATTTAATTTCCTTGTCTGTATTTCAGCGGTTATAGCACTGGTGGTGGGAGTATCTAATAAGGCAGGAGTACTTGCGGTAGCAATCATATTTGGGATACTTGGGATAGCGACGACATTGATCGGCGTGGCAGGTACGAAAAAAATAGGCGGGATCAAACGTTTCCGACAGTATCTACAGACAATGGGTGGAAAAGAATATTGTGATATACGTAAATTGGCAGAGTATGTTGGGAAAAATGAAAAATATGTTTTGAAAGATATAAAGAATATGATACGGAGAGGCTGGTTTATTCAAGGACACTTGGATACCCAGGAAAAATGTCTTATTTCAAGTCATGATGCGTATCGTCAATATACTGATATGATGGAACAGCAACAAGAACAAAAGGATACGTTAGAAAGACAGCAAAAAGCGGCGGAGGAAGAGCGTAAAAAGAAAGAAGAAAAAGGACTTACGCCGGAAGTACAGGAGATTGTTGAGGCGGGAGAAGAGTATATACGCAAAATTCATGAAAGTAATGATGCGATTCCGGGAGAAGAAATTTCAGCAAAGATTTCCAGAATGGAGATGCTGGTTGATAAAATATTTGACCGTGTAGAGGAGAATCCGGAAACAGTAGGAGATTTACATCGTTTGATGAATTATTATCTTCCAACAACGGTGAAGCTTTTAGAAGCATATGAAGAACTGGACAGACAGCCAATTCAAGGAGATAATATTTTATCTTCAAAAGATGAAATCGAAAAAACGCTGGATACATTGAATATTGCGTTTGAAAAACTGTTGGATGCAATGTTTCAGGATACGGCGTGGGATGTTGCCAGTGACATTTCTGTGTTGAAGACGATGCTTGCACAGGAAGGACTGACAGAGGACGGACTTAAAAAATAAAAAAATGGTTGCGAAAAGAAAAGAGGAAATGTTATGGAAAATAATTTTAAAGATTTTGATACAACGCCTACATTGACATTAGATCCATTTCAAACAGCAGAAGAGAAACAAGAACCGGCTGTGGTAGAAGAAAAGAAAGAAGAAGTTATAGCGGAAGAAAATGTTTTGTCAGAAGAAGAAAGGCAGATGGCGGAGAAATTTGCAGAGCAGATTGATCTTACAAATTCTAATATGATTCTGCAGTATGGAGCAGGCACACAAAAGAAGATGGCGGATTTTTCGGAAAGTGCACTGGAAAATGTGAGAACAAAGGATCTTGGCGAAGTGGGTAATTTGTTGAGCGGTGTAGTAAAGGAACTGAAATCTTTTGATGAAGAGGAAGAAAAAGGCTTTCTGGGAATATTTAAGAAAAGCTCAAACAAAATCACAGCAATGAAAACAAAGTATGCCAAGGCAGAGACGAATGTAAATCAAATATGTAAAGTGCTGGAATCACATCAGGTTCAGCTTATGAAAGATGTTGCACTTCTGGATAAGATGTATGAATTGAATCTTACTTATTATAAAGAATTAACTATGTACATTGTAGCCGGAAAGAAAAAATTAAATGAAGTCAGAAACGGAGAACTTCAGGATTTGTTGCAGAAAGCACAGGCAACAGGACTTGCAGAAGATGCACAGGCAGCGAAAGATTTAGATTCTATGTGTAATCGCTTTGAAAAGAAATTACATGATCTTGAGCTGACTCGCCAGATTTCGATGCAGACAGCACCACAGATCAGACTGGTACAGGGAAATGATACGTTGATGGTAGAAAAAATCCAGTCTACGATTGTGAACACAATTCCGTTATGGAAGAGTCAGATGGTACTGGGGCTGGGCGTAGAACATTCTGCACAGGCGGCTGCAGCACAGCGTGAAGTGACAAATATGACAAATGAACTGTTGAAGAAAAATGCAGAAAAATTAAAGATGGCAACGATAGATACAGTGAAAGAGTCAGAAAGAGGAATCGTTGATATCGAGACATTAAAACAGACAAACGAATCCTTGATCTCTACATTAGATGAGGTGATGCATATTCAGCAGGAAGGCCGTGAAAAACGAAAAGCAGCGGAGCAGGAGATGCAGAAACTGGAGTTGGATTTGAAACAAAAATTGTTGCAGATCCAGAAGTGATAAGTGGCGGAAATGCAGTTACTGTGAACAGTAACGAAATGCGTTTGCCTATCTTGACATTTTTGGGTAATTCGGGTAAAATTGCAACGATATGTGATATGAGCGTTGAACAGGGTTAGTATATGTTGGAGACGGCACAGAGAGGGAATCATTTGCTGGGAGATTTCTGCGGAGATAATATAGAACCTGCCTGGGAGCTTCTGTATGAAAGTACAGCGTAAGTCAGCGTTAATGACAGATAAAGAGAATCACAACAGTGGTTAATTAGGGTGGTACCGCCGAGAACTTCGGTCCCTTTTCGTTTGGAAGGGAATGGAAGTTCCCGGCGTTTTTTATTTCCGAAGGCAGGTGCATTTTTAGAAATGAAAAATGTATTCCGATAAAAATAAAATAAAAAGAAAGGAAAGCAGCAATGGCAAAAGAAAAGAAATTAGTACAGTCAATTACAGCAAGAGATGAGGATTTTGCACAGTGGTACACAGATGTTGTACGCGAAGCAAAGTTATGTGATTATTCAGGAGTAAAAGGATGTCTGAATTATCTTCCGAATGGCTATGCAATCTGGGAAAATATCCAGGCAAATCTTGATAAGAGATTTAAAGAAACAGGAGTGCAGAATGTATATCTTCCTGTTTTGATTCCAGAGTCATTACTTCAGAAAGAGAAAGATCATATTGAAGGTTTCGCACCGGAAGTCGCATGGGTAACAAAAGGTGGCGAAGAGCCTCTTCAGGAGAGATTCTGTATCAGACCTACATCAGAAACATTATTCTGTGATGTATGGAGCAAGACAGTGCAGTCTTATCGTGATCTTCCAAAGGTTTGGAATCAGTGGTGCTCTGTATTGCGTTGGGAAAAGACAACAAGACCATTCCTTCGTTCAAGAGAATTTTTATGGCAGGAAGGTCATACGATCCATGCAACATATGAAGAAGCAGAAGAACGTACATTAATGATGCGTGATGTATACAAAGATTTTGTAGAAAATGATCTTGCTATTCCACTTGTTACAGGAAAGAAAACACCAAGCGAGAAATTTGCAGGAGCAGAAGATACTTATACAATTGAAGCACTGATGCATGACGGAAAAGCTCTGCAGTCAGGTACAAGCCATTTCTTTGGAAATGCATTTGCAGATGCTTATGGAATCAGTTACTCAGATAAAGAGAACAAGCTTCACAGTGTATATGAGACATCATGGGGACTGTCTACACGTATTATTGGAGCAATCATTATGGTACATGGTGATGACAGTGGTCTGGTACTTCCACCACACATCGCACCGGTTCAGACAAGAGTAGTTCCGATTGCCCAGCATAAAGAAGGTGTCTTAGACAAAGCAAATGAATTACTTGCAGCATTAAAGGCAGCAGGATATCGTGCAGAGATTGATGATTCAGAGAAGAGCCCTGGATGGAAGTTCAGTGAGCAGGAGATGCTTGGAATCCCTACACGTATTGAAATCGGACCAAAAGATATCGAAAACGGACAGGTTGTCATTGTACGTCGTGATACAAGAGAAAAGATTGTGGTTGCTTTAGATGAAATCGAAACAAGATTGTCAGAAATTCTTGAAGACATTCAGAAAGCACTTTTTGAGAAAGCAAAAGCGTTTAGAGATTCACATATTCACACAGCAACAAACATGGATGAGATGAAAGACATCGCTGAAAACCAGATTGGATTTATCCGTGCAATGTGGTGTGGAGATGATGCTTGTGAAGAAGCAATCAAAGACCAGACAGGCGGGGTGACATCAAGATGTATTCCAGAAGAACAGGAAGAAATTTCTAATGTATGTGTATGTTGCGGAAAACCTGCTAAACATATGGTATATTGGGGAAAAGCATATTAAGATTTACTGCATCCTCCGTGTCAATCACCTTGTTGGTTGGCACGGAGGATGTACATTTTAAAATAATGCTGAAAACCCCTTGACTTTTCGCTGAAAACATACTAAACTAACAAGCGTGCACACGAGCATACTATGTTTTTGTGCGCTAAATTACAAAAGATAATATGAATTTATTATCTGCAACCCCTCATTCTCATAAGAGATGAGGCAACGAAATCATAGGAGGTGAAAAAGAATGCCAACATTTAACCAGTTAGTTAGAAAAGGACGTCAGACTTCTGAAAAGAAATCTACAGCACCAGCTCTTCAGAAAGGATACAACTCACTGAAGAAACGTGCAACTGATGTATCTGCACCACAGAAAAGAGGTGTTTGTACAGCAGTTAAGACAGCTACACCTAAAAAACCTAACTCAGCTCTTAGAAAGATCGCCAGAGTTCGTCTTTCTAACGGAATCGAAGTAACAAGCTATATCCCAGGAGAAGGACACAACCTTCAGGAACATAGTGTTGTTCTTATCCGTGGAGGAAGAGTTAAGGACCTGCCAGGTACAAGATACCACATCGTTCGTGGAACACTTGATACAGCAGGAGTTGCTAAGAGAAGACAGGCTCGTTCTAAATACGGCGCTAAGAGACCAAAAGACGCTAAATAATAGAACGCCTTAGCAAAGATTGTAACTAAACAGTTAAATCGTATCACAAACAGAACTATGATTAATCGTAGGTTGCGGATTTTATAGAGTCCGGCGGCCACGAGCACATGCAATGCGATTTCCATAGAGAGACACATGTGAGTACCGATGAATTAATCCCGGCGTAATGCCGAAAATCATGATTAAGGAGGGAAGGACCGTGCCACGTAAAGGACATACTCAGAAAAGAGATGTATTAGCGGATCCAATATACAACAATAAAGTTGTTACCAAACTTATCAACAACATCATGCTTAATGGTAAGAAAGGTGTAGCACAGAAGATTGTATACGGAGCATTTGAGAGAGTTGAAGAGAAGGCTGAGAAGCCAGCAATCGAAGTATTCGAAGAGGCAATGAACAACATCATGCCAGTACTTGAGGTAAAAGCAAGACGTATCGGTGGAGCTACTTACCAGGTACCTATCGAAGTTAGAGCTGACAGAAGACAGGCTCTTGCACTTCGCTGGATCACATTGTATTCACGTCAGAGAGGCGAGAAAACAATGGAAGAAAGACTTGCAAATGAAATCCTGGATGCAGCTAATAACACAGGAGCATCTGTGAAGAAGAAAGAAGATATGCATAAAATGGCAGAGGCTAATAAAGCATTTGCTCATTATAGATTCTAATAGGAGGCTACAATGGCTGGAAGAGAATATCCATTAGAG
>SKER01001732.1_pt1 | contig 16677 bp, 12 predicted proteins | sample 4826961 | NCBI WGS metagenome assembly SKER01 (sample SAMN11008804, study PRJNA524170) | human gut metagenome | biome: Human fecal sample; material: Feces; isolation source: fecal sample from pouch patient p47 | host: Homo sapiens | place: Israel: Tel-Aviv | collected 2016-11-16 | reverse complement strand
TAGATTCATCTATTTTTAAATTAAATTCTGTACACATGTTTCATTACCTCACTTACAGGTAAATTGTACAAGTCTATTTGACATTAATGATGTCTATATCCTGTTTTATTAAATGTGTCTAATGGAATTAAATACGTTTGGGGCTTGTTTTGGGTTGTTAAAGCATTAAATTCAAAAAGTGTATATTTGGTAATTTCTTGTTTAAAATGGCTTTCTTTAGGGCTTTTTATAAGTATGCTGATTGTTTCTATAGTTTTACTGTATACGCTTTCAAAAATGATTGCGAATTATGATGATTTTGTTCATGAATTGTAGACAATATTATGCATTTACTAAATTGTGTACAATTTTTTATAAAATCACATAATTTACCACATTTTAGAATCAAGTGCTTTATATAAAGCTTATTAAGGAAAAATTAAGAAATAAATTACTAAAAAGTGCAAATGATTTTTAAGCGAAAATTTGCAACAAAAAAGAATCCTTGTTAAACTTCAGTTGTTGTAACGAAGAGGTGATATGATGAATTTTATCGAAAAACATAGTAAAATTTTAGCCGTAAGCCTATGTCTATTGACTTCTGGTCCAATTGTTTCGACAATGTATGCCAAAGAAGTTCAACCAGGATGGCATGGTGAAGGCGCAGATCGTTATTATATTTTAGAATCAAATCGTCAAACAGCTACTGGTTTAACAAAAATCGATACTGAACTTTACTATTTCAATAGTAAGGGTGAAATGCAGTTTGGTTGGCAAAATGTTTCGGATGAAACATATTATTTCCAAGCAGATGGAACTGCAGCAACAGGCACTGTTACAATTCACGGCAGTGAATATAATTTCCAAAAGGAAGGTATTCTTCTTCATGGATGGAGTGAAGATGGTAAATCATTCTATGATGAAAAAGGAAACAAAACTTCAACGAATTGGGTTGAAGACAATGGCGCAAAATATTATTTTGACGACAAAGGAAATTGTGTAACGGGTTGGCAAAAAATCGATGGCCAGGACTATTATTTTGGTGAAGATGGAAAGATGGCTACAGGTCAATTTGATGTAGACGGAAAAACATATTTCACTGGGGAAGATGGAATCTTCCGTACTGGTTGGCAAGTAATCAACGGTCAGGATTATTATTATGCAGAAAATGGTGAAGTCACTAAGAATAAATTCTTAGATATTGATGGAACTAAATACGCATTCGATGAAAATGGTAATTTAATTAAGAATACCGAAAAAGATGGATATAAGATCGATGAAAATGGTGTTGCGACTGAAATAACTCCTTCTCAGGATTCTTCAACTCAAGACACTACAAGTACACCGGCTCAAAGTACTACTACAAACACAAACACAAGTACAAGTACAAACACAAGTACAAATACTACACAAGCTCCTTCACAGAATACAACAGGTGGTTCTACAAACAATGGTTACAACAATAACTATGCACCATCAACTCCAAGTGTAAACTCTTCAGCTATTGCGGCTGCAGCGTTGAATCAAGTAGGAGCAAGTCAAGATTGTACAATGTTAGTCACAAATGCTTTAGCCGCTGTAGGAATTAATTTCCACGGTTCTCCTGAACAATATTTAAGTTTAGGACGCATTACATCAAGTCCAGTTGCAGGTGACATTATTGTTTATTCAGGTCACGTTGCGATTTATCTTGGAAACGGACAAGCTGTTCATGGTGGATGGCTAGGCAATCAAACAGTTGTTGGCCCTGTTTCTTGTGGTAATGCATTGATTGCATATGTTCACGTAGGTTAGAATTCAATTCTAACCTTTTTTTTTATTTTGTGGTAAAATCAATAATATATTTTCAAGGAGGTCTTGTATGAACTATATTCAAACGCAAAAGTTTAGCGATGTCTATGTTTCTTGTAAAACAATGATGCCTTTTAATCGAAATACAATTACAGCACTCAATGTTCTTGTATATATGATGAAGGCAAAAACAGAAAAGATGGATTCAAAACAGAAATTAGCTTCTACGCTAAATCTAGCTTATGGTACGAAAATATCTTACGGATTAACATCTTATGGAGATTTAATTCAAGTGGATGTGCGTTTTCAATTTGTTCGTCCAGACTGGATTGAAGATGAGAATTATGTAAATAAAATCAAAGATATTATGGATCAAGCTTTATTTCATTCGGTATTGGATGAAGAAAACTTCAAAGAGTCTGTATATCTATTAAAAAATAGATTATTAGCACAAATGGATGCCCCAGCCAATTTATCTTGTATGTATGCCTTTGAAATGGCTCATGACAAGCATTCGATTTCGATTCCTGTACAGGGAAGCTTAAAGGATTTAGAAACGCTTACTTTAAAAGATGTCAAACAAATATATACACTCTATATGGATATGGCTAAACATTTCTATATTTGTGGATATGTTGATCAAGAATTATATGATTTTATTGACTCTTTGGATTCGCATTGTCCTTTTATTTCAGAAAGAACATTACTTCCAAAAGTAGAAACGAGTTATAAGACATTTGAAAAGGATATTTCTCAAACCTGTATTTCGCAAGTGTATTCTACATCGGTGGATATTTCAAGTGCAGACTATGAGGCAGAATTGCTTTTGTGTAGTATTTTAGGACAGAGTCAAAAGAATTTGATGTTTGATGAGATTCGTGAGAAGAATAGCCTTTGTTATTCAATAAGCTCATCAATCATTCGTTTTGATGGTGCGATATTGATTCATACGGGAGTAAATCGTAAAGATGTTACGAAAGTATTGAATTTAATTGAAACACAAATCGATCGATTATTGAATATGGATTATGATGATGCCTATTTAGAAATTGCGAAAATGGGATTTAAGGATCGTATTATTGGTGGATTGGATCAGGCACTCTCTTTAATTGCCCAAGCGTTTTTAGATGATTTGTTGCATCGTAAACTAACAACAGAACAAAGAATTGAAAGAATTATGAAGGTGACAAAGGAAGATATTTCGCGTGTCGCCTTACAAATGAATTTGGCATCAGTAGCCATTGTTGCGGAGAATGAAAATGAATTATAATTTGGATTTAATGAAAGAAACTTTACCAAATGGCTTACAAGTTTTACTTGTGCATAAGTCGGATTATCAAAGATCACTCTTTCTTTTGGGGGCAAAAGTTGGTGGCTTTGACATAGATCAAAATGTGGATGGAACACTTGTTCATCATAAAAGTGGATTGGCTCATTATTTAGAGCATCAAATGTTTTATTTAGATGGAGAAGATGTTAGTGAATTGTTTGCGGGTTTGCAATGTTTGACAAATGCATATACTTCATATACGGAAACTGCATTTTATTTTTCAACGACAGCAGATGTAAAACAGCCATTAAAGCTGTTATTTGATTTTGTTGAGAATCTAGACGTGACAAACAAAACGATTGAAAAAGAAAAGGGAATTATTCTAAGTGAATATGATATGTATCAACAATCGCCTGAACAGCGTCTTTTTAAGGAGACTTTAATCTCTTTATATAAGAATCATCCAATGAAAGTAGATGTATTAGGATCTAAGAAAGATATTCAAAATATGCGTATGGAAGATCTTAAATATTTTTATGAGTTGAATTATGATCCAAGTAAATTATGTCTTGTAGGCATCACTGGAAAAGATACAGACGAAATTATGGAATGGATCAAAGACTGTCAAAAGGATGTAGAAAGTAAGTGTGATAAAGAGATTTCACGTGTTTTTAAAGAAGAACCGATGGAAGTTAATCGCAAAGAATTTGTAGATACAATGGATATTTCTCAGCCTTTTGTGTGTGTTGGCTTTAAAATGAAGCCTTGTTCAAATGTTATTGAGAGTATAGAAAAGGATTTTGCGGTCAATATGTGGCTAGATTCTTTAATGGGGCCTTTGAATCCTAAATTTCAAGAATGGCTGGATCAAAGAATCTTTACGCAATTTGTAGGAGCAGAAGCGGATTTTACTATAGATCATAGTTATGTCTTGTTTTATGCACAAACAATAAATCCAGATGCTTTTATTGAGCTTGTAAAAGAGCAGGTGAAGAAGAAAACAATATTGAATGAAGATTATCAATCTTTGCGTGCGCAGGCTATAGCGAATAATTTAAGGGGCTTAAATCATTTTGATGGTTTAGCTAATGATTTATTAAGAAGTCATTTTGAAAATTTTGATTATATGGATAGTTTAAATCGCATTCAAAAGATGTCTTTAGACAAGGTTCTTTCTAATTTGGATGATTTAGATTTTTCAAATGTATGTGTGACAAAAATTCTTCCGAATGATTCTATCTGATCTAATTTGCGTTATTTTAGCCAAATTAGAGGCTGAAAACAATAGAAATATGTACAAAATAGCGACCTATAGACAAAATAGGTCGTTTGTTTTATATAAGGGATGTTTGTACAATACATTTGAAGAAGGATGGTGATGAAAATGGTGGTCAGAATTGAAGGAGGATAATCAATTATGAATGCGTTTAGTATCGTGGGGAAAATTACGGAAATGCCTGTTTTAAAGGAAACAACAAATGGTTTAAAGACTTGTGAACTTCCTGTTCGTGTGCAGCGTAACTTTCCAAATTCAGATGGTGTTTATGAAAATGATGATATGGTTATTGAAGTATGGCGAGGACTTGCAGAAACGGTAAGTGCTTCATGTAAGATTGGTGATTATGTAGGAATCAATGGTCGTATTCATTCGCGTAAATACCAAAAGGATGAAAAGGTATACTTAAACTATGGCTTTGTAGCTGAAAAAATTGATTTTTTACGTTAGTAAAACAAAGAGAAATACACAAAATAAGAAAACACATCCACAAAAAAAGAAGCGAATCAAATCGCTTCTTTCTTTTATCATGTCTAAGATTAACGGTTGTAGAATTCTACTACTAATAATTCGTTGATTTCTTGAGCTGTGAATAGTTCTTTACGTTCTGGGTAACGAACATAAGTACCTTTCTTAGCATCTTTGTTAACTTCTACAAAATCAACTGTTGCTGTTGCAGCTTCTAAAGCTTCGTTAATTACGCTTAAGTTTTTAGCGCGTTCACGGATTTCGATAACTTGTCCTGGTTTTACTTGGAAACTAGGGATATCTACTTTCTTACCATCTACTAATACGTGTCCGTGGTTTACTAACTGACGGCTAGCACGACGAGTACGTGCAAATCCCATACGATAAACGATGTTATCTAAACGAGATTCTAACATTACTAAGAAGTTTTCGCCAGCTGAACCAGCTTTTTTACTTGCTTTTAAGTAAGTGTTGTAGAATTGTTTTTCACTTAATTGGTAAGTGTGACGAATTCTTTGTTTTTCTTGTAACTGGATACCGTAGTTTGTTAATTTTGGACGACGAGGTGAACCGTGTTGTCCTGGAATAGTATCACGACGAGTTAATTCTTCACCAGTTTCTAAAACTGAGAAACCAAGACGACGAGACTTTTTCCAAATGCTTCCTGTGTTTCTTGACATAATTTTTCCTCCTATTGTTTTATATCATTCATAAAACAATAACAGTACAAATCTTTAAAGGTTGTGTTAACAATGATATTTTCCGCTATCAGCTATTAGCTTACTCATATCGCTTAGTGCTGTAACGCATATCCTTTAACTTTGTATGCTGCTATCAATTTATGCTTATGTATCATATCAAAGAACATGAATAAAATCAAGAAAAGGATGCAATGATTTTGAAGTTTTGCTATAATAAGAATGGTTTGCAAGGAGGTACCACTATGGATAGTGTTTTGAATTTCTTTCGATCAGTATACGCATTCATAAAAAATCAACTTTCTGTGACTGTAATCATCTATCTTTGTATAGCGATTTTAGTCTTGATCTTGGTTTGGATCATCATGCGTATGATCAAACGTAAAAAGGCGTCGAAGCGACTTTCAGATCTTGAAATTGAAATGAATGAAATTCGTAACAATTCCTTGGCCTATAAATTTAACAAAGCATCGGCGTTCGCAAGAGTGAATGATGATATCATGGATAAAGTTAAAAAATTAACTCCAAAATATGATACTTGTCAAAATAACTTAAGTGCATGTGATGATTTGTTCAATGAAGCAGATGATTATGTTTCTAGACATCGTTTGCGTAAATCAATGCGTGCAATGGATGATTTAGAAACAATGATGGATGAAACAAAAGAAAGAATTCGTATTGTTACGCAATCTTTGGATCACATCTTAGCTCGTGAAACAGAAGTTCGTGAATCGGCAAATGCTTTAAAAGAACGTTTCCGTAATGTGAAAACTGTTTATCAAGATAATCGTTCTTCATTCTATGGATCGGTTAATTATGTAGATTCATGTTTAGAGGAAATCGAAAATGAATTCTCTAATTTCGAAGAATGGATGTTTGCTTCTGAATTTAATAAGGCAAAGGAAGAACAAGAAAAAATCTCAAAAATGGTGGATGAGATCAGCTCTAAAATTGCAGCCTTCCCTGGACTCTATGAAAAGGCCAAAAATGTATTGCCTCGTGCAATCAACGAAGTTCGTTTGCATATCAAGGAATTACAAGAAAAAGATATCGACTTATCTTATTTAGAACCAGAAGAAAAATTAACAACCATTCAAAATGCATTGGCAAGTACAATTGATCAATTGAATGCTGGTGAATTTGAATTGGCACAAGAAAACTTGGAAATCATTGGGGATCACATCTTAGCTTTACAAGATGATGTGACGAATGAAAAACAGGCATATGAAGAAATTCATGTGAGTCTTCAATCAAATTTAGATATTGTTAATGTCATTGGTCAGGAACTTGAGGAAATCATGGCACTTTATGCCAATATCAAAGACCGTTTTGGTTTAGAAGATTGGACACACCGCTTCTCTTTGGCAAAAATCCAAATGGAAGATTTAGAAAAGCGTCGTGATGAAATTCAAAATGAATTGAAGCAAAATCAACGTCCAAGCGTAGATGTAGTTCATGGTTATCGTAAATTTTCAGAAGATGTTAATGAATTCCACGATCAAGTCAAGGATATGAAAGAAATGCTAGTGGGAGCAAGTAGTGATGAATCACGTGCTAAAAAACAATTGACTAAATTACAATTGATTTTAAATGAAGTGCGTCTAAATACAGTAACACGTCATTTACCTAGTATTTCATCTCAATTTTCTGCAGATTTAAAAGAAGGCGAACGCTTGATTCAACGTGTTCGTGTTGTGTTGGATCACTCACCATTAGATGTACAAACATTAAATGCAGATTTGCAGGATGCCATCGACTTTGTATATAAGTTATACAATAACGCAAACAATTTAGTCGGTGTTGCTGTTATGGTAGAAAATGCGATTGTGTTTGGTAACCGTTTCCGTAGTACGCATGCACAAATGGATTCGGATTTAACTCGTGCAGAGTTATGCTTCCAAAATGGAGAATATACTCGTGCACTTAAGATTGCGATTCAGGCAATCGAAAACATGCACCCAGGAATTTATGAGAAACTAGTTGCTCAAAAAGATCCTGCTGTTATGAATCAGGTGCAGTAATGATTTATTTTGATAATGCTTCGACAACCTCTGTACGTACAGAGGTTCGTCGTGTTTATGGGCAAATGTTAGAAACTTGTTATGGCAATCCAGATAGTTTGCATGCAATAGGACGTCAAGCAAGTACGCTCATGGAAAAAAGTCGATCAAATATTGCTTCTATGCTTCATGTAGAGCCTAGTGAAATTATTTTTACTTCAGCGGCTAGTGAATCCAACACATTAGCTATTGTTGGATATGCTTTGGCAAATGAACATAGAGGTCATCATGTTCTAACAAGTAATGTTGAACATTCAAGTGTTCGTCATGCGATGGAGTTTTTAAAGCGTTTTGGCTTTGAAGTTGAATTTCTTCCAATTAATGAAGAAGGTATTGTAACGCCAGAATGTTTAAAAGCGCATATGCGTAAAGATACGATTTTAGTTTCTGTTATGCATGTGAATAATGAAATGGGTGCCATCAATCCCATTTTAGAATTAGAGAAAATTGTACATCAAAATCCAACTTGTGTTTATCATGTGGATTGTGTACAAAGCTTCTCAAAAATTGATATTCCTTTCGATAAATTAGATATGGCAACGATCTCTGCACATAAGATTCATGGTCTAAAGGGGAGTGCCATTTTAATGAAGAAAAAGAAGATTCAGCTTGTTCCAATTATTCAAGGTGGTCAACAAGAACAAGGTCTTCGTGGAGGAACAGAGAATGCACCGGCCAATATTGTTTTGGCAAAAACGATTCGTTTGGCTTTAGAAGAACAATCTAGTGCGTATGCTCATGTTTCAAAAATCAATCAATATTTGCGTGAAGAATTATCTAAAATTGATGGTGCACATATCCATTCACCTGAAAACGCGATTCCATACATTCTAAATATTTCATTTGATCAAATCACAAGTGAAGTCTTATTGAATGCTTTGGATCAAAAAGGGATTTGTGTATCCGCAAAAAGCACTTGTTCTTCACAAAATACCAATGCTTCTGAAGTCTTATTGGCTATGCATAAATCGGAATTTGATGCGATACATGGAATTCGCTTATCATTTTCTTATGAGAATACTTTAGAAGAGGCAAAATATTTTATAGAAACATGTAAGGAGATTATAGAGAATTATGGCTTATCGTTATAATCATATCTTGATTCGTTATGGCGAATTGAGTTTAAAAGGAAAGAACCGTAACAACTTTATTAAGGCGCTTTATGATAATGTTCGTAAGGCTTTAAAAGCATTTCCAACATTAGAATTTGAAAAACAACATGATCGTATGTATATTTACCTTCATGATGAAGATTCAAAACAGGTAAGTGAAATTTTAGCGAAAGTATTTGGAATTTCATCTTTCTCATTGGCTATTAAGGTGGAACCAGATTTAGATCAAATCATTGATGCTTGTTATGAATCTTTAGATTTAACAACGCCAAAAACATTTAAGGTAGCTGCACGTCGTAGCGATAAATTATTCCCTTATATTTCGGATGAAATTAATCGTAAGGTAGCCACTAAAATTTTAAAGAACAGTGACTGGAAAGTAGATGTGCATAATCCAGATGTTAAAATTGTTGTTGAAGTTCACCAAGATGCAGCTTACATCATGACAGATCGTATTCAAGGAGCTGGTGGATATCCAGTCGGTGTTGGTGGAAAGGCCATGGTTTTATTGAGTGGTGGAATTGATTCTCCAGTTGCCTGCTACTTAATGATGAAGCGTGGTGTACACATTGAATGCATTCACTATGCATCTCCTCCATATACTTCACAAAATGCACAAGAAAAAGTTATGGAACTGGCAAGACTTGTATCTGGCTATCAAGGTGATGTTTTAGTTCATGTTGTTCCATTTACAGATCTTCAATTAGCTATCTATCAAAATGCAGATGAAAGCTATGCAATCACATTAATGCGTCGTATGATGATGCGTATTGCGACAGGCCTAGCTAAGAAAAGACATGCGCAAGCAATCGCTACTGGTGAGTCAATTGGGCAGGTCGCAAGTCAAACATTAGAAAGTATGCTTGCGATCAATGATGTCACAAACATGCCAATTATTCGTCCAGTTGTTTGTATGGATAAAGTTGAGATTATTGATCTATCTAAAAAGATTGGAACCTATGAAACAAGTATTCTTCCTTATGAAGATTGTTGTACGATCTTTACACCTAAAAATCCAGTCACAAAACCTCGTGTTGATAAATGCGAAAAATATGAGGGAAAATGGGATTTTGACAAGATGGTACAAGATTGTATAGATAATACAGAAGATATTTGGGTACATCCAGTTAAAGTTGAAGAAGATTTATTCTAAGAGAAGTGAAAATTAAGCACTTCTCTTTTTCTTTTATGTTATAATCTTTCTATGTTGATATGTCCGGTGTGTAAAGAGAAACTAATAAAAGAAAATAAAACATTTCGATGCGTAAATAATCACTCTTTTGATTGTGCAAAACAAGGCTATGTGAACTTATCTCGTAAACAGACAAAGAATCATGGGGACAATGCTTTAATGGTCAAAGCGCGTACGGATTTTTTGGAAAAAGATTATTATGATTTTATGCGTCAATATGTAAAGGAAAAGGTAAAAGGAAATGTGTATTTGGATGCTGGCTGCGGTCAAGGCTATTACACAAAAGAGATTGGTGCAAACTTCGAACAGAGTTATGGCATCGATTTAAGTAAGGAAGCGATACTTCATGCATCTAAACAAGATAAACATACACAATATATTGTGGGAAGTTTATTTGATATGCCTTTTTCAGACGCGAGTATAGATTGTGTTACCAGTATTTTTGTGCCTTTAGGCCAAGATGAAATCTATCGTATTCTAAAAGAAAATGGATATTGGATTGTAGTGGGTCCGGGTCCTAAGCATTGTTTTGAATTAAAAGAAGTATTGTATGACACACCCTACGAAAATGAAATGCCTGAAATACAAGAGCAATATGACATGGTGAGTCAAAAAATCATTAAGGAAACGAAAATGGTTGATGATGTATGGGCTTTGTTGGAAATGACACCATATCGATATAAAACAAGTCAAGCTGGTCTTGATCGAGTAAGAGAATTAGAAAGGTTAGAGGTTACGTTTGAATTTGTCGTAACTGTGTACAAAAAAATATGAAAACAACAATAAAAAAATGGGGAATCAACGGTGAAGGAATTGCATTCCATGAGGGAAAGCCAGTATTTATTGAAAATGCCATTCCTGAAGAAGTAATCGAATTTGATATTAAAAGGGATGAAGATACATACTTGATTGGTGAAATGACTCGTTTGGTAGAACAGAGCTCAAAGCGTCGTTATCCTTTATGCCCGATTTGGAAAGAGTGTGGTGGATGTGCCTTGATGCACGTGAAATATCCGGCTCAATGTAAGATGAAAGAGGGAAATCTAAAGGAAACTTTGATTAAATATGCGGATTATAATGGTCGCATCTTACCGATTCTAAAAAATCCAGAACCATTGTCTTATCGTAATAGTTGTAAACTTCCTTTTGGTGAAGAATATGGTGAATTATATACAGGAATGTATGAGCGTGACACAAATCATTTTCAAAAGATGGAAAGATGTTATGTACACTCAAAACTTTTAGAACAGACGCGTCAGGCAGCTTTAAAAATCATGAATGAATATCACTTGAAAATGTATGATGATAAAAAGAAAACAGGTTATCGTACGTTGGTCATGAAAGAATTTGATTCTAAGATTCAAATTATTTTTGTTACGGGAAAAGAAGATTTAAGTGAAGAATTTATTCATGACGTAACTCAATTAGAGGGTGTTGTTTCGATTTGGCAAAGTGTAAAAACAGAAACAAAACGCGAAGTATTTGGAGATATGCGTTTTATTTGGGGAGAAGAAAAGATGCATCTTCAATTAGAAGATATTCAACTTTCTTTACTTCCAAGATCTTTCTTCCAGTTAAATACGAAACAATCCGTAAATCTTTATAATGTAGTTAAAGATTGGATGCCAAAATCAAAGACTACGGTTGAAGCCTATAGTGGTATTGGTGCCATCAGTTTATTTGTGAAAGATAAGGCACAAGAAATTATTGGCGTTGAATCCATTCAAGATGCGGTAGACAATGCCAATGAAAATGCGATATTAAATCATGCAGACAATGTATCTTTCATTTGTGAAGATGCGGGTATTGCTTTAGCACACTTAGTGCAAGAAAAAGATGTGGATACATTGATTGTGGATCCGCCTCGTTCTGGTTTGGATGATACAATGAAGGAAACTATTTTAAAATCAAAGATCAAAACGATGATCTATGTATCTTGTAACCCAGCGACTTTGGCTAAAGACTTAGGTGTATTAAAGAAAGAATATCGTATTGTCAAGATTCAACCAGTCGATATGTTTAGTCAAACTCCACATGTAGAAAGTGTTACGCTACTTGTTCGCAATGATGACTATAGACCAAGACGTCGTTTTGATGATCGAAAAGATCGTGACTAAAAACCAAGAAGAGATGGCAATTTCAAACCTAGAAGACGTTTTGACGATAAAAAAGATGGAGACTTCAAACCAAGACGCCGCTTTGATGATGATAAGCCAAGAAGAAGAGATGGTGACTTTAAGCCTAGACGTCGTTTTGATGATGATAAGCCTAGACGCAGATTCAATGATGATAAACCAAGACGTCGTTTTGATGATCGAAAAGATGGTGACTTTAAACCAAGAAGACGTTTTAATGATGATAAACCAAATCGTAGATACGGGAAATAAAACACTAAGGGATTTCAGTTAAACTGAAGTCCTTTTCTTATTGATTGGAAATTTGTTTTGGAGAATCTCGGTAGTTCAGTGATGAGAGTTTCAAATGGAGATGGTTCGAATTGGATTTGATTGTGATATTCAATGATAAAATGTTATATTAAAACATTGTTAAGGATACCTAACTAAAATAAGTTCACAAATTAACTAAATAGATAGTTTTATGTTAACAAATGCGTTATAATAGTATCAGCGCATTCTTTTTATTTTTTAATTCATAATAATATACAAGAAAAGAGATAGGCTTTTTGCGTCTATTTGTGAATAAAATAACAAGAATCTATGAGGAGGAGTTTAGAAAATGAATAATTTTCCACATTTATTTGAACCAATTGAAATTGGAAAAACAACTGTAAAAAACCGTATTTTTATGCCACCTATTTCAACGAACATGGCCGATAAAGGATATGTTACAGATGATTTAGTAGCACACTATTCTGCACGTGCAAAAGGTGGAGTTGGACTTATCGTTACTGAAGTTGTAACTGTAGAACCAACGTATGTATATCTTCCAGGAGATATGTCAATTTATGATGATAGTTTTATTCCAGGATGGAAAAAATTGGTGGATGGCGTACACCAATATGGAACTAAAATTTTAGCACAATTGTTCCACCCAGCTTATATGGCATTCCCAGTTCCAGGAACACCTCAATTAATTGCACCAAGCTGTGTGGGTCCTTACTATGCACAAAGTGCACCAAGACCTGCAACAATTGAAGAATTACATACAATCGTTGATCAATTTGGTCAAGCAGCTCACCGTGTTCAGATTGCCGGTGGTGATGGTGTTGAAATCCAATGTGCGCATGCCCACGGATTATTAGGTGGTTTCTTAACACCTTTATATAATAAACGTACAGATGAATATGGTGGAAATATTGATGGACGCTTACGTTTATGCTTAGAAGTAATCGCATCTGTTCGTAAATACTGTGGAGATGACTTTATTATTGATGTTCGTATTAGTGGTGATGAATATAGTGAAGGTGGATTGACATTAAATGATCAAATCTATGTTTGTAAGCAACTAGAAAAAGCTGGAGTAGATTTTATTCACGTATCAGGTGGTAACACAATCAAACGTGGATCAAGTATGCCTGCACCAGGTACAAGTCCAGCACCTCACGCTCATTCAAGTGAAGAAATTAAAAAACATGTAAATATTCCTGTTGCCACTGTAGCACGTATTAATGAACCTTGGATGGCTGAAGAACTAATCGCCAATGAAAAATGTGATATGTGTATGATTGGTCGTCCAAACTTATGTGATAGTGAATTTGCGAATAAGGCATTTGAAGGAAAAGTAGATGACATTCGTCCATGTATTGGATGTGGTCGTTGTTTAACAGGTATCATGATGGGTAAACGTATTGGATGTACTGTAAATCCAAGTGTGGAAGATGATACAATTGAACCTGCTGAAACTAAGAAAAAAGTATTAGTTATTGGTGGTGGTCCTGCTGGTATGGAAGCCGCATATGTTGCCAAAAAACGTGGACACGAAGTTGTTCTTTGTGAAAAATCGAATGAACTTGGTGGACAATTAAGACTTGCGGCGGTTCCAATTGCGAAACAAGAATTGTGTAAAGTTATTAAATTTATGATTCGTCGTTTAGATCATGAAGGTGTTGAAGTTCGTTTAAATACAGAAGTCACAAAAGAAATGCTTGAAAATGAATTTAAAGATTACGAAATCGTATGTTCAAGTGGAGCAACTCCAAAAGAAATTCCTCCATTCAAAGTATTTAAAAATTGGATGACTGCAGACGATGTATTATCTGGAAAGAAATATCCAGGACGTAATATTGTTGTATTAGGTGGTGGAAGTGTTGGATGTGAAACAGCCGATTATTTAGCACCATTAATCAATGACTTATTCCCAATGAATCGTAAGATTACATTATTAGAAATGACAAATAACTTAATGCCTGGTGAAGGTGGAGCTGCAAAATCTAGATTGACACAAAGATTGATGCAGAAAGGTGTTCGCATCGAATTGAATGCACAAGTAACAAGTGTGGATGAAAATACAATTACGTATGTAAAAGAGGGTGTTGAACACAAGCTTACAGAAGCGGATACTTTAATTTTCGCAGTTGGTTATGCACCTAAGAAAGTGGAAGTGGAAGCTGAAAATGTACACTACATTGGGGATTGTGAAAAAGTAGGAACTTTAAAAGATGCGATCACAAATGCGCATGAGATTGCAAAAAATATATAGGAGAAAATATGACAAGTAAATTACTACAACCAATTCAAGTTGGTAACTTAACTTTTAAAAATAGAATTATGTTTCCCCCTTTGACAACAGGATATGAAGAAAGAGATGGATCAATAGGTCCTCGTTCATTAGCTTTCTATACAAGACTTGCCCAAGGTGGATGTTCCTATATTGTTATTGGTGATGTGGCTCCTGTTCGTACGGCAAGTCCAACACCAAAACTATATGATGAATCACAAATTGAAATGTATAAAAAATTGGCAGATGCCTTACATGAATACGATTGTAAAGTAGCTTTACAATTGTTCCACCCAGAATATGATGTTCAAGGTGTAGGAAAAATGATTATGGAAGCTGGCATTGCTGGTCAATTGGCTGCAAAAGCGAAGGCTGCCAATGATGTAGAAGAGGCTGAAAAACAACAAAAAATCTGTGACGAATTGACAAAGGGTGCATACGCAAAATTACATCATGATATGCAGCACTTTGTGACGGAAGCAAGTGTTGAACAATTAACAGCTATTAAAAATAGCATTGCCCAATGTGCTAGAAAAGCACAAAAAGCTGGTATTGATGCGATTGAAATTCATGGGGACCGTTTACTTGGTTCATTATGTTCAACTTTATTAAATCATCGTACAGATAATTATGGTGGTAGCTTAGAAAATCGTACTCGTTACGCATTAGAAGTTTTACAAGCGATTAAAGAAGCGGCTCCATCCATGATGGTCGAATATAAACTTCCAATCATTACTGTCAATCCAGATGGATCTTTACGTGGTAAAGGTGGTTTATTGGAAGATGAAGCGGTTGAGTTCGCAAAAATGTTAGATGCAGCAGGAATCGATATGATTCAAGTGGCTCAAGCTAACCATACAGGAAACATGGGCGATACAATTCCTCCAATGGGTGCGGTTCCTTATAACTGGACTTTAGGTGCTTGTGAAAAAGTAAAAGCCGTTGTTTCTTGTCCTGTGGCAACAGTGGGTCGTGTTGTCAGTGTTGAAGCTGGTGAAAAGATTCTAGAAGATGGTACAGCTGACATGATTGGCTATGGAAGAAGTTTATTAACAGATCCAGATATCGCAAATAAAGTAGACTCAGGTGAATGCATTCGTGAATGCTTGAACTGTAATAAAGGTTGTGTAGATGCCATCCAATCTCGTCGTTATTTAAGTTGTGTATTAAATGCCGAAAATGGAGATGAAGAAACAATCTTCATTAAACCATGTACAGAAACTAAGAATGTTGCCGTAGTTGGTGCAGGTCTTGCGGGATTAGAAGCAGCTCGTGTAGCATATAAACGTGGACATACAGTGACAGTGTTTGAAAAATCAGATCGTTTAGGAGGACAAATCAATATTGCGTCAGTTCCTCCAAGAAAAGATGAAATTTTACGTTCGGTTCAATACTACAAAAAATTCTTGCCTGGTAAAGTGGACATTCAATTAAACCACGAACCAACAATGGAAGAATTGAATGGATTTGATCATGTGATCTTGGCCATTGGGGCTCACAATATGGATCTTCCTATGCCTGTAGAAAATTCAAATGTAGTATCCAGCTGGGATATCTTGAATGGTCAAGAAGTATCTGGTAAATGTGTAGTATTAGGCGGTGGATTAGTTGGTGCTGAAACCGCTGAATATTTGGCAAATAAAGGTCTAGAAGTTTCAATTGTAGAAATGATGGATAAAATTGCAGCACAAGAATCTGAAACCGTATTGCCTTTGATGGAAGCGGATTTTAAAGAACACAATGTTCAAAAATTTGTGAATACACGTGTTAGTGAAATTAAAGATAATGTGATCTATGCAGTGAATACAAAAGATGAAACAAATGTTGAAATTACAGCGGATACAATTGTAAATGCATTGGGTTCTAAAAAGAATGTATTTGATGATAGTAAGTTAAGTGTTCCATTTACTTATGTAGGTGATTGCAGTGGTGAAAGAACAGCAGATATCGCAAGTGCAATTCGTACAGGATATAAGGCTGCCAATGAAATCTAAGAGGGTGTGAAAACACCTTCTTTTTTTGTGCAAAGACACATTTAATAAAACAGGATATAGACATCATTAATGTCAAATAGACTTGTACAATTTACCTGTAAGTGAGGTAATGAAACATGTGTACAGAATTTAATTTAAAAATAGATGAATCTACTGAGTT
>SKER01001723.1_pt1 | contig 16726 bp, 18 predicted proteins | sample 4826961 | NCBI WGS metagenome assembly SKER01 (sample SAMN11008804, study PRJNA524170) | human gut metagenome | biome: Human fecal sample; material: Feces; isolation source: fecal sample from pouch patient p47 | host: Homo sapiens | place: Israel: Tel-Aviv | collected 2016-11-16 | reverse complement strand
GGACGTTCTGCAATGGATGTTTACTGTAAAGCATTCTATCAAGAGATGTCACGTTCTCATCAACCAATAATTAATTGGTCAGTGCTATTTATTTCAGCTTAGTGGCTAACTTATTCTTGAAATTTAGATCCTAGTATCCAAAAGTGGTTATCACCACATCATGCTAAAGAAGTTAGCGACCTGCTCGGCAAGATGAATGATACACTGTCATCCTACATTGCTGGTCAAGTGATCGAATGCCTCTTCGTTGGTGTCTTCACTTCAATTGGTTACCTAATTATCGGTGAACCACTGGCGTTGGTCCTTGGAATCGCTGCCGGATTGTGTAACTTGATCCCATATGTTGGACCCTATATTGGAATTGCCCCAGCACTCTTTGTTGCATTGACAATGGCTCCTGACAAGCTGATTTGGGTAATCGTGGTCGTTATCGTTGTGCAACAAATCGACGGTAATATTGTTTATCCAAATATCATTGGTCGGAGCTTGAAGATTCACCCATTGACCATTATTTGCTTATTGTTAGCGGCTGGTCACATTGCTGGTGTGGGCGGAATGATTCTTTGTATTCCATTCTATGCGGTAGTTAAGACGGTGGTTGAATACATGTTTGATATTTATCGGATTGAGCATCCGGTGGAGAAAAATTAGTTTTCACCTGTTTTTCTTATATCAGAAGTGGTACATTTATGTTGTTTGTTACATATTAGGGGGTAATTGAATAATGAGAAATAGAAAATATTGGCTAATCTCAGCTAGTGTATTGTTGGGATTAGTATGTGGATCAGGAATGGTTCATGCGGATAGTAACACTGCGATAAATAATCAACCTAACGCTACCAACGTTACGAATGTCGTGACTACACAAAGTACTACCACTAATGTAAACGTTACTACTACGCAAAATGGTAACTCTAGTACTAATGTTAACGTTAGTGAACAACCATCAAGCGTAATGAGTAACGCTAGTGCTCAAACTGATGCACAAAAAGCTGCTTATTATAGTAGCGGATGGCATGAGCAGAATAAACAGTGGACGTACTCTAAAGATGATGGTACTGAGGCCGAGGACGAATGGCTGTGGATTGATAATGCTTGGTATTATTTTGATGGTCCGATTATGGCAGCAAATGGCTGGCATGGTACGAAGTTAGCTGATGGAAGCTGGAAGGATTACTACTTTGATCAGTGGGGCCATTACATGACAAATACTTGGCATGTTTATAACGGCAGTTGGACATACTCTAAGGATGATGGTACTGCTGCTGAAGATCAGTGGTTATGGATTAATGGTCATTGGTATTATTTCGATAACGAAGTAATGGTTTCTAATGGCTGGCATAGTACTAAACTAGCTAATGGAAGTTGGAAAGATTATTACTTTGACCAATGGGGTCATATGATTTACTAATAGTTAAGAGCTGGGTATTATTTTGCTTAGCTTTTTTATATTTGACAAGAATTACATAATAATAGCGTGAAAATCTAGCAGTGTGCTAGATTTTTTATTTTAAACTTGCAAAATCCTAATCGGTCCTATATAGTTAGTTACATAAGTAATCAACTATATAACTAACTACCTAGGAGGTGATCTTTTGCAATTTCACTTTGATGAATCGTCACCCTTATACCAGCAGATTGCTAGCCAACTCGAAGAAATGATTTTCACCGGTGGCTTTGATGAAGGTGACCAGGTTCCTTCTACAACTCAACTATCACAGCAGCTACATATTAATCCAGCAACAGTTTTAAAGGGTATGAACCAGCTGGTTGATAAAGGCCTAATTGAAAAGCGCCGTGGATTAGGAATGTTTGTAATGAAAGGTGCACAGCAAAAGATTATGGAACAACGAAAAGAGGACTTCTACAATGACTATGTCAAAACACTATTGTTAGAAGCTCATAAATTGGGAATTACGAAGCAGCATTTGCAAGACTTGATCGAGCGGGGTGAGCAAGATGGAAAAATTAACAGTTAATAAACTGACGAAGAAGTATGGCCAGAAAGTTATTTTAGATAACTTGTCATTTCAATTAGCACCGGCTAAGATTTATGGACTACTCGGTCGAAACGGAGCTGGGAAATCAACTTTATTGAATCTGATTACCAATCGGGTTCTATCGACCAGCGGTGAGATTAAAATCGGTAGTCATAACATCAATGATGATGATCATGAATTAGGGAAAATGTACCTAATGAGTGAGGTTGATATGTATACCAAGCGGACAACGATCAAACGAATGATGGAGCTCGCAGACGAAGCATATGAACACTTTGACTTTAAGAATGCCGAGCAAATGTTAACGGACTTTAAACTAGACCAAAATGAAATTTTTACTAACTTGTCCACTGGTCAACGCACGGCGGCAAAGTTAGTGGTAGCCCTAAATGTTAATGCTGACTATATTCTTTTGGACGAACCAGTATTGGGATTAGACGCTAACCACCGGGAATTGTTCTATAAGGAACTCATTAAGGCCTTTCAAAATAAGCCACGGACGTTTGTCTTATCTACCCACTTAATTGAAGAAATTCAACAGTTAGTGGAACACGTAATCATCATTAACGATCACCAGATCATTGAGGATGCGGATGTCGAAAGTTTGCTGAAGAAAGCCTATGCTATTTCTGGACCGGCTAAAGATGTTGATACGTATACTGATGGTTTGAATGTTCTTTATACTGAGACGATGGGGAGTATTAAGACAACATATGTATTTGACGGATTAGACGAACAACGGGTAATTCCTGACCGGGTCAAGATTGATCATTATGACTTGCAACACTTATTTATTTACTTAACTAACGGAGATGAACAACATGATTAGTCACAAGCAACAAATGGTGGTTACAAATGTCTTCCGTCGCTTAGGGATGGCCCTTTTAATTGCTACTGCCTGGATTGTCGGCGTTGAATTAATAGTATACCTGTTAGATCTTTGGCTTAATCATAATTGGGTCTCCTTCTTGGTTAGTTTGAAAGCTATTCCAGGGACCGTCACCAAAATTTTGTTATGGATCGTGCCATTCTATTTTTTGGTAACCCCATACGCTGATTTCAAGTGGACCATCCAAAACGGTATTTCACGAAAGACAATGTGGCGCGGCCGTCTACTATCTTTAATACTGGCAACAATTGTTGCTTACGCTGTGGAATCTCTATGTTCACTGATTGATCATCCGTTTGGTGACTGGGTTGGGTTTTGGCTGAGCCTTTTGGCGTACTTTAGTGTAGTCATTACTATGGCCGCAATCGGTAACGGGTTTGCATTGCTTAACCGTAAGTGGAAGTGGATTGTCGGGATTGGATTGCCAATAGTTGCTTTGATTCTGTTTGTCTCATTAATTTCTTGGTTGTCGTTAATTGATAAATCCGTTTTGTACCACAATAGTCAGTTTATTTTACGAGTCTTGAATTCATTAAATTTCACAGTCATTTTTTGGGTTTCTTGGGGAGCGTACCTGTTGATTATGGTATGGTCGACGAAGTTCTTTAACGATCGGATTCAATTACGTCGTGATTAATTTATTTTCGATGAGACAGTCTTTTGTGGAAAATTAGATGCAAAACACTCATTTCATGTTATAGTTAATTAGTATATTGCTAATTATGAAAGATAATATGGTGAGTTGATTTATGAATATCAGAAATATCTTGATTATTGTGGGGATTATTGCAGTTATACTGTTAATCTTTCAGTACATTGTTCAGGTTCGCCGAATCAAAGCTGGAGATAACTATGTTAGTGGTGGTCGTGCTTTTCTTAACTGGTTATTGCTATTTGTAATTGTCGGTAGTTTCGGTGGTTCCGTGTATGCAAATCATCGAGCAAAAAATGAACAGGCGGTTCCGACAGACATTGCTTCTTCATCATCTCCTGAGGAGGAGAATGACCAGCTATACGTTAACTTTGACAAGGCTAAGGCACGGCTGAATGACGATGGCGTTGCTCCAATGAAACTGATTGTTTCGCCAGGCACTAAGGTCAAGATTGTTGGTCACCGTTCTGGCACTGTATATAAGAAGTTTACGACCAAGAAGGGTGACGGTCCAGTTACCGTTAAATACAAGTTTGAATACGCTGCTGAGTATGACATCATTGCCACTAAGAATGGTAAAAAGATTACTAAACACTTAACTGTTAAGGATCAAGAAACTGAGAGTTCTTCATCCAGTAGTAGTTCAATTTCATCATCATCCTCTAGCCACAGTTCATCGAACTCATCATCTAGCGCTAATCATACGTCTAATAATGGTGGTCCTTCATCTAATAATGGTGGCAGTAATTCATCTAACACTAGTGGCAGTTATACACCTAGTCGTTCTTATGGCGGTGGCTACACAGGCAATACTAGTGGTGGCAGGCCAGCAATTTCTAACCAACCAATGATCAACAATCAACCAATTCAAAATCAATAGAATAATTAAACGGGAAATCACATTTATGTGGTTTCCCGTTTGTTTCTTGGTGATTCTACCTAATTAATGATATAGTTAATATTGTAAAACTTTGGGCAATTCGTGGGGATAATAATATGGACTCAATGATGTTGTTAGTTGTTGGTGGGTTTGCACTAGCAATTTTCTTAATTCAGTATGTTATACAAATTTGGCGCCTCCGTCATGGCAGAGGTTTTGTGAGTGCTGGACGAGTATGCATTAATTGGCTATTAGTAATTTTAATGGTGTTTAGTTTTGGCGCCTCTGCTTATAATAGTCAAACTCTCCGTGTCCAGCGATTAGCGAAAATTAAGTTATTTCATCATAAGCACAGTCAATCAGCTAAATTATCATCAAAGCCTCAATCCAAAAAGCACCATAAACATCATCAAACTGATAAACCATATGTTAAATGGGATGATAAAAAAGACACCCACTTAAACCAGAATGGTGTTGCCTCAATGGCTTTGCAAGTATCCCCAGATACCCACGTTGAAATTACTGGACAACGTTCCGGCCAAGTGTACAAAGATTTTACTACTCAGAGTCATAAAAAACATAATACTATCTACTATAACTTTAAGAGTGCAGGAACGTATCATATTAAAGCCACTCGTAATGGTAAACAAGTAACAAAAGAAATTGTGATTAAGCCACAGGAAAGCTCATTGAGTTCTTCCAGTTCTTCCAGCGGTAGTGAGGAGCAACAATCGACTATTTCTCAAAATAGTCAGTCACGACCGAATGCGGCCAATAACGTGGCAGGTCATGCTCGAAATCACTCTACACCTGTGTCTTCGGTGAATAATTATCGTCGACCAATTAATAACCAGTTCTCTGTCAATAGTGGAAATTTGAAGAGACAATAAATAAAGGAGTTAGGATCATTGAAAACCTAACTCCTTTATTTTAGTCACTTGCTTTATTCACAGCTTCAATCACTGCATGGCGCATTCCGTGCTTCTCTAACGCCATTACTCCACGAATTGTCGTTCCAGCAGGAGAGGTAACTTCATCGCGCAACGCAGACGGTGACTGTTTCGTTGCCAGGGCCAGTGCACCAGATCCTTTAACCATGCTAGCAATAACTTGATAAGCGGTTTGTCGGTTCATACCATGAGCAACTGCTGCATCAGACATGGCATCCATAAAGACATCCACAAATGCTGGTCCACAACCACCAACAACCCCGATAATGTCAAGCTGTTTTTCCGGAACTTCGATGACTTGACCAAGTTGACTAAGAAAATCAACCACGGTTGCTCGTTCCTTGTCACTAACGTTAGCGTCCATTGCTAAGCCAATCGTCCCGGCGTTTACAGCAACGGGCGTGTTCGGAATCATTGCTGCGACAATCGAATTTGTAATACGCCGGTTTAACTTATGTAGTGGTACTCCTGCAGCTGATGAGATCACAAAGGTGGAAGCTGGGAGCTTCTTTAGTTCCTTAGCTACATCAAGTGTTACTGGCGCTGGGGTAGTTAAAATAACGAATTGTGGTTGCTTAGCGACAACTGCTTCATTATCATGAACTAATTCAAATCCCAGTTGGCCTGCTAACTTACTAACGCGCGGGTTTTCGGGGTTCTGCACTAGCAGGTCATACTTGTTGAGGTTCTTCAATCCTTTTAGAATCGCAGTTCCCATGTTTCCTGCACCGATCACTGCCACTAATGGTCGTTTTTGATTAGTCATCTTGATCCTCCAATTTTACATAGTTGCCTGTGATGAACTGCTGCTCACCAACTTTGTACCAGATAATTTCGTCATTATCATTCATCTTGCCATAAATGGTAATAATCTGCCCGTTTGGTAATTCATTGACCTTTTCACCATATGGCTTGTTATAAACATCAATGGACCGGTGGGGAAGATAATCAATGGTAGCCTTTGTCGGCTTCATTGGAATGACTGACATTTGTTCACTTAACTTAGACTGAAAATCTTGATCCTCAGCTTTAAACGGATTGTCAACCACTTCCATGCGGTCATACTTAATCCACTGATCTGATCCAATTTCATACCAAAATTCGCCAGATTTAGTGGCGACACGGTGAAAGGCCTTAACAACAATCCCTTCCGGAATCGGGGATCCAACTTGCATGCCATTTGGATTATCAAAAACCGGTGTCATTGCATTTAGACGTAAGTACATTTCAATTGTTTGTACTTCACCCCAGTTATCTTTTCGGTAGTAGAGGTGAATGCTACGTTGAGACATATCAAAGGTCCCCGTTAAATCACCCTCAGACTTAACAAAGCGATACTTAGGAAAGTCCTTTTGATCAACTTCATATGTTTGACCGAGGTATCCTTGCAATAGTTGGGGAACCATCAAATTTTCATTTGTATCAATATCGGTATAGTAAACCCAAATTGGGTTGCCAGTTTTGAATTTATCTAGCATTTTGTTCACTCCGTTATTTTGGCTTATCTTACTGTACTAATTATAGCGCTTTTCTATGAACCTTTTGTGAATTAGTTCTAACCACAACGAATATCGTGCAAAATAAGTTTTTTACGTTTTTTATTTATAGACAAAGAAATTAGCATACGTTTAATATACGTGTAATAGAATAATAAGTGAAAGATGTGAATATTGTTGGTTCATCGACGGATCGTGATCAAAAAATTTATCGATAATGGGTGGTTTCTTCTACGTCATGGTGGGAATCATGATATCTGGACGGATGGATATCGTAAGACGTAATTACCACGACACCCTAAGTTCAGTGATCGTTTATATTTCTCGTTAATTAAAAAGTTCAATTTAAAATGAGGTGCAAGATGATGGACAAAATTGCTATATATCCGATTATTATCACTAAAAGTAGTGATGAGGATGATTATCCTTATTATGTTGAAATCCCCGATCTTGATGGGGAAACTGAGGGTAAGACGTTAACCGACGCGATCTTAATGGCGCAGGATTATATTGGGACCTATTCTCTGGAAAACGTTTTACCGCCATCTAATGTTAATTTGCCTAAAGTTAAAGATCCACGAGCAATTACTAATTTAGTTTCAGTAAATATTTCACAATACAAACGGAAACATGATCATAAAGCCGTTAAAAAGACGCTTACCATCCCCAACTATTTAAATGAGCTGGGTAAAGAGCGGGGAATTAACTTTAGTGAAGTCCTTACAGAAGCATTGAAAGAAAGACTCAGGATATAAACAAAAATAGCAGACCTGCTGGTATGCAAGTCTGCTATTTATTTTATCTCTAGGTCAATTATTCTTGATCGTTATTATCGTTTTGATCATCGTCATTGTCAGCAGCCGGTTGACTTTCTGCACTAACCACTTGAATGTTGCCATCGTCATCTAACTGGGCAGATAGGTTATGAGCATCATTATGATCCAATACATAATCAGCAATCCGGTCTTCAATTTGTTCTTGAATGACCCGCCGTAATGGACGTGCCCCCATCTTTGGATTGAAGCCGAGATCAACGAGCTTTTCAGCAACGTTTTCTGGAACATCAATGTGCAAGTCCTTGTCCTTCAGCATATTGTTCACATCGGTGATCATCAAGCCAACGATCTTCATCAGGTCTGGCTTAGTTAAGGCATTGAATTGCACAATGTCATCAAACCGGTTCAGGAATTCTGGCTTGAAGTAGTTAGTCAGCTTATCAATGATGGAGTGAGTGGAACCATTGGATTCAGCACCGAAACCAACACTAGCTTCAGCATCCCCTGTCCCGGCATTCGAAGTCATGATAATAATTGTATCCTTGAAGGAAACGGTCCGTCCTTGTGAGTCAGTCAAACGACCATCGTCCAAGATCTGCAGGAACATGTGCATAACATCTGGGTGCGCTTTTTCAACTTCGTCTAACAGGATTAAGCTGTATGGGTGCCGACGAACCTTTTCTGTCAATTGACCGGCTTCTTCATAACCAACGTAACCTGGTGCAGCCCCGATTAGCTTGGAAGTTGAAGTCTTGTCCATGTATTCGGACATATCAAACCGAATCATGGCATCTTTAGAACCAAAGAGAACCTTGGCTAATTGCTTAGCAGTTTCAGTCTTCCCGACACCAGTAGGTCCAACGAAGAGGAAGGAGCCAATTGGCCGACCAGACTTATTCAGACCAATCCGGTTCCGCCGAATGGCCCGGGCAATTTTATCAACGGCTTCTTTCTGCCCAATAACGTGGGCATCCAACTTCTTGTCGAGGTCCCGTAACTGGTTTTCTTCTTGCTTCTGGAGATCGCCAACTGGGATATTGGTCTTTTCTTCGACAATCTTTTGCATATCTTCAACCGTTACCGTGGCTGCCTTTTCGGTATGGTTTTCTTCGGCTTCTTTCTTAGCCTTTTCGAGGCGGGTAACTTGGTCACGGTAGAAGGCGGCTTTTTCGTAGTCTTGGTTATCAGCTGCTTGTTGTTTGTGTGCTTCAGCCGTATGGATCTCATTCTCGATCGTGTTTGGATCGGCTGTCTTCAAAGTTAAGTTCTTCTTGGAACCAGCTTCATCAAGTAAATCAATGGCCTTGTCAGGCAAGAACCGTTCTTGAATGTAACGGTCTGACAACTTAGCAGCGGCGACAATGGCATCATCGGTGTACTTAACGTGGTGGTAATCTTCGTACCGACTCTTGATCCCGTTTAGGATCCGAATGGTTTCTTCAACGGATGGCTCGTTGACTTCGACTGGTTGGAACCGCCGTGCCAGGGCAGCATCCTTTTCAATCTTCCGGTATTCATTTAGCGTCGTTGCACCAAGTAATTGGAAGTCACCACGAGCAAGGGCAGGCTTCAAAACGTTGCCCGCGTCCATGCCGCCTTCGGCATTACCAGCGCCCATGATTTCATGGATTTCGTCAATGAAGAGAATAATGTTCTTATTCTTTTGTACTTCCTTCATTAATTGCTGCATCCGTTGTTCGAACTGACCACGGATTCCCGTTCCTTGAACCAATGAAACAACATCTAGCCGGATGATTTCCTTATTAGCTAACTTTTCAGGGACTTGTCCCGAAACAATGGCCGTGGCTAAACCTTCAACAACAGCGGTCTTACCAACCCCGGCTTCACCAATCAGGACTGGATTATTCTTCGTCCGCCGGTTCAAGATTTCAATGACCCGCTTGATTTCTTTATCACGACCGATAACGGGATCGATCTTTCCTTGCCGGGCGAGGTCGGTTAGGTTAATACCATATTGCCCGAGGATGCCCTTGCCACGACCTCCATTGCCGCCTTGCCGTTGGCCTTGGTTGATATTTTGACCATTAGCGCCAGCAGCTTGGTTTTGCATATTGTTCATGGCTTTCATAAAGTCTTCGAGGCTTCCAAAACTGAAATTGTTCATTCCGTTACCTCCGTTCATCATTTGTGATTGCATATTTTGTAATTTTTGATAGCAGCTTTGACAAAGGTCGATTTGGACCCGCTGCCCATTAAAGTTCATTTGTAAATGAATCGTTGCCGGATTTTGATGACAATTCTGACAGAGCATGAATTTATTCCTCCTTAATAAGTAGGATCCGGTGGTCAAAGCCATTTGACCTTTCTTGACCAATGACTACATTATACTTACTAATTGATAGAGTGCAAGTCAAAGGATTGCGTTTCCAATCATTTTATTATGGTTATCACTGGTCGATCCTAGTTGGGCCAAGGGCTCACGCTAGGTATCAAACTATTATAAATTTTAGCACTTTTTGTGTATGAGTGCTAAAAAGCTGATCATCCTACTGACTTTTGTGATAATTATTCATATAATAATAGGTGAATAAACCGAGGTGAAATGAATGGCAGAGACTGACTATCAACAATTACTTGAAGACTTACACGATGGCAAGATCGATCAGTTTGAGATTACTCCGGAAAACTTTCAAGACTTCCAACCAATTTTTCACGCCTACGCCTACCGGACCCAAATTGTGGGTCAGGCTCATCGTGGGGGAACGCTTACATATCGATTAAAAAAGCATTGATAATCGCTTGTGAGATCTTGTATTTGTGAGTGACAATTGCTAGAATAAAACTAATGAAATTTGTTAGCGGTTTATCCACTAATGATTTGCTAAAATGCTCGAAGGAGAATGATAATATGGAAAAACGTGACTTTACAATTACTTCTGAAACTGGTATTCACGCTCGTCCAGCTACGATCTTGGTTCAAGCTGCTTCCAAGTACAACGCTGATGTTACCCTGTCATATGAAGGCAAGAGTGTTAATTTAAAGTCCATCATGGGTGTTATGTCACTTGGTGTTGGCCAAAATGCACAAGTTACAATCACTGCTAATGGTGACGACGAAAAAGACGCCTTAGACGACATCGCTGCTACTATGAAGAAGGAAGGCTTGACTGACTAATGTCCCAATTACTGCACGGAATCGCAGCGAGCAGCGGCATTGCCATTGCTCCTGCCTTCCTGCTGGTGGGGTCAGATTTGTCAATCAAACAAAAGCATTCAGATGATGAGAATCATGAGGTCGCACGGCTTCATGATTCTTTTGTTTTAACGCAAAAAGAATTAACCGCGATCAGCCAGCATGCTCACCAATCATTAGGTGCCCGGGCGGCTGCCGTGGTCGATGCCCAGCTAAAAATGCTTAATGACTACCCACTCCAACAGGAAGTTGAAACACAAATTACTAATAATCATGAAACGGCGGAGTATGCTCTCCAACAAGTGGCTGATGAACAGATGAACCTCTTGAGCCGCCTCAATGATAATGATTACTTGCATTCACGGGCGACGGCAATTCAGGATGTTTATAAGCGAATGCTTGCCCACTTGTTGAAGGTTAAATTGCCAACTCCGGCGGATCTGAACCATCGGGCAATTTTTGTGGCGAAAAATATTACTCCGACCGACATGGCTCAGTTTGACCGCCGCTTTGTTGCTGGCTTAGTGACCAACGAGGGTGGGCGGACGTCCCACTTTACTATTATGAGTAAGACATTGTCTTTGCCAGCCGTTGTGGGGACTGGTAACGCGACTGATCAAATTCATGACGGTGATCTTGTAATCGTTGATGGTATTCACGGCAAAGTGATTGTTCGGCCAACTGATGGTGAAGTTGACCATTATCAACGAATGGCTGGCGAATTTGCTCGGGAGCAGGCTGCTTGGGGTGCGCTACGCAATGAACAAACGGTCAGCACCGATGGCCGCCACTTCCAAGTAGTTGCTAACGTTGGAACAACTGCCGACATGACCGATTACCAGCAAAGCGGTGCTGAAGGAATTGGCTTGGTTCGCAGCGAGTTCTTATACGTCAACCAGAGCAAACTGCCGACTGAGGAACAGCAACTTCAGGCTTACAAAAGGTTTTTAACTGGAGTCCATGAACAACGAGTGGTGGTTCGGACCATGGATATTGGTGGGGACAAACAGATTGGTGGGCTATCTTTGCCCCATGAAGACAATCCCTTCCTCGGCTTTCGTGCCATCCGGATTGGTTTAGCCCGGCCAGAAACACTACGTCCTCAGCTACGAGCATTATTACGAGCCTCGGTATACGGGCGACTGGCGATCATGTTCCCGATGATTGCAACTGTAGAAGAATTTAAGCGGGCTCGGGAAATTTTAGATGAGGAAAAGCGTAAACTACGTGAGGAAAACGTTCCCGTCGCTAGCAACATTGAAGTCGGAATGATGCTAGAAATTCCTTCGGCAGCAGTAATGGCGGACGTCTTTGCTCGCGATGTCGACTTCTTTAGTATCGGTAGCAATGACCTGATTCAGTACTTGTTTGCGGCCGATCGTGGAAACCGGAACGTTTCATATCTTTATCAAGAGTTGCATCCAGCAGTTTTACGGACCGTTAAGAAGGTCATTGATGCTGCCCACGCTGAAGGTAAATGGGTCAGCATGTGTGGCGAAATGGCCAGCAACCCGTTAGCCACACCATTATTGATGGGGATGGGACTAGATGAATTCTCCATGAATGGTTCGAGCATTTTACACATCCGTTCGTTAATTAATAGTCTCAACACTCGCCAGCTACAACCGTTGATCCACAAGGCATTGCGGGCCAGCAGCGCTCAGGAAGTTCAGCAACTGGTCAAACGGTATGTTCCCAAGGTTGATTAAATAATTTGATGATCTCCCAGTGTCCATTTTCTGGATGTTGGGGGATTTAATTATGATTGGACCTTTAGATATTATTAAGCATTGCTATTATGCTTGTTGTTATGGGCTTTTGCACTTAGAATGATTTGGAAGCTTTTGCGGTTATGATAGTCGTCTAGTATAATAGAATGCATTATGGTTTATTGAACGAAGGAGCAAACAGCTTGAATATTGGGATTTTTACAGATACATATTTCCCACAGGTCAGTGGAGTCGCAACGTCAATTAAGACTTTACGGGATGAACTGATTGCCCAGGGGCATAATGTTTATATTTTTACGACGACTGACCCGCAAGCAAAGAAGAGTGATGTCGCTGCGGGAATTTATCGCTTTCCAAGTATTCCCTGGGTATCATTTACTGACCGGCGGATTGCGGTTCGGGGATACTTAAAGGTGCTGCGGGTAGCTAAGCAACTTCAGCTAGATGTTGTTCATAACCAGACAGAATTTGCCCTGGGGATCATGGGAAAGATGGTGGCTCACCATCTGCACATTCCATGCCTGCATACATATCACACGATGTATCAGGACTACCTTCACTATATTGCTAACGGTCATATTTTGAAGCCGCGGGATGTTGCTCACATGGCTCATTTTTACCTGCGTCATATGTCCGGTGTGATTGCACCCAGTGAACGGGTTCTAGATGTGCTGACCAGCTACCACGTTGAAGCTCCGATCCGGGTTATTCCAACCGGGATCAATCTGCGGATTTACGGTAAGAAAGATTCCGCTAGTCAGATTGCTGCTTTACGGGCAAAGTTTGATTACACAGCTCAAACGCCGGTCCTTTTATCATTAAGCCGCTTAGCGTTTGAAAAGAATATTCATACATTAATTGAAGCAATGCCGGACATTATTGCCCAGCGTCCTGATGTCCAGCTGCTGATAGTTGGGGATGGTCCCGCACGAGCAACATTGGAACGGCAAGTTCGACAGATGGGACTTGGTGGTAACATCCAGTTTGCCGGGGAAGTTTCTAATGATGAGGTTCACCACTATTACCAAATGGCCGATGTGTTTGTTTCGGCTTCTGATTCTGAATCCCAGGGACTAACTTATGATGAGGCCTTGGCATCAGACTTGCCAATTGTGGTTATGCGGAGTGAATATACCGACGAATTAATTGATGACCCGGCCATTGGAATTAGCTTTCAAAAGCGGATTGACCTTGTTAACGGGGTTCTCCATTATCTCAATAATCCACGAACCGAGGAAGAACAAGCCAAGCGCAATCAAAAATTGCACGACATTTCGGCGGCTGTTTTTGCTCAACGGGTACTGAATTTTTATCATGATTGTCAGCGGCAAATGGATGAGAAGCGATCCGCTCACCGCCGCCACCTTTTTGGTCGAAAGGAGTAGGCAACAATGCTTAAAATTACGATGTTTTCATCAGCCGATAAGGTGGCTGGTCAAGGGGTTGGTTCAGCGTATCTTGAACTAATGCACCTATTAAAGACTCGTTTTAGTAAGCAGTTTGATATTGCCGTTAATGAGTACCGGCAAAGCGATATCAGTCACTATCATACGATTAATCCCACTTATTATTTATCAACGTTTTCAGCCAAACGTGGCCGTAAGATTGGCTATGTACACTTTTTGCCGGAAACACTTGAGGGGAGTTTGAAGATTCCCCAACCATTCCGGGGATGGTTTTACAAGTATGTGATTGCTTTTTACAAGCGGATGGATCATCTTGTGGTGGTTAACCCAACTTTTATTCCAAAATTGGCAGCGTATGGGATCCCCGAGGAACAAGTCACGTATATTCCTAATTTTGTTGACTCGGACCGTTTTCACCCCGTCAGTTCAACGCGTAAACTCTCATTGCGTCGTCAATTAGGTTTGCCGATGGATCAGTTTATTGTGCTGGGCAGTGGACAGGTCCAGGAGCGCAAAGGAGTTCCAGACTTTATCAAATTAGCACGGCAAAATCCGGGCATTCAATTTGTGTGGGCCGGTGGCTTTTCATTTGGTCGGTTAACTGATGGCTATAAAGAATTAAAGCGGGTCGTCGATAATCCACCAGCTAATCTCAAATTCACAGGGATTGTCTCACGTGATGAAATTGCTCAGTTGAATAATGCGGCGGACCTGTTCCTTTTACCGTCATATAATGAACTGTTTCCCATGTCCGTGCTCGAAGCATTCTCATGTGGGACGCCAGTAATGCTTCGTGATTTAGATTTGTATCATGCCATTATTGGGGGCGACTACGAGCCCGCTAAAGACGTTAATGAAATGCAGCAAAAGTTGACGTTGCTAGTGGATGATCCAGATCGATTGGATCATTGGCACCAGCGCGCCTTGGCGGCTAGTCATGAATATTCTAAGGATCATTTAGCACATGTTTGGTATGATTTCTACACTAAGCAGGCACAGGAGGGCTTAAGATCATGAGCCGACGCAACTGGATTGTTTTATTAATAATGCTTGCCTTAGGGGCCGGGATTTTTATTTACGCGCTCCATGATGTTAATGTTGCTGCACTAGTCCATGACTTTAACTTGATTAACTGGTGGTGGATGGCAGTTGCTTTACTTTGTATTTGCTTGTACCTCGGCTTAGAAGGGGTCGTTGTTAAGATCTTTATGAAAGATCGCTATCGTGACTTCACGTGGCGGGATGCATTTCGGATTCCCTTAATTGAACAGCTGTTTAACGGCATTACCCCGTTTTCTACCGGTGGCCAGCCAGCACAATTATTAGCGATGCTGCAGTCAGGTGTTGATGGGGGGATCGCTAGTTCTGTTTTATTGATGAAATTCGTTGTTTTTCAGGCAATGATCGTCATTAACTTTTTGATTAGCTTACTAATCGGTTTCCACTATATTTCAGAAAAACTACATGCTTTATCACTACTGGTTCTGTTTGGCTTTTTGATCCATTTAACAGTGATTGTGGCCTTGCTTTTGATTATGTATTGGTATCATTTCACGAAGCGGTTAACCAATTGGGCAATTAAACCATTAGCTTGGTTCATGAAAGCTCCCCGTTATGAAAAAATGAGGATTACTCTTAATGAAAAGATTGATTCCTTTTATCAAGAAAGCTTAAAGATGAAGACTGAATACCGGAAGATGGCTCGTGTGTGTGTTGTGACTATTTTGCAACTATTCTTCTACTATGTAATTCCTTACTTCATCTTACTTGCGTTGGGAGTCCACCATATTAACTTTGTGATGGTGGTTAGTCTTCATGTCTTAATCTTTATGATTATTTCCCTGTTTCCAATTCCTGGTGGTGCTGGTGGAGCTGAATATAGTTTTTCCATTCTTTTTGCTGCGTATGTTCATTCCAATACGAAACTAGTATTGGCCATGTTACTTTGGCGATTACTGACTTACTACTTCGGGATGTTTGCCGGAGTGGGCGCCTTGGCTGTTCCACCGCAGAAGGTCAAGAATAAGACAATTGAATAATTACAAAAAAGTACCAGTCGTCAATTGGATGACCGGTACTTTCTTGCATTCCAGTTGATAGTGATTTAATAGCAGAAATAAATTGCTGGTTGAATTGTCGCGTGACCTTTGAGATGCGTTGATACTTTTTCTGTTACAATAAAATAAGCAACATGTTAAGGAGGGATAACGTGGAGGAGTCGACATTAGAAGTGATTATTCGTCGTCTGCATGCCATGATGCGTGATCAGAGTAGTGATTTTCAAAAACGGATTTTTGAACAGTTCGGGATACCTGTTTGCGAAGTTCGCTACAGTCGCGTTGGGGATGAGTTCACCTTTATTCGTTATCGTCCGCGTGAGCGGTTCCGTTTTGATGACCTTGATTTAGTGGCAATTGAGGTGTTTAACAGTCTATATGATTTAAAACATACTTTTTAATTTTAATTTCCTATTGACGTGCATCGAATAACAAGGTATATTAGTTAACGTTGTTTGAAGGACAGTCATTAAGCTTGCGATTAAAATAAATTTTCAAATTACTTATTGACAGTCGCTTGAACGCATGATATATTATTAAAGCTGCTTATTGCAGAAGAGATGTTGATAACATTCATCAAAAATTGTTGTTGACATTTCTAATAAGCATCTGATATAATATTGAACGTCAGTTAGCACTTAACGCTGACTGAGGTAGACCTTTGAAAACTGAACAAAGTTTTGACGAACTAAATGTGTAGGGTCTTCAATCGTAAGATTTGAAGCAAAACATTTGC